>WFLX010018800.1_pt1 | contig 16827 bp, 18 predicted proteins | sample 4967041 | NCBI WGS metagenome assembly WFLX01 (sample SAMN12857096, study PRJNA449069) | gut metagenome | isolation source: stool from male and female vole | host: Microtus ochrogaster | place: USA:Florida | collected 2017 | reverse complement strand
TCCCGAGAAGCAGTGCCGGACGCCGTCCATTCTCCGAGCAAGACCGTTATAATATTGCGCCCCCGGTTGCAAGGAAACATTTCCTTGCAACCGGGGGCGGTTGTTTTTATACGGAGGCTGNAAAGCCTCCGCCACTTTTTTATACGNAGGCCGGAAAGCCTCCGCTACTTGTGTTTACACGNTGAGAATCNCCTTCTCNTTCTCGGCGAAGACCTCATCAATGCGCTTCATGTACTTGTCATGCACCTTCTGCACCTTGCCTTCCGCATCCTTCTCCACATCCTCGCTCAGGCCATTCTTGATCTCCTTCTTCAGGCCGTCGATAGCCTCGCGGCGCGCATTGCGCACCGACACCTTCGCATTCTCAGCCTCCCCCTTGCACTGCTTCACGAGCTGCTTGCGGCGGTCCTCAGTAAGCGGCGGGATGGCCAGGCGGATCACCTCGCCGTTGTTCTCGGGCGTAATGCCGAGCTCGGAATTGATGATAGCCTTCTCAATCTCCTTGAACATTGACTTCTCCCACGGAGTGATGGCGATAGTGCGCGCATCGGGCACGCTGATATTGGCCACATTGGAGATAGGGGCCTGCGAACCGTAATAGTCCACGCGGATGCCGTCGAGCAGACGTGCCGACGCCTTGCCTGCGCGGATGCGCGAGAGCGTTTCATCCAGATACTCCACTGCGAGCTGCATGGAGTCTTCCGCATTCTGCAGATATTCGTTTACTTCCATTTTTATATATCGGTTTTATAATTGATATTCTGTTTGCAGGGTCGTGGATAAAGGGTCATGCCTTGACGAGAGTGCCGACATTGTCGCCGGCTACCATGCGGCCCAGATTGCCCTCCTTGTCCATATTGAACACATAGATAGGCATGCCGTTCTCCTTGCAGAGGGCCGTAGCCGTGAGGTCCATCACCTTGAGTCCGCGGGCCATCACCTCATCATACGTAATCTCATCAAACTTCACAGCAGCCGGGTCCTTCTCCGGATCGGCCGTGTAGACGCCGTCCACGCGCGTACCCTTGAGCATCACATCAGCCTCGATCTCTATGGCGCGCAGCGCCGAGCCCGTATCCGTAGTGAAGAAAGGATTGCCCGTGCCGCAGGAGATGATGGCCACCTTGCCCTGCTTCATCGCCTCGATAGCCTTCCATTTTGAGTAAGGCTCCCCGATGGGAAACATATTGATTGCAGTGAACACCTGTGCCGGCTGCCCGGCGGCCTCCAGGGCAGACGAAAGGGCGAGGGAATTGATCACCGTGGCCAGCATGCCCATCTGGTCGCCCTTCACGCGGTCAAAGCCCTTGGAGGCGCCTGAGAGGCCGCGGAAGATATTGCCGCCGCCGATTACAATGCCCACCTGCACGCCTGACTGCACAATCTCACGAATCTGGCGCGCGTAAGCATTGAGGCGTTCCGTATCGATGCCGTGTCCCTGGCCGGCCGCCAGCGACTCGCCGGAAAGTTTGAGGAGTATTCTCTTATATTTCATGAAAGATGACTATTAATATTGACGTTGATGACACAAAATTAAGAAAACCGCGTCACATTAGCAACATAAACCACTATAACCTCCGAAAAATAGCGCAAAAATAAAAAAAATAGGGGATGGAGATGATTTTTTCGCCTGAAAGTTTGCAAACGCGCAGATGAATTATTAACTTTGCACTCGCAAACCGTGGCCGCCGCGCCATTGGGGAGCTGACATAACGCAAGCCGGGACATCCGGCGCGCGGACACACCAGGTGAGGTGGGTGAGTGGCTGAAACCACCAGTTTGCTAAACTGACGTAGGAGCAATCCTACCACGAGTTCGAATCTCGTCCTCACCGCAAAACTCAGTAAACAAGCCGGTTTCCCGGGTAATCCGGGCAGACCGGCTTTCTTATATAAGGCACCCAGACGCCATTATCACCGGAAAAAATGAAAAACGACCAAGATACCCGCACTACCGACCCCATACTGTCCAAAATAAGATTCATGGAGAGGGAAGACCTGCTGCGTGTCATTAACGGCACGTACATAGCCGAGCGCTTCTTCGGCAAGTCCTCAAGCTGGTTCAGCCAAAAACTTAACCACAACATCAAGAACGGGAAACCATGTGACTTCACCCCCGAGGAACGGAAGACCCTCAGCGAGGCCATTGAGGTAATCGCCCTCGAGCTCCAGGCCCTTGCCGACGATTTGCGATAAGAGTTAAATATCCTCTGTATCTATCTATGCGATAAAACTGAACTATAGAATGAAAAAGATGACGTTTGAAGAGTTCTGCGACCCGGCGTACAGACGCGCCAAGCAGATGAAAGTTAAGTCAGAGGCTGCTTGGGTGGCGTTCCTTGAACTGGACGGGATGGTGACGCCAGCAAATTCGCCCAGCAGTATTTCGGCAAGTCGCAGAGCTTGTTTGCCCAAAAAATGCGCGGCATGGAAGTTTGCGGCAAGACGCGCTGCTTCACCGCTGAGGAATACGCCACAATGGCCAGCGGCCTGCGCGACCTGGCTCATCGACTCGAAGCATACGTCGACGCCATTGACAAAGCCGAGATGGAGGCCGACTGACTTTTTTCGATTTCCTAACTAATGAATCAGTGTCAATATTGAATAAGTTTGGCCGATTCAAAATAATTATATAACTTTGCACAGCAAACAATAACACAGTAACCATGGAAAAAGAAAGTTCGGAAAAAGAAAAGAAGCAGTGGGGAGGGCGTCGCGCAGGGGCAGGCCGCAAGGCTACCGTAGGCAATGTAGCCACGATAGGGTTGCGCGTCCCGGCGGACGTGGCAGCGATACTCGACCGTCAGAAAAACCGCACAGCTTTCATCATCGCCGCCATCCGTGAGTATGACAGGAAGCAGCAGCACCCACAATATCCTCTCCTTTAACATATCCTATACCACTAAACCCTAAGACAGTAGCACCGGTAGCACCAGTAGAATGGGTAAGCATAGAATGACTCAGGAGCAGCAGGTCATAGCGGCTTTACGAGAGCAAGGCGGTTACGCCACGTTGCGTAGATTAAATGAAGTTGTGGATTTTAGTTCGTGGAACACTCTTACGCCGGAAGCATCTGTTAGAAGAATCGTACAACAAAGTACCCAGATATTTAAAATTCAACCCGGACTTTGGGCTTTGGAAGAGGTGCGTGACAAAGTGTTAAGACAATTCAGGATACTTCCCGGTAATCCTCGGAGTATTGAACAATTCAATCATACGTATTATCAAGGGCTGTTAGTTGAGATTGGCAAGTTCCAAAATGCCACTACCTATGTTCCTTCCCAAGATAAACATCGCCTTTTTCTTGACAAGGAGCTTGGGGAGGTTTCTGATATGACAGATATACTTTGATCCTCCCTATAGACCTATAACCTCTTCATCGGCTTTTACTGCCTATAATAAAGGGAATTTTAACGATAATGAACAACGCCGTCTTAAAGACTTCTTCGCGAAGCTGGCTAAGGCAGGCTGTCAAGTCCTTCTAAGCAATTCCGATGGCACTGCTATTGACCCGGAGAATACATACATGGACGAATTATATAGAAATTTCTATACTGAAAGAGTCCTTGCCAAACGCTCTATATCATGCAGTGGCAATAAGCGAGGCCCTATTCCGGAACTTCTTATTAGAAACTATAGAGACTGCCAATCTTATCATCCTGATGTCTTTGGCGTAGAGTGACAGTATCCGTTTGCATCTCGGGGGGTAGGTATTACTCCGTTAATCCTCGAATGGTGCCACGGCGGAGTTCTTCACCTAACAATTCATATATGTATGCCGGACTCTCGATATAGAGTCCGGTGTGCTTCTCGCATAGTTTTTCGAAGGTCTCTGAATAATGAAACATGAGCAGTGTTAATTCATCAAATCTGTCTGTCATGGCTAATTATATAATGCAAAGATAATATAAGTTGGCTGAATTTTCAACGGTTGGCCGGCTGATTATTTTGCGGAGGGGGCGGCCAGGGTCTTGCCTATTTCGTTGGTGGACACTATGGAGACAGATTTGAGGGAGAGGCGCGCTTCAAGGTATTCACGGAATTTGGCTCTTTGCGAGGAGGCCATCGGCCGGTTGTAATGCACCAGGGCTACGTTGAGTGTGTCCAGTTTCATGGTGCTGACGTTGCTCACTATCGCACGGGTTACGGCTATGTCGGACACTTCAGGGAAAATAACTTTGAGTTCAGGCGATATTGCTGCGCTTGCAGTGTCGTTAGCTGCCATGACAGCGTTGGCTGCGCGGAGCGAGTCTATCATCTCGCGCTGGGAGTTGATGGTGCTCTGAGTGACTTGATACATGTCGCGCAGCATCGTTGAGGTAGCTGAGGCGGCATCAAAATCCACCTCCGGAGCGTCGCCCTGTATGATTCTGAGCCGTGTGCCTCCGAGATGGTAATCGGGCAGCTTGTCGGTCAATGCCAGCACCAGCGAGTCCTGAGGGAGAATCCTTCCTACGAGAGTGACAGTCAGTGTCCGGTCATGCCCTCTCATCAATGCCGATGAGTGCAGCACCTGCGTGTGTTCGAAATTAAACTGCTGCTCCACGAATTTTTCGCAGTTGTTTGAGAATGTTGACTGCTCGTACATCCTGTATGTCAGATAGCAGGCCGGGATCATCGTCAGCAGGGCGATGGCATAGATGAGATTCCTGACCCTGCGGGCTCTGCGGGGATTTGAGAAATCTTTTATGCGGTATTTCATCAGCTTCACACCGACAGTGGTGGCGCATGCTATGAAGACGGAATTTATGAAAAAGAGAAACAGGGCTCCGAAAAAATAGGTCATCTGCAGCGTGGCCAGCCCGTACCCTACAGTGCAGAGCGGGGGCATGAGGGCCGTGGCTATGGCCACTCCCGGAATGACGTTGCCCTTGACCTTGCTCCCTATGGCAATGATGCCGGCTGCGCCTCCGAAGAATCCTATGAACACATCGTATATAGTGGGGGAAGTGCGCGCCAGCAGTTCGCTGTGTCCCTCATTCACCGGCGATATGATGAAATATATGCAAGAGGTGGCTATGCTGAATAGCGCGGCTACCATCAGATTGCGGAAAGAGCGTTTCATAAGCTCGAAATCATGTATGCCCACCGCGAGGCCTATGCCGATTATGGGGCCCATGAGAGGAGAGATGAGCATGGCTCCGATAATTACTGCCGTCGAATTGGTATTGAGTCCGAGGGAGGCGATGAAGATAGCCACGATGAGGATGAGGATATTGGTCCCGCGGAAGGACACGCCCTCCCGGATCACCTGTTCTGATTCGCTCTGAGGGAGCAGGTCAGCCGAGAGATCAAAGTATTCGGCAATCTTTAATTTCCATTCGGCCATGCTGGATATTCTCATAATATTCTCAATGTATGTTTATGATGCCGGTATTAAATGTTATTGCATGGCAAATATCGGCAGATTTTCTGAATTATCCAAAGAATTTCTCGTTATGCTGTTATGTTTGGCGTCCGGGATCGTATCTATAGCAGAACACAGACACAATGAGTAAGGACTTCTTGACATCTTCATTCCTTGACATCCGGGGCAAGCTGCACCGTATCGCCATGGGCTATCTTCAGAACGATGAGGATGCCAAGGATGCCATGCAGGACACCTTCGAGAGGCTGTGGTCGAAAAGGAAAGCCGAATCCGGCTCGGAGGCCCGCAATAAGCTGGTGCGCGTGCTGCGCAACACTTGCATAGACCGGCTGCGCGCGGGCCGTGCAGTNTCCTTGGAGANCCTTGATTCCGGAGCCGGNGGNGGNTANGAGATTCCGACCGAGGACATGCAGCGGTATGNGAGGCTGATTGTGNGCGGNNTGNNGGCNACGCAGTTNCGNGNCTNTACNCTCNTCNNTCATGATTGCCTTGAATATGAGGAGGTCGCCCGTCGGCTCAACATGTCGGTTGAGGCCGTGCGGATGAACATGAGCCGGGCTCGCAGGCGGATTCGCGAAAATATTAAATTGATTGACCGATGAAGACAGACGAACTGAATCTCACTATAGAGGAGCTTGAGGAGCTCTGCCATCTTTACCTGGAGTGCAGGCTCTCAGTCCTGGAGGAAAAGGAGCTGGAGTACGTGCTCACCCGAACCGCTGCGGATTCCCCCGTGATCGCGGAGGTAAGGAGCCTCATGTCTCTTCAGCTGCTCCCCCCTCCGGCTAATGCTGCCGGCAGGCCCGGCCTGCTGAAATTCAAATTTATTTCCGGCATAGCCGCTGCAATCGCCGTCATACTCTCTCTGGCACTCTTCTTCACGGCTCCGTTTGACCCTGCGCACTCCGGCGGCTCCCCGGAGGTCTACATTGCCGCCTACAGCCACGGCGAGCGCCTGGATGGCAGCAGCGCTGTCAAGTCCACTGATATGGCTATGGCAAAAGCTGACTCCCTCATGCAGCTCGCTGCGGTAGCGGAGCGCGAGTACATGCTCAAGGCTGACGACATAATCAACGAAACTCTCAACAACCTATAAAGCTGCTCATTATGAAAAAATGCATACTGATTCTCATATTCTCCCTAATCTCAATAGGGGCGTTTGCCAAAGCTCCCGGCCTAAATGTGGAGAAGATGTTTGACGGCTCATATACCACCCATAAGAACGTGTCGCTGAACATTTCACGCACTCCCGAGAAATATTTCAGAGGGTGTACGGTCAGCAATAATGAGGAGCTGGTCAGCAAGATAACGCAGCTCTTTGACAAGGACCTCCCCAGATCCGTCCGCTCCCAAGACCTTACAAACTCCGGCAGCAGCAGGTTCCGGTCTATGATTATCATCAACAACGGTGAGGAAATCTACATCGGCCTCAGCTATACCGGCGCTAAAGGTTGCTATCTCTTTATAAGCGGTCCGCAGAGTGCCTTCAAGTAACTTCTAATCACTAATATATGAATATCAGTCGTAAGCTGCTCTTAGGAGCGGCCATGCTCCCTGCGTCCCTATTCGCAGAGGCATCCAATGATTCCATTCCCAAGTCATGGGAGAAAGAACTCGAGTTGAACGAGGTGGTGGTAGTGGCTAAAAAGCCCGTTGTGAGGCAGCAGGAGGGTAAGTTCGTCTATATTGTGAAGAACGACCCTTATGCCAAAGGTCTGGACGCAACAGGCACGCTCGGCCGCATGCCCCGCGTCTCAGTGCTCAACGGCGCGGTGACCGTAGCCGGCAAGGGCAGTGTCCGCTACATCATAGACGGCATTCTCATGGAGCTCGATGCCTCAGCCATGCAGATGCGCCTGCAGAATCTCAGGGCTGAGGACATTGAGAAAATAGAGCTTCTCACGACCCCGCCCTCCCGCTATGCAGCTGAGCCAAACGCTGCCTACATCTCAATCACCACGCGCAATGAAACGCTCGGCACACGCGGCTCTCTCTATGGTTCGTTGAATCAGGCAGAGAAGCTGCGCGAGTATTTCAGCGGGAGCGTCAGCCATACTTCAAGAAAACTTGACATGTCGCTTGACGGGAGCATATCCAACTATTATGCCCAAAGCGACAATGATATGCAATACACCTTTGCCGACGGCTCTTCGCGCCTCTCCTCCACCCATTCCGTCTCCCATCTTCTTGAGACCGGACTCAACGCGATGTTAAGATACAAGTTCACTCCGGCGATGAATTTCGGAGTGATAGCCAATTATAATTATCAAACCTCTTCAAGCAATGGCGTAAATACCACTGATTACGGCAACCTCGCCTCAACATCACTGTCACGCACGAAGTCGCGCCCGAACAATGCCCTGACCCTGACAGGATTCTGCGACTGGACTTTCGGCCCGAAAGGGGAGAGCCTCCAGCTGACCTACAATTATTTCAATCGGCANAGCCCTACGGTTTCCGAGATAGCGACCACNNATNCCGACAGCCCGGGGANCCGGGTAATCAGTGAGGATGGCACAAGCGGATACCGTTTCCACAGCGCCAAGGCAGACTTCACCCTCCCTTANGCCTGGGCACGCCTGGAAGCCGGNCTNGCNTATACNGANATTNTNAATTCCTCNGCCAATCACCTGCAGAGCGCCGGCTCCCCTTCATCCTCATCTCAGCATGACTCAAATCTGTTTGATTACAGGGAGCGCGTTGCTGCTGCCTATCTTACAGTATCGCGCCCGCTCGGCGCGGGATTCTGGGGCAAGGCCGGGCTGCGGTACGAGTACACGCGTACCAAAGGGGAGCAGGAGAACGCTGCGCGGACAGACCGGGACAGTTACGGCCATTTATTTCCGACTGTGGGCCTGTCATGGAATAAGCCGGGGATAGGGGCCTTTAACGCAAGCTATTCAATGGGAATGGGCCGCCCCAACCTGTGGGAGCTCAATCCCTTCAAGTACTATTCGACCACGGAGGAATATGCTGTCGGCAATCCGGCATTGAAGCCGACGGTCTACAATAACGCGGAGCTAAACTATTACGGCCTCGGAGGCCTATACGCTGTGGTCTACACCTCATTCGCCTCGGACGGCATCGGATATGTGCGTCGAATAGATGACAGCGGAGTGATAAGCACTATGCCTTATAACTGCCTGTCGACCAACAAAACCGGCCTCTATGCCAACTACAAGCGCAATTTCTTCGGCCGCTGGGAAATGAAAATCGGCGGGGAGGCGTTCCGCACATACTCCCGAAGCGATATTTCAGATTTCAAGATTGGCAAAATGGAGGATTGGTCAGGTAAACTGGAAATTTCGACAAATGTAATGCTCAACAGGCAGAAGACTCTGATTTTCGCTGCTCAATTCACCCATTTCTTCCCCTGGCAGCAGAATTTGATAGAATATGAATCATTTCAGCTCTTCAATCTGTCATTGAGATATTCCCTGTTCGGAAACCGTCTCAACCTTCAGCTTAAAGCCAACGACATCTTCGGATGGAACAAGACGCGCTCCAAGGAGCATTACGGAGGCTATACGGTAAGGCAGACCTTCAATGCCCATCCGGCATACGTGCTGTTTGGCGTGAGCTTCCGGTTCGGTCGCGACAAAGTCAGCGGAGTCTGGCGCCCCTCAAAGGAAGACCAGTCAGGACGCACCAAATAACGTGTATTATACTGCAAATGCTGGCAGTCCCAAGCACATTCGCTTGGGACTGCCAGCATTTTCAGTATATGAGCCGTGAGCACTCGGGGCAGAGCCCCTTGATGACGAAGTTGGCCGAGTGTGCCCGGAAGCCTTCGGGGAGCGGGCAGTGGGGGAGTGGGACGGAGTCAATGCAGAATGTCTTGTGGCAGTTCTCGCAGTAGAAATGGGGGTGGAGGTCGCCATACTCCGTCTGCCCCGCATTATGGTCTTCCCGTTGCGCGGAGTGACATTCCGGGGCGTGGCATATCTCGAATTTGCATGATCCCGAGCCATCGTCTATGGTGTGGACGAGATGGCGGCTGGAGAATATGGCAAGTGTGCGTGAGATGCTGCTGCGGTCAACGGTTTCGAGCCGCTGTTCCAGTTCCTGTGCCGACAGCGGCCCGGTGGCCTCCTGCAGGCATTTCAGCAGAAGCATCCTCACCGGAGAGGGCTTCACCCCCGCCCTCTGCAANATATCCTCTGTATTCATCAGCCTATTTATTTGGAGTACTCTACCCTGTATTCTTTGCCATCTGAGGCAGTTGTCAAATAATATTTGACAACTGATTCTTTATGTAACTCATTCTCGGATAGGATATTGCCTATATGATGACTGATGGTTTGCTTTGAGGTGGCAAAAAGTTCAGCTATCTGACCTTGATTGAGCCAGATGTTGCCGTCCTTGGCGTAGAGGGCTACCGAAGTGCGGCCGTCAGGGGTATTATAGATGATGAGGTCTTGCATATCCGATGGGGTCTTAGAATATCTGGCCGTAGGAGCCACGGTCGAGAGGGCGGTAGCCTATGGCCTCGGAGATGTGGCGGCTCAGCACCGGGGCGGCGATAGCCTCCTGCGCGCTCATGGTGGCGGCATACTCCAGGTCGGCGATGGTGCGCGCCACGCGCAGTATCCGGTCGAAGGCGCGCGCCGACATGTTGAGCTTGGTCATGCGCTCCTTGAGCCGGGTGAGCCCCTGCTCGTCAGGCCATGCATGCTGGTGCAGCAGCCGGGAGTTCATCTGGGCGTTGCAGTGTATGCCCCCTTCAGCCTTATACCGCTCCTGCTGCACGAGGCGCGCCGCCATGACGCGCCGGCGAATCTCTGAGCTCGACTCAGCAGGGCGCTTGTCGGCTATGGCGTCAAATTCCACCGGCTGTATTTCCACATGGATGTCTATGCGGTCGAGCAGAGGTCCGGAGATGCGGTTCATATACTTGGACACCTGGCCCGGTGCGCAGGTGCATGCGCGTGTAGGATGCCCGTAATAGCCGCAGGGACACGGATTCATGGAGGCCACGANCATNAACGAGNCNGGATAATNCACCGTGTATTTGGCGCGCNACACNGTTATCACCCTGTCTTCGATAGGCTGGCGCAACACCTCGAGCACCTGCCTGGGAAACTCGGGAAATTCATCGAGAAAGAGCACGCCGTTGTGAGCCAGGGAGATTTCTCCCGGCATCGGGCTGATGCCTCCTCCCACAAGGGCCACCGGAGAGACCGTATGGTGGGGCGTGCGGAAGGGGCGGGAGGTCATGAGCATGGAGCCGCGGTGCAGTTTGCCGGCCACGGAATGTATTTTGGTGGTCTCCAAGGCCTCCGCCAGGCTGAGCGGAGGAAGTATGGAGGGTATGCGTTTGGCCATCATTGACTTGCCCGCCCCCGGAGGGCCTATCATTAGGATATTGTGGCCCCCGGCGCACGCCACCTCGAAAGCCCTTTTCACCGACTCCTGGCCTTTGACTTCGGAGAAGTCGAAATCAAACACCGAGGCCTCACGGGCGAAAATCTCCCGGGTGTTGATGACTGTGGGGCTGATAGGGGTGAGTCCCCCCATTAGATCGACGGCCTGGGTGAGGGTAGAGACTCCATAGACTTCCAGTTTGTTGACCACAGCAGCCTCCGTGACGTTTGCCTCAGGGACTATCAGCCGTTTGAAGCCCAGTTCCCGGGCCTTTACGGCCACAGGGAGCGCTCCGCGCACGGGGAGCACCGAGCCGTCAAGCGAAAGCTCGCCGAGCACCATCGTGCTTTCCGGCCAGTCAGATTTGAAGATTTCGTTGGCTGCCAGGATGCCAAGCGCCATCGGAAGGTCAAACGAGGCTCCCTCCTTCTTGATGTCGGCCGGGGCGAGATTGATGAGGGTGCGTCGGTGCGGGAATTTTATACCCGACTGCCTCAATGCAGTGGTGATGCGTGAGTAAGACTCCTTGACGGCGGTGTCGGCCATGCCGACAATGCTGAAGGAGGCTCCCTGCTCCACTGAGGTCTCGATTGTGACCGGGAAGGCATCTATGCCCGCTATGGCGGCTGAGTAGATTTTGGAAAGCATGATGAATGGAGGGATGATTAAGAGGCCTGTTTTTTTCTCATGGACNTGCGGAAAGTGGCCGAAGCCTTTTCCGGGTCGGGNCCGCCATACAGCTGCCTGCCGGCGCTGTCAGTGACAANCCACCACGGCGNNCGGGCCACTCCGAGCTTGCGCAGGCGGCNGTCAGCCTCCCCCAGGGGCATCCATCCGTGCACGACAGTCTTGAGGCTGTCCCTGCGCAGCGGATAGAGCCATGACAGCGAATCGGCTTCCAGCGATATGTCGGCTATGAGGCGTGAGGCCGAATCGGGCCATTGGCGCAGCAGCGCGCGGATAGTGTCGAGGCATGCCTCATGCTCCGGCGTGCCGACGCGGCCGAAGTAGAACAGCGATGCGGGATAGGCTCCGGTGGCGGCCTTGACGCGTTTTCCCCCGGGTGTGTGCAGGACTATGCTGCGCAGCGCCGCATTTGAGCCTGCGCGTCTCACATCGTGGGCCGATATTGCAGTGTAGGCATTATCTGAGGAGAGGTCCGGGAGTCCTGTCAGTTCCGCCAGGGCAGGAGAGCGGGCTTCTCCCGCGAGGGAATTCCACAGAGTAGCGAATTGCCCGGGATCGCGTGAGCGATTATAATAGGTGGCCAGAATGATAGCCGAGCTCTTGAGATCCGGGTTAGCCTTCACTTCGCGGCTTACGGCGGCATTGATAGAATCTGCATTGCCGCCGCGCAGCGTGCTGAGATGGTCCAGGCGCCACTGTGAAAGCTGTTTCGAGACCTTGTTGCCCTTCTCGACCCTCCAGTCCAGTATGGAGGCGCCGGTGCCTGAAAGCACTATCCTGTCACCTCTTTCCACATACAGCACCACCTCGACGGGCTGTCCGGCCCGCGAGGTGATGTAGACTAATGTGGGATTTCGTGTGATGCCCTTGAGTTCGAAATGCCCGTCATGGACAGGCGCCGAGGCTTCAATCCACATTCCGGTGCGTTTGTCAGAAGCGTAATAGAACACTTCGAAATTAGCCCAGGCCTCCTCGGAGGACTGAAACTCCAGCGTGAACTCGTTTTTGGCGCATCCCGCTGTCAGCAGCATCANTCGCCGCAAGNANCATCAGCGTNACTTTTNCCNTGCGCCGNNCATTGCNGTCACTNNTCGATTNACGACATCGAAATCATCAGAGAAGAGATCGGCCGGCTCATCGGAATCGTCCTCGCCCCGTCTTTCGTCATCGTCTGCCGGGGTCTCGTCCTCATCGGTATCGCTCACGTGGGTCTGCTTGCCGGGGGTATAAGGCGAGCCGCCTTTGCCCTTGCGGGCTTCACGCGCCTCCTTGAGAGCCTCCTTGATTTTGGCTGCGAGCTCGTCAAAGAGTTCGGGATTGTCGGCTATCACACGCTTCACGGCGTCGCGGCCCTNGCCGAGTTTGGCGCCNTTGTAGNAGAACCATGCTCCTGACTTCTTGATNNTGCCGAGGTCTACGCCCATGTCCNCTATCTCTCCCGAGCGCGAGATGCCTTCGCCAAACATGATTTCAACCTCAGTCTTCATGAAGGGAGGGGCCACCTTGTTCTTGACCACCTTTATCTTGGCTACGCGCCCTACGGCGTTGTCGCCATCCTTGATGAAGGAAGAGGGACGGATGTCGATGCGCACCGAGCTGTAGAATTTAAGAGCGTTGCCGCCCGTAGTGGTCTCGGGATTGCCAAACATCACGCCGATTTTCTCGCGTATCTGGTTGATGAAGATGCAGCAGGTGCGCGTGCGCGAAATTGTGCCTGTCAGCTTGCGCATGGCCTGGCTCATAAGCCGGGCGTGCAGGCCGACATTCTTGTCTCCCATCACGCCTTCGATCTCCGCTTTCGGGGTCAGCGCTGCCACGGAGTCAATCACCAGAACGTCGATAGCGCCCGAATTAATGAGCTGCTCGGCGATGTCCAGGGCCTGCTCGCCATTGTCAGGCTGGGCTATCCAAAGGTTATTGACGTCCACGCCTAATTTCTCGGCGTAGAATCGGTCAAAGGCATGCTCGGCGTCAATGATGGCGCATATTCCGCCCTGTTTCTGAGCCTCGGCTATGATATGTATAGCCAGGGTGGTCTTACCCGAAGCCTCGGGGCCGAAAATCTCGGTGATGCGGCCTCGGGGAATGCCTCCCACGCCCAGGGCGTAGTCAAGGCCGATGGAGCCCGTAGGCACCACTTCCACATTCTGCACGCTGTCATCGCCCAGGCGCATGATAGCGCCCGTGCCGAAGTCCTTTTCCAGGTNCGCCATTGTCNCGTCNAGGGCCTTGCGCTTCTCTTCCGCGTCTGAGATGCGGACCGAAAGGGGGGCNTTTTTTGCAGTTTTCTTTGCCATATTATGTATGATTTATTATTTCTTTCTTTCGTGTGTACAAAATTACAACACAGCGGCCCCTTTTCCCAACCTGCAAAGTTAATAAATGTGAATATACGCAGCGCGACTGCCAAAATAATGCAGCTAAACCATATTTTTGAGAAATGCAGACTTATATCTGCTGCCCTGTCAAGTTCAATCCAAGGTCTTAATCGGGTCTTGATGAATGAAATTAGGATATGCGGAAAAAATTGTGTAAATTTGCACTTCGGGCAGTCATACCCCTTAAAACATATACCCGGACAAATAAAAAACACACATAAAATATATGGCAAACCACGAACTCACCGAACAGGAGCTTGGCCGCCGCGCCAGCATGCAGGCCCTTCGCGACCGAGGCATCGAACCCTATCCCGCCGCAGAATTTCCCGTGACGGGATACTCAGTGGAAATAAAGGAGAACTTCAAGGATGACGTGGAGCCGGCGCGCGAAGTCAGCGTGGCCGGACGCATCATGTCGCGCCGCATCATGGGCAAGGCAGCCTTTGTGGAGCTCCAGGACTCGGAGGGGCGCATACAGATTTACGTAAGCAGAGATGACATCTGCCCCGGAGAGGACAAGGATTTCTATAACACAGTGTTCAAGAAGCTCCTTGACATAGGCGATTTCATCGGTGTGGAGGGTTTTGTGTTCCGCACCCGCACCGGCGAGATTTCCATCCATGCCCGCAAGATAACAGTGCTCTCCAAGAGCCTGCGCCCCCTTCCTATAGTGAAGATGAAGGATGGAGTGGCATACGACGCTTTCTCGGATCCCGAGCTGCGCTACCGCCGCCGCTACGTCGATCTCATCGTCAATCCCGAAGTGCGCCAGATCTTCCTGAAGCGCACCAAGCTGATCAACTCGATGCGCGAGTTTTTCAATCAGCATGGTTACATAGAGGTGGAGACCCCTGTGCTCCAGGCCATACCCGGAGGCGCCAGCGCCCGTCCCTTCATCACTCACCACAATGCCCTGGATATTCCGCTCTATCTCCGCATAGCCAACGAGCTTTACCTCAAGCGTCTGATAGTCGGCGGATTCGAAGGCGTGTATGAGTTCTCGCGCAACTTCCGCAACGAGGGCATGGACCGCACGCACAACCCCGAGTTCACATGCATGGAAATCTATGTCAGCTATAAGGATTACAACTGGATGATGGACTTCACCGAGCGTATGCTCGAAAAGCTGGCACTGGATGTCAACGGCACCACCGATGTCAAGGTCGGCGACAACGTCATCAGCTTCAAGGCCCCCTTCCGCCGCGTGACCATGACCGATGCCATCAAGGAGAAGACGGGATTTGACATCACCGGCAAGAGCGAGGAGGAGCTGCGCGCCTTCTGCAAGGAGGCCGGCATCGAGGTTGAGCCCACCATGGGCAAAGGCAAGCTGATTGATGAGATTTTCGGAGCAAAGTGCGAGGGTACCTTTATACAGCCCACATTCATCATAAACTATCCTATCGAGATGTCGCCCCTCACGAAGCGTCACCGCAACAATCCCGAGCTCACAGAGCGCTTCGAGCTGATGGTCAACGGCAAAGAGCTGGCCAACGCCTATTCCGAGCTAAATGACCCCATCGACCAGTATGAGAGGTTTGTGGAGCAGATGCGCCTGGCCGACAAGGGCGATGACGAGGCTATGATAATCGACGCCGACTTCATCCGCGCCCTTGAGTACGGCATGCCTCCGACTTCGGGCATGGGCATAGGCATAGACCGCCTCGCTATGCTCATGACAGGGCAGACCGCCATACAGGAAGTGCTCCTCTTCCCGCAGATGCGTCCTGAGAAGACCCGGTCCAAGGAGAGCGGCGAGCAGGAAGCCGAGGAAGAAAACGCTTGACGACCATGAGCATCGAAAATTTAGGCAAGATAGCAGTCTGGGGCGGCGGCAGCTGGGCTACCGCCCTGGCCAAGTTGCTCATGGGGCGCAACCGCAGCATAGTGTGGTATATGCGCCGCCATGACCGTATCGAGGAATTTCTGAAATATGGCCATAACCCGGTCTACCTTTCGGATGTGGCTTTCGACACGAAACGCATAACCTTTACCGACGACATCAACGAATCGGCCCGCCTGGCCGACACTATCGTCATAGCTGTCCCGTCTCCCTATTTCCGGACCCATGTGGACCGTCTGGACATAGACATTTCCGGCAAGATAGTGGTGTCGGCCGTCAAAGGCATAGTGCCTGAGGACAATGTGATAGTCACCGACTATATGGCGCGTAAATTCGGAGTGAAGCGCGATAACCTTCTGGTCATCGGCGGCCCCTGCCATGCGGAGGAGGTGGCGCTGGAGCGTCTGAGCTATCTCACAATCGGATGCCATGACGCCGGGAAGTGCCGCGATTTCGCCGACTGCCTCAACGGCCCCAAGCTCAAGACCATCCTTTCTGACGATGTGGATGGCATAGAGTATGGGGCGGTGCTCAAGAACGTGTACGCGATTGCCGCCGGCATCGTCAGCGGCATGAAGGCCGGCGACAATTTCATGGCCATGCTCGTATGCAACGCCATACGCGAGATGAGGCGCTTCGTTGACACCATAGCTCCCATGGAGCGCGACATCTGCAGGTCGGCATATTTAGGCGACCTGCTCGTGACGGCGTACAGCCGATTCTCGCGCAACCATAATTTCGGCTCAATGATCGGCAAGGGCTACAGTGTGAGCGCGGCCAAGATGGAGATGTCGATGGTGGCCGAGGGATATTACGGCACCAAGTGCATGCACGAGATCAACTCGCGCCCGGACCTGCGGGTGGACATGCCCATACTCGACTGCGTCTACCGCATACTCTATGAGAACGTCTCCCCCCGCCGCGCCATCGACCGTATCACCGACACCTTCTGCTGAATAACTCCGCCGCCGCTCCCTCCGGCAGCCCCACCCTCTGCGCAGATGCTTAAAAAAGTGTAAAAACAGAACTTTTTATGCTCTTCGAGTGTCAATAACAGCGGGAGGAAGTACGGGCCGATATGGCTGCATGCAAATGATAAACACATATAAAAACCATAATTCAAGACAATGAAAACGCTTAATCTCGACCTGACCCACGCGGTCTATTTCGCAGAGAAACAATATGAGG
>WFLX010028855.1_pt1 | contig 16829 bp, 12 predicted proteins | sample 4967041 | NCBI WGS metagenome assembly WFLX01 (sample SAMN12857096, study PRJNA449069) | gut metagenome | isolation source: stool from male and female vole | host: Microtus ochrogaster | place: USA:Florida | collected 2017 | reverse complement strand
GCGGGAACAGTGTATTCCCAAATATTGTCGGTGCCTGCAACTTTAGTCATAGCCTCACCGGGCCAGGTAGATTCAGCTGCACCCCAATAGTGGATGTAAGGTTTAGCCCATTTAGCATTAGTGTTGTCGAAATATACTTTGAATGAAGTTCCGGGGTTAACTACCGGGTTATCATTTCCTGAATTACCGTTAGCCTTCACCCATACGCAATAGTCATTGCCGGTAGCTGCGATATCAGAATTTGAATAGCCGTCAGGACTTGCCATCGCACTACCGATTTTAACAACCAATTTGCCACGTTTGCCTGTAACTTCCGCCATGTAACAATCTCCGGATGAACGAAGAACCTTCACAGCGCTCTGATTGTGAACGCCAACTTTATTTCTGGCATTGATTAAAGCCTGGATTGCTTGTTTGTTTTGAACATAGTGAGGATAGAATACGCACGGTGTGCCGGGTGAGCAAATGATGAACGCATTTGCTGCAACAACGTTACCTTTGAATTTATTCCAATCATCACGATAAGTGTCATGGTTGTCGATGAACGTAACGGCATACTGGGGGTAGCCGAAATGAATCATGCCGGCAGGTTGGTCGGTGGTGCCATTTGCTTTCCATACGAGCTTTGTCATGTCACCTGAAGAGAAAGCTTCGTTCATTGCATATTTGCAGGGGAAGTCGAAGGCTGCACTTTGACGACCTGTTGCTTCAATCCATGCTGCGATATCATCATAACCGGACCAATATTCGCCTACGGAGTATGTGGGTTTTGAAGCTTCGTTATAGATTTTGTTATAATAACCTGAATAACCTTTTGCCATGTCATAGCGGAAACCTGCATAGCCGAGGTCTTGAAGAAGGAAAGAGCAGTATGCTTTGCAGTTTTCCTGCACCAAGGCATTGGTGTGGTCAAGGTCGCGGGAACCGTTGAAATCTTCACCGGTGTCAGCTGCGCCGGTGGGTTTGGCTTGACCTGCTGCATTCCTTACCTCGTCGGTGCTGCAGATATGTTGCGGACCGAGCTGGTAAGTTTTGCCATTCCATGTTTCCGCCGGGAAATCAGTCCAATTTGATTTGCCACTTCTGTGATTGATAACCACATCGCCGATGATGTCAGTACCTTTTTCTTTGAAGGTTTTTACCATTGCACGCAACTGAGCCTCCGTGCCAAACGATGTATTGTAGTTTGAAAACCAATAGACGGGGTCATAACCCATGCTTGGACTTGAAGCACATTTCGCCGCATTGGGAATCCAGATTACTTTAAAATACTTTGATAATTCATCTGCATTAGCAGTGAGGGTTGTCCACTTGGTGTCATTGGTTCCCTTATAGGAATCCCAATAAAATCCTTGAAGCATTACTCCCTCAAAGTTTGACGGCCACGCATAATTGGCAGCGGTTGTTTTAACTGAGAACACCACTGCTAAAACGGTAGCCCAAAAGAAAAGAGAAAGTCTTTTGAGATTTTTCATGATTGTGTGTTATTATTAAGAATAGATAATTTTATGAATTGTAAAATTTTACCTTATAATGCAAGATGTCGCAAATTTAACAAAAATCAAACAATTATCAAAGTATATTAACAATATTTGATGATTGGAACCGATAATAAGATAGTCTTATTATGAAATTTTTTGCAAATTAAATATTTTAAACAAGTATTTCATAACAAATCCCTTCAACAGTCGTTTTTTTAATGTTGCTTTTTATGTTAATAGAATCATGAACCGGATTGAATATGAAAAATACGTTGTCGGATTGATGATAAAACTTTATTGCCAAAAGAAGGAAGGTTACAAAGGGTTATGTCCTGATTGCAAAGAGTTATTGCAATATGCGGAAGAGAGACTTTCGCGGTGTNCTNACGGCAATAAGAAGCCGACGTGTAAAAAATGNACTATTCATTGTTATCGTAANGNTATGAAAGAAAGAATGAGAACGGTGATGCGATTTTCCGGTCCACGAATGATGATATATCATCCCCAAAAAGCGCTTATTCATCTATTTAGGGAGATGATAAATTGAACTAAAGGTTCGGACATTGATTAAATCTTACCGAAAACCTATATAATAAAACAAGAAGTCGCTTCTACGCGGCTTCTTGTTTTGGAGGTTCCAACCAGATTCGAACTGGTGTGAACGGTTTTGCAGACCGGTACCTAACCACTCGGACATGGAACCTTATGAATATGCAATAGCGAGTTTACCGTCAATTGCAATGCAAAATTATATCAAAATAATTATTATTCCAAATATTTTTAAGAAAAAAACAATTGTTTTTGACTGAAAAAGATAAATAAATTATTTCTTTTTCATAAAATCATCATAATTTCCCATATCCTCTACTATTCTTGGTGGATTTATCCAATCCGGAGAAAGGGGGGAATATTCGGGATGTTTGAATTTGCTGTTAACCCCTCCAATATCCATTAGGAAATGGCTGAAATACATTAGTGAGAATCTTTTTTGAGAAGCATTCTTAATTTTATTATATAATTCAGGATGTTTTTCTCTAAATTTGGGAGTTGTATAGACATAAAATGGGACAGCCAAAAAATATTGAGCATATTTACGCGTGAGATAACGTCCGGGTTTCCTCCAATATTCCTTGTCTACATCACAAATAAGATCGCTATGGTCGGGATGATAAATCATTATGGCATCCCGGTCTTTAATTTGCTCAATAATAAGGGCTAAATTTCGGTCCAAATATCGAGTTGCATTATCGTAATCTGCTACAATCTGTTTTTCTTCATCATTTAGATCTTGTCGGTGAGCATAATCCGAAATTTTAAAAATAGCCTGAACTTCTGGAAATCTGTTTTTTGCAGCATGATGTTGCCCTTTCAAATGAAAAATATCCAATTTAGGGATGTTTTTTTGTGCCAAATTATTGATATAAATTTCAATAAATTCTTTGTCGTATGTAGATAGTGAATCATTGCGATAATCAAAATTGGCTTTACTTAGTTTCCAGGAATTCAAAAGATTTGTGCGCACTCCGTCCCATCTTTCAACTCTATTGAGTAGTGTGGATTGATTGTCATAAAAAGATACATAATAACCTGCCTTTCGCATAATAGCCGGGGTCGGAGGTGTATTCAGTTTATCTTCCTTGGGTTGAGTTTCCACATACGGCGACAAGAGTGTCTCCATCATAATATTCGTGTATGGAATATAGCTGATAACATCTTCAAATTTAATAATATTCCCCAAATTATATTCATTTAGAAGATTAGGAGTAGTGGGGAGTTGATAGCCATACAATTGTGAGTGGAATTTTGAATCTGATTCCCCAATTATCCATACGATTTGCTCCGGACGGTCTTCTGTATTGAAATAACCATCAGCGAGATTAATATTTTTTTCGAGTTCGCGTGTGTCGTTATAATGACTTAAATGTTGGCAAACTGCTTCAGTGAAATTTCCGAGTGAATTCATAGATTCATATCCGGATTCAGTATCATTATATAGAATTGAAATTAACCCGCTGATTAAGATAAGGACAAATTCAGTAATACTTATAGTGATTTTATGTAGTCTGACGAAAACGATATTGTCAAAATAATTTGACAGGTCAAGAATAACATCATAGATAAACCTCAATAAAATTGCGGANAGGAGAAANATNAATAAAGTNTNGNAATTAAGAAAATAGTAAGAGAAGAAATCAGATGTTNCGGAAGCGTTGGTGTCAGTGATGAGCATTATCAATCTTTCANTCCATCTTGAGCCGAGGGAGAATACTAACCAGATTTCCGAGATAATGAGAAAGGATAATAAACACGTAAATAAGGATGCAAGAATCCGGGTTAGCCGAGTCTTTTTAATCAAGATTAACCCTCTAATAAGTCCACACACGGCGGCGGGAAATGCCGCTGATATACACCCTTTAATAAATCCCTTTTCGCTAAAATAAATATTTCCGTNAAGNGCGGNNACGAAATATAAGGCACACCCAAATAANAAAGTATAAANAATCCATAACTTGAAATTGTCATAGATAAAGTTGAGTATTTTTATCAAACCTGATTTCATAGTTATGGATTTTTTTGATTCNCTTGATTCTCTTGNTAATTATTCTTATCTGATTATATATTTTTGATTCTTATAAATATATACTCCTTTCTTTAGTAAGGAAAGTTCATTTTTCGTTNCATTTTTCTTTATTATGACTCCATCGATGGAATAAATATTTGCAGGAGAATCGGAATCCGTGGATATTTCCTCAATTCCGGCGGGTTCGGTGGTGAGGGTTGCTGTTATGATCCCTTTCCCGATTTTCCCGAGGGCGGGAATAGAAATGCCCGGTCCTCCCGATGGGATAATAGATTCTGCAACCTGCTTTCCATTGATTGTAGCCACAATTTTAATATTCATTCCTTTCGAGTTGGATAATGACAGGATAAATGGATAATTGGAGCCGGGATAATAAACATTATTCTTATTGTATATTCCTTCTAATCCCTTACTGATTGTCGATTCATTCAAATTCATTGTCCAAGAGGGGAGATTGAAGGTTTGCCATATTGAATTTTTAAGATATTCTGAAATGAGATTGGATGGAATATCCAACCAATATTTTTCAGTGAGTTTTGAATCAAATGTTTCTGAGGCGGCATCAACTACCAATGGAGAATTAAGGGTTAAAGAGTTCAATTTTTTTGCTGCATAAAAGGCTCCATTCGGAAGTTCAGATATTGTTGTCGGGAGAGTTACGCTTTCCCCTCCAAAGAATGCAAAGGCATCCTGACGTATTGAATTAATTTTATATCCATCCAATTCCGTTGGTACGGTAATAGAGCCCTTGTAGGAAGAATCTTCAGGTGCAGTGAGGACAGCAAGTTTATTTTGCTCATCCGTCACTATATAATTGAGCCCGGAGGTAGTTTTACAGATTGGTGATTCCACGATTATCGGTACCGGTAAGGAGATCGGTTGGCGTGATGAATTGTCAACGAATCTATATAGATAAAATCCGGGTTTGATGTCAAAATTAAAAGGAGTTATATTAAATCTTTTTTCCACACCACCATTCAGCGAAACGTGAAAAGCTCCGTGAAGCTCTTTAATCGGTTTTAAGTTAGTGTAGTCAAGAAGTTCCACTGCAATGTCCGCTTCGGCTTCAAAAGGGGAATTGCTGTAAAGAGTAAAATAGATAGGGCTTTCGGTTCCGGAAGTGTAGAAGTTTGGTGAAATGTTGGAAGCTGAAAGAGTAGCCTTTGGATCAGTAGATAAATTTGTGTTTGATATTATTAATTTATAATCATTAATATAGATTTTGCCTGATGAATCCATAACAGAAAGGAGATAATCACCCGGGCTTGCCACACCGGTCATTGCAACTTCCAAGTTCAGGAAACTCTCGGAAGCGAGTGATATAGTTTCGTTATACAGAAGCATATCTCCGAATTCATCATTTGCATCACTGATGGTTACTCCAATTTCAGAACTGAAATCACCTTTCCCCACATTGACTATCGGCAAGTGAAATACTACGTCTGTATCTCCATACAATACAGGTGGCAGATCGGGCTGACCGACTATAAGATAAGGATTTGAATCATCATCCGGTCCTTCGTTGGTATAAGTAGCAACACCATTTTTAATAGTTAAGTTAACGCAGTTTTGTCTACCTATGGGTATTAGAACATTTTTCNATTCGGCGGATCCCTTTTCCCGATATATGCTATAAATTTTATATTCCCCGTCAGGGAGTGAGGGCAAATAACTGTAATAGCCGGGAAAACCTGTATATGATTGATAGGTATCAGAATTATCCTGTTNANAAATCACTTTTTCAGNATTGNTGANATCTACANNTTTTACANCTACATCTACAGTGACTGAATAGCCTAATGGATTATAGATCAAATCAACTCCAATAGAACTATTGGCGATTCCGAATATGTTGTCACCAAGATATACGAAATCACCTGTTGCGATTAAAGCCACTTGTTTCTTTGTGGTGGCTTCGGGATTATTTGCCGGCATAAAACCGGTCAATATAGCTTGACTCCGATNATACCCCNCTTCGTANNNGCCGGCACNTCCGGCAGCCGGATNNAGTGCCGNGAGAAGGAAATAACCGTCTTGATAACCNCCCCNTCCCNAATNGAANTGGAAATAATNGTTCTTATCATATCCGTCACATACAAAAGCGTGTCCTCCTTCATCAGATGATCCGGTGTAATAAATCGGCCGTCCGGCGGCAAGTTCGGAATATACTATATTTATCCATTCTTTAAGAGGAGTGTAATCTTTCCAATGGAAAAACATTCCTTGATTGTAATCAAAGTATTTCGGCATTGCTATTTGCACATCCACGTCATAAGCTCCGGAACCATACGGAGAATATTGCATATTCACAGCAGCACCGACCTGGCGCATTAATTTAGCAACGGCATTAGCCTGAGTAGAGGTATAATCATTCATTCTATACTCATCTATCATATTTTTCCAATCATAGACAGTGCCGTTGAAAATAACGCCGGCATTTGATCCGGTGGGTCTGAGCGGCCACTCCCAATACTTCATCAATTGCGCCACTGCCGTTGCTACACACCCGGTAACGCTTTTGTATCCGGAGACTGTTGGGCATTCATTATTGTAAGGCGCATCCTGATTCCACTTGGTTTTAATCATGGGGAGGATCTCCGGACGGGATACTTTTGCATGGCTTCTCATATTCGAAAAAGACTCCGGAGCAGAGGGAAGAAAACTACTGATTTCACGTGAATATTCATTGAGCCACCATTTAAAATTTGACGGGAGATTTTTTTCGTCAAAACATCCGTTAAAAGAATATCCGAGAATGGAGGGAAGGCGTGTATCAGCAGATGTAATAATGAAACCTGACTCAAAATTAAAGATATAGTACAAAATCAAATCTCCTGACTTTGCAGTATAAGCACATTTCAGCTCTGAATCAACGGCAGGCGATTTCAATCTTCCGGATGCATTGGAATTTAAAAATTCCGTCGTTTCGGATAATGCTTCATTTAAATTTATAAACTTAGCATTTAAATTAAAAGTTGAAAGACCAAGAGCAATTATAATAACTAAGCTTAAGAGAATCTTAGTTAAGCTAATACGTTTATTCATAGCTAAATAAATCTAAATTGGAATGAATATACCTTTTNTGANTAAATATTGNAAAAACAAATGTAATAAAANCATTTAAAAAATCATAATATGATGATATTGAAAATTAGCGGAAAAAGTATTAAATTTGCATATTCTTAGCGATAGTAATATCAGCAGGAATTAAAAATAAAAGGGGGGAATAAAATTTAATCCGATGGAAGAATAGAAATTATTTTCTCTAGATAGACAAAGAATAAATAAAAATGAAAAAAAGTGCACTTCAGAGAGTTAGGTCTGAATATCAGCCTAAACTTCCCAAGGCTCTACAGGGTCCGGTAAAACTTAAGGTAGGTAAGGCAACAGAATCAGTTGCAAATCAGGATGAGATTAAGGCTTTGTTTCCAAATACTTACGGCTTGCCCGTTGTGGAATTTGAATATAACGACAAGCCGGAGAGAGTTGAAGAACCGTTTAATGTCGGCATCATACTTTCCGGAGGTCAAGCTCCCGGTGGTCATAATGTCGTAAGCGGTATATTTGACGGTATCAAATCACTTAATAAGGAGTGCCGTCTATATGGTTTCCTCATGGGTCCTTCCGGATTTATCAATCATCAATATATGGAGTTGACTGCCGGATATATCAAAGAATATCGCAACACAGGGGGCTTTGACATAATCGGTAGCGGAAGAACAAAATTGGAGACACCTGAGCAATTTGATGCCGGTTTGAAAGTTCTGAAGGAATTGAACATTAAGGCATTGGTGATTATCGGAGGAGACGATTCCAATACAAATGCCGCCATTTTGGCTGAGTATTATAAAGCCAATGGAGCAGACGTTCAGGTAATAGGAGTGCCTAAAACAATTGACGGCGACTTAAAAAANGAANGGATTGAAAACTTCTTTTGGATTNGATNCAGNTNGNAAGGTTNACNCNGAGGTTNTAGGNAACATACAAAGAGACTGCAATTCTGCAAAGAAATATTACCATTTTATCAAGTTGATGGGGCGCTCTGCTTCTCACATCGCTTTGGAATGTGCACTTGAAACTCAACCGAATGTATGTTTGATTTCAGAAGAAGTAGCAGCTAAAAGAATGACATTGGATAACATTGTCAGTCAAATCTGTTATGTTGTGGCAGAACGTGCTAAATTAGGTTGGAATTTCGGTACGGTACTCGTGCCTGAAGGACTGATAGAGTTCATACCTTCAATGAAGAAATTGATTGCCGAGCTGAATGAAGTATTGGTGGAACATGCCGGTGAACTTGAAGGTCTTGATGAATTGGATAAACTCAAAGCTATTCACGTTTATCTCACACCGGAATGTGGAGAACTTTATAAATCTCTTCCGAAGAATATTGCCTTGCAATTAAGTCTTGACCGAGACAGCCACGGGAATGTTCAGGTTTCACTTATCGAGACTGAGAGTCTCCTCAGCGAGATGGTAGCGAAGCGTCTTGAAGAGATGGAAAAAGAAGGTCAATACAGTGGCAAATTTGCTGCTCAACATCACTTCTTCGGATATGAAGGGAGATGTGCTGATCCGACTAACTTTGATGCCGACTATACTTACGCATTAGGATATAATGCAGCAATGTTGATCAATAGCGGCTTGACCGGCTACATGTCAAGTGTACGAAATCTGACCGACAAGACTGAGAACTGGGTTGCGGGAGGCATACCTATCACAATGATGATGAATATGGAACGCCGTCATGGACAAATGAAACCCGTTATTCAAAAGGCACTTGTAAATCTCAACGGACGTCCCTATTTGAAATATGCTTCAATGAGAGAGACCTTAGCATTGAATACGCTTTATCAATATCCGGGTCCGATTCAATATTTCGGTCCTTCAGAGATTTGCGACCGTCCCTCTATGACACTCCTTCTTGAGCATAATAAAGATATTTAATATTTCACTGACATTCAGTGAATCAAAAAATAACATCATGACTCAAACATTATCAACACTTACCACTCCGGTAAAACCAAAAGAAACCCTGAGAGACAAGTCATGGGCAAGATGGACGGCGCTTGCGCTACTGGCATTCGCCATGTTCTGCTCATACGTCTTTATGGATGTTCTTTCTCCGATTAAGGACTTGCTTCAATCCACACGCGGATGGGACTCCACTGCTTTCGGCACGATGCAAGGATCTGAAACATTCCTCAATGTATTCATTTTCTTCCTTATATTCGCCGGTATCATTCTTGATAAAATGGGAGTACGCTTCACAGCCGTTCTCTCCGGAGCCGTAATGCTCGTGGGCGCAACAATCAACTGGTATGCGCTGACTGATTNATTTATCGGGACTCCAATTGACANATGGTTTACTGATCATTTGAATTACATTCCGATTTTNGATGAACTTGGTGTTTCTCCATTTTANGAAGGAATGCNTGCATCTGCAAAACTTTCTGCAGTTGGCTTCATGATATTCGGATGNGGAGTAGAGATGGCTGNAATCACAGTGAGCCGCGGNATCGTTAAATGGTTTAAAGGACGGGAAATGGCGTTGGCAATGGGCTCTGAAATGGCGTTGGCTCGACTCGGTGTGGCAACATGTATGATATTCTCACCAATGTTTGCCGAGATGGGTGGCACGGTCAATGTGAGTCGGTCCGTAGCTTTCGGTGTGGTTTTGTTGATGATTGCTCTGATAATGTTTATTGTCTATTTCTTCATGGACAAGAAACTTGATGCACAAACAGGTGAAGCTGAGGAGAAAGATGATCCTTTTAAAATTTCCGATTTGGGAAAAATCTTGTCAAGTCTCGGTTTCTGGCTTGTTGCTTTACTTTGCGTATTATATTATTCCGCTATTTTCCCATTTCAGAAATATGCGGTAAATATGTTGCAATGTAATATTGTCTTTAATCCTCTGCCGGATGGTTCTTTCTGGAACACAGATGCCGTAACATATATTCAGTATGCCATAATGTTGGTTGTTGCGGCTACNNCGTTTGCNGGGAATTTCGCGAANAATNAATCTATGAAATATTTGCTTTTTGCTATTTCCATTGCCAGTCTGATTGTATATTGCTGGATGGGTTATGAAAAGCAAAGCGCAGGAGCTATTTTTGCGGTATTCCCCTTGCTTGCAGTCGGAATCACTCCTATTCTGGGTAAGTATGTAGACTTTAAAGGTAAAGCTGCATCCATGCTTGTACTCGGGTCGTTGCTTCTGATAGCATGTCACCTGACATTTGCCTTTATTTTGCCAATGTTTAAGGGTAATGCAGTAGGAGGTGTAATAATTGCGTATGTTACGATTTTGGTTTTAGGTGCTTCATTCTCCTTAGTGCCGGCATCCCTCTGGCCTTCTGTGCCGAAACTTGTGGATGCTAAAATTATCGGTTCTGCATACGCTCTTATTTTCTGGATTCAGAATATTGGCTTGTGGCTTTTCCCGATGTTGATCGGTAAAATATTGACTGACACTAATACTGATATTGAAGCACAGGTTGCAGCCGGAACAATGACTGAGGAAGTGGCTTCAGTAAGTTATAACTACACTTGGGCATTGGTAATGTTAGCTTGTTTGGGTGTGGCAGCGCTTATAATCGGCANTTATCTCAAGATTGTTGACAAGAAGAAACATTTGNGTCTTGANCTTCCGAATGTTACTGNGNCGTCAGGAGAAANGGTTGAANTTGAAANTTCTGAAATTGAAGCNACGGAAGGATAATNTTTTTCTATNCGTTGAATAAAATATGCNATAAAAACNTTATAAGGATAGGGGGAGAACCCTATCCNTATCATTTTAATAATTATATATTTTGAAAACATCACTTTTAAGACATATTTTTTTTGAAGGGAATAAATTATTGTTGAAACTTATTCCTGTTCTGGTGTTATTGGGTGTTTTTGAAATTGGGAACGCAGAGACAGTAAGTCTAAAAGAAGCAAAAGAGAAGTCAAGCTTGTTTTTTGACAAGTTGTATGGCGAGAAAACAGCTCCTTCCAAATATGTGTATAATGGTAAAAATTTAACAACAAACCGATTATTTACACCATTTTATGTTTTTAATAATCCTCGCGGAGGATTTGTTATCATCTCAGCTGAAAATAAAGCATTTCCAATTCTCGGATTCAGTTTAAACGGTAGTTTCAATCCAGATAAATTGAGTTCGGAGGAAAAAGGTTGGCTTGAGAGTTATGCCAAGGATATTGAGTTGATTCGATATGATTCCCGCGTTCCATTGGAAGCTGAAGAAGCGTGGGTAAACTTTGGAGATCATGTGGAAAAATTATTTAATGCACATTCAGTAGATGTTGATATCACCACCAGCATTGAACAAGATAGGGACGCCCTTTCAAGTATACTTACATCTGATAATGATACTGAAAACGGGAATTTCTCTATTTTGTATACCCCACGAGATTGGAAGGATATGATTGATTTGGAATTAAAGAATCATAAGAGTATCCCTATGGGATACGTAAATTGGAATAAGGATCTGGTTTCGGCGAATGTTTATGGAAAGAAAGGGGATTATTATCAAATGCGTTTTGATAAAAAGAATGATTGGTGGCTCAGAATGACAGCAACGGAACATTTGTCAGACAGGTTTATAGCGAATTTCAATCCGGTTCCGGAAATTAAAGATGATATTGAAGAGGAATCTCCGTTTGAATTCATTGAATATATTATGGCAGACCATGCTTCAAGTGAAACCGCTATTCGTGAGAAAGAGAATACTCCCGAGATTGTTGAAGCTCAGATTAAAGGCTTGGGAGGAGGGCATTTTGAAATCATGCTACCGGAAAATGCAAAATTGGCAATGTTATATTCTCTCACCGGTCAACATATCGGGCGCAGAACTTATAAAGACTCCCCTGTTGCTTTCATTGACATCGAAGCTCAGCCGACAGGATTTTATTTTGTGATATTATACGGGGAGAGCGGAAAGCCTTACGGATTTAAGTTATATCGTTAACATTAAATATTTATAGAATAATATAATGAATAAAATATTGAAAAGTAAAGCCTTTGCATGGCTTGCATTCATAGTGGTAATAGTTATACTTGTCTGCACTTTCTCCATGCGCACGGTTTGGTGGAGTTTTATCGATATATTCTTTATGTTTATGGCGGCTTTTACCAACTTAGTTGCAGTGACAATTAAAAAGATCAATCCCGCTATTTCNTCCAGGCTTGATAAATTTANATCTGNATTTTTTATTCTATGGATNNTCTCNCTCANTGGGNAATGGATNGCCTTTGAGTGTTTACTATAAAAATTCCATTTTTTTAAATAAGGAGGCTGGCGATTTATTTATCGTCAGCCTCAAATTATTTATTACTTAAAAGATATTTCTTTTAGCAGGGGAGTGCAGCATTGGTTTTGTGAACTGCTTCCGCACTCTTCTTGAAGAGTTCTTTTTCTTCTGCAGTCAGATCAAGTTCGATAATCTTTTCGATACCGTTTTTACCGATTACGCAGGGCACGCCGATGCACAAGTCTTTTTCACCATATTCACCTTCCAAAAGTGCTGAGCAAGGAATGATAGCCTTTTGGTCGTGGATGATAGCTTCGACAACTTCAGCGGTTGCAGCTCCGGGTGCATACCATGCGGATGTGCCGAGAAGTTTTGTTAATGTTGCGCCTCCAACCATTGTATCTGCAGCAACTTTATCAAGTGTTTCAGCAGAAAGAAGAGTTGAGCAGGGGATTCCGCGGAGAGTTGCGAAACGCTTCATAGGAATCATGGTAGTGTCACCGTGACCTCCGATTACGAAACCTTCAACTTCATTTGGATTAGCTTCGAGTGCCTGGCTAAGATAATATTTAAAACGGCTGCTGTCGAGAGCTCCACCCATTCCGATAATTTTATTCTTGGGAAGACCGGAAACTTTATGGATAAGATATGTCATTGTGTCCATCGGATTGGAAACACAAATGATAACAGCATTGGGGCTGTATTTAAGCAAATTTTCTGTAACAGATTTTACGATTCCTGCATTTACACCGATGAGTTCCTCGCGTGTCATGCCGGGTTTGCGTGGAATACCTGAAGTGATTACTACAACGTCGCTGTCGCGTGTTGCTTCATAATCATTTGTAACACCTTTGATACGAGTGTTCATATCAAGCAGATTGGCAGTCTGCATCATATCCATTGCTTTACCTTCAGCAACACCCTCTTTGATGTCGAGCATTACGACTTCGTCTGCCACTTCACGCAGAGCGATTACATTTACTGCTGTTGCGCCAACATTACCTGCGCCTACAACTGTTACTTTTGACATGGTGATTGATTTAAAATGTTATTAGTTTTAAAATTAATTGTTCAAATTTCGGGGTTATCTCAAATTATTAAGGTTTGTAGATGAGATTCTACGCAAAGTTAAATAAAAATTGCGATTTTTTACTCTCAAAACATAATAAATGTAAATAAAATTTATTTCCTTAATTTCTATAAGTATTTATTTTACTCTTATTATAAGCTCCCTTTGCCTTGACGGATAATTTCCGGTTCGGATGTATTGCAACAATCTATAATAGTGGTCAATTCTTCCCCTCCATCTCCTGCGTCAACTATAAGGCTGACTCCGGCAGAATCATAATTTTCAGCGATTAATTCCGGTTCGCGTGCGCTATCGGAATCCTTAAACTCAATTGATGTGCATAACACGGGATTGCCCAATTCTTTTACAATTTCACGAGCAGTGGTATTATCCGGAATTCTGATTCCAACAATTTTTCTCCCTTTAAACACTTTAGGAAGTGTGCGTGCACTTTTTAATAAGAATGTAAATGCTCCGGGCGTAAAATCTTTCATCAGCCGATATGATTCATTATCTATCATGGCATACTCGGCAGCCATTGAAAGGCTGTCGCAGATTATGGAGAGATTGTTCTTTTCCGGATTAATATTTTTTATTTTACACAATTCGGCAATTGATTTAGGATTTAGTGCATCACATGCCAATGCATACACAGAATCTGTGGGAATAATTATCAAATCCCCGTTTTTTAACCGACCTGCAATTTCTCTTACCTGCTTATCGGAAGGATCATCATTCCAAATTTTAATGGAGTTCATGAGAGATATTGTAAAATAATTTTCAAAGCATTAAAAGTCTTTTCCGGGGCTTCAGTCCAGAAATTTTTATATTGAGCAAGATTATCCCCTGCGCCCGGAGTGTCGCTGACAACACGAATTATATTAAAATTAACACCCTCAGAGACACAAGTCTGAGCGATTGCTGCGGATTCCATATCAACAGCAACGGCTTCCGGTAAAATATTATGTATTTCCTTTATTTCGGATGCTTTGGAAATAAAGATATCCCCTGTTGCAATTAAGCCGTAGGATATGCCGGAACCGATGATTTCACGATTCAGATGTGTCCGCGCAATTTTTAAAGTTTCTTGATAAGGGATAAAGAAAAGATCAAAACTGTCGGCACACCCCGGAGAAGTTCCGGGTCCGCACCATACATCATGATAAGCTACTTTTCCTGCAATTAGCAGGTCTCCAACATTCATGCCTCCCGCACCTCCGGCAACACCGGAATTTATAACTAAGTCAGGATTAAAGAATTGAATGATTTTCAATGTGTTAAGAGCAGCGTTAACTTTGCCGATTCCACACTTTGAAATCAGAACATCATGTTTGTGGATTGTGCCTTGAAAAGCAGTATTGCCATTAATTATTATTTCTTTAGGAGATTCAAGTATTTTTGTGAGTAATGCCATCTCCTTATCCATTGCCGNTAAAATGGTTATTTTCATATCTTTAATTTTTTATTTATGACAATTACATTTNGAATTATCTGCGGATATACTCTTCTTAGAGGAAGAATTGTAAGTATTACACGCAGAAGGTTGAGTTATTTTGTTAGTTTTATCCGGCTTGAAATCCATACAGTTTTGGGATAACGCGCAACCCGAGCAACTCCCTTTACGCTTAGATGCTTTTCTTATATTGATTATCATTTTGATAATCGCAAGAATGATTATGATAAAAATGACTATATATTGCCAAAGATAAGGAGAAGACATCATAAAATTCTATATTTTTACGTTTGAGTTGTCTTGAAGCACGTTGAGGGTAATGCTTTTGATAAGTTCTTTTATCTGAGCGATGAATTCGGTTGCGGAATATTCCTGACGTTCAATTCGTCGAAGTCTGTTTTCCCAAATGCCGGTCAATTCTGCAGATTTGAGTAATTCCTCTTTAATCAAGCCGATTAATTCTATTCCTGCTTTGGTGGCATGAATTGATTTTCGCTTTTTTTCGATATATTCCCGTTTGTATAAAACTTCTANTANTGCAGCTCGTNTTGAAGGNNTGCCAATANCGTTTGCTTTTNANGCATCTNTNAGGTNTTCATCTTCCNCTTGCGAGCCGGNAGTCTCCATNGCCTTAAGCAATGTNCCTTCCGTGTANTATTTTNNAGNTTGANTANTTTTTTTTACGAGTTTAGGAGAATGAGGTCCTGATTCTCCTTTCTCAAATACCGGCATTTCAGCCGACTCTTCAGAAGGGTTATCTTCCGGTTCTGAAGTAGCTTCTGATTTATATACACTTTTCCATCCGGGATTTAGAATAACTTTCCCCGTGGCTTTGAAAGCGGTTTTATTCACTTGCCCCTTTACTGTGGTGAGTTCAAAAGTGCAGTCCTCATAAAAAACTGAAATAAAACGTTTGGCAATCAGATCAAATACTTTATTTTCTCGTTCAGTTAGATTTGAGGGGAGTGTCTGTCCGGTAGGAATAATGGCATGGTGATCGGTAACTTTGGAATTATCAAAGACTTTCTTACTCTTTTTTAATTTTCTACCTTTCAATGGCTCGATTAAATTTTGATATTCCGAAAGATTGACCAGAATTTTTCCACACTTCGGATAAATATCGTCAGTAAGGAATGTCGTGTCTACACGGGGATAGGTCGTCAGTTTTTTCTCATACAGGCTTTGAATTGTTTTCAGAGTGTCATNAGCACTNAAACCATATTTTTTGTTAGCTNCTACTTGAAGAGATGTGAGGTNAAACAATCGGGGAGNGGCTTCACTTCCTTTCTTTTTAGAAATATCATTAATTATGAAAGGATGATTTTTTAATTCATCTACAAGTTTTTTCCCCTTCTCTTCAGTTTCAAAATTTTTTATTTGTGCCGAGAATGTTACGTTTCTATAGACTGTTTTGAGTTCCCAGGAATCTTGAGGCACAAAATTTTGAATTTCGAGTTCGCGTTTAACAATTAGGGCGAGTGTCGGAGTCTGCACTCTTCCGATGGAGATTACTTTCCCGCGCTCACTTCTATATTTTAGAGTATATAAGCGAGTGGCGTTTATGCCGAGCACCCAGTCACCTATTGCACGACAGAGACCAGCCTCATAGAGAGGCNTCAGTTCATGCTCGGGACGTAAATTTTTAAAACNTTCTTTAATTGCTTCATCAGTAAGAGAGGAGATCCATAGGCGTTNNACCGGAATTTTGCATCNAGCCTTTTGCATTACCCATCTTTGAATCAATTCTCCTTCTNGTCCGGCATCGCCGCAATTTATTNTTTCCGAAGCAGATGCAATTAGGTTTTCTGTTACTTTAAATTGTTTTTCAATATTTGGTTGAGGAATCAGCTGTATACAGATTAGCGGTGGGGTAGTGGGTTATCGACAGAAAGTACAAAGTGTCAGGTGTGGGGTAGAAGCAACGGGTAACTAGAAAGTATAGATAAGAAAATAGTGATAGGAAATGTAATAAGAATGGGAGAAAGA
>WFLX010165476.1_pt1 | contig 16847 bp, 11 predicted proteins | sample 4967041 | NCBI WGS metagenome assembly WFLX01 (sample SAMN12857096, study PRJNA449069) | gut metagenome | isolation source: stool from male and female vole | host: Microtus ochrogaster | place: USA:Florida | collected 2017 | reverse complement strand
TCCCTTATAGGCATTGAAGCTCACTGCAAGGTCTACGGGATTGCAGTGAGTTGCTTGCTTAAGCAGTCTCGGTGTTTCTTCGTCGTCCGGCTGGAGTGGTGAGGATTCAAGAATCTGAGGGCTTACAGTTCCGTCTGGGTTATAGATGAGGAACGGACCTCCGCCAGGTTCCCCTTCGTTCTGTACCATGCCGCAAACCCGAGTCAGACGGTTGAATTTGCAGAAAAGATAATCGCGGAGTTCCTCCGGGCTCATCTCGCTTGCTTTGTCGTGTGTTACGCAAAGTTTGTTCCTTAGGAAATCAAGCATCTCAACCATTTCCTCTCCCGATGGAATCCCTTTGGAGAGACGTTCGCAATATTGGTTGATTTTTGTTTTTACCCCTACAAGTATGCCACCAAGAACCATCTTGTAGGTAATTGTTGGCTGGCGGAGAGCGTCAGGAACGAGGTTGTCGATGTTCTTGATGAAAATTACATCGGCATTGAGGTCGTTGAGATTTTCTATCAAGGCTCCATGTCCACCGGGGCGGAAGAATAGTTCTTCGTTTTCGTAGTAGGGTGTTCCATCCATTTTTGAAGCAACGGTGTCGGTGGATGGTTTCTGAACGCTTAGTGTTATATCGTATTCAACTCCGTGCGCATGCTCCATTACACCCTTTATTTCCTCAAGTTTTGCTTCAACGAGGGGTACATGCTCTTCCGACACTGTGAAATGCAGATGCACCTTACCGTCTTTCCCTGCTGCATACTGGGCTCCTTCGGCGAGATGTTCCTGAAGCGGTGTGCGGCTACCACCCATTTCCTTATGGAACTCAAGCAGTGCCTTGGGGAGTTTGCCGTAGTTAAGTCCAACTTTGGAGAGAAGCAAGTCAACGATATCTTTGTATCGTCCTTGCTTCATAAGGTTGTCGATGCTGTAGCCGAAAAGTTGCAGGCAAAGGAAGTTGAGCTTGCCGAAGAACGCAAATTTTTCGATATTTGCGAAAAATTTCTTCATGAAATCGTTGTCAGGCTTATCGCTCTTGCCGTTCAGGAATGAAAATAAGTCCTTAAACATGCGGGAAGCCGCACCACTGGCAGGCACCATCTTCATAACTTTAGCTCCACCTGCAAGATATTTCCGCCAAATTTCTTCGCTTTGCTTGATCAGCTCAGGTGAGGGAACTGTGAGTCCGTGGCCGGGTGTCACGGCTGCCTCGATCTTTAGAAATGGGAAACCATTCTTGAGCATCGTGAGTTGTTCTTCGAGTTTTTCCTGTGAGATACCCTTCTTCTGAAGAGTCTCTAAATCTTTAGGTGTAAGGTTCATGTTATATCGATTTAAAAAAGTTATTTCTTGATTTTTTCAATCTTGTCATTGATTATAGCTCCTTTCTTTGCCAGCATTGGCAACATGCGTTCATCGCGTGTGATTGAAGATCTTGTTTCATATAGATTCCATGTCGAAGCCATGATCTGCTGAGAGTCTTTCGGATAGTTGAATGTTCCGGTCTGCTTGTCTCCATCAAGATATATTATCTTAATGTCGCTTCCCACATTGTCTGCAATGAGTTTTACGCATGAGTTGGATGCACTGTCGCTGAAACAGACTGTGTTTAGATTTGCCATTCGGTAGTTCAAGGCTTGATCATGAGGCACAACTGATGTTTCTGCAGTCTCAGAACCGATTGTAACCTTAACTCTGTTGAAATGGGCTCCTCCTGAAAGAGCAGCGATAAGTTCAAGTTTCTCGCTTTTTGTGAGACGAGCTACAAGTCCGGTTGATTGAAGGGGATAGGTTGGTGCCCATGCGCCGGCAATGTAGTAACCTTCAACTTCTCTCGGATTGTCAACATAGGTGAAAGCGTGGATAATCGAATCAAAACGATGGTTTAGCACTTCAATCTCATTTCTGATTGAATCGGTCTGGCGTTCGATAACCTTCAGGGAGTCCGGTAGGGATGCCTCCCACTTCTCACGTTCCGCCTTTACCCGCTCCTTTGCCTCGTTGCGCCTTTTGCAAGCTCCCGAAGCCAGAACAATGCATATTCCGATTGAAATCAATATGATTCTGTTATATTTCTGATATTTCATATAAATCTTATTGTTAATTCTCAATCTTAAATTCAAAATCTATTAGATTCTCGTTACTTCCTTGACTCCCTTTACCGTCTTGATTTTCTTGATGACGGAGGAAAGCACAGCGTTGTCACTAACTCCGAGTGTCAGGTATCCTTGGAAAAGACCATCGTCGGAATCCACTTTTATGTTTCTCAGGGACGTCTTGGCCTCCTTACTGATGATTGAAGTGATATTGGCGATGATGCCGATGTCATCGTTGCCGACTATTCTTAATTGTACCGGAAGCTCAGAACCACCTTTGCCGCTCCACTCAACCCGTATCAACCGATAAGGATATCTGCCGCGGATGTTGTGGGCATTAGGGCAATCGGTCTTGTGAATCTTGACGACTCCGTCAGAAGAGATGAATCCAAATACATTGTCTCCATAGATTGGATTGCAGCATTTTGCAAATTTGTAGCTTAGTCCCTTAATCGATTTTTCACCAATGGTAAGGACTTCACCGGAAGATTCTTGTTGGTCACGTATCAACTCGAAGTCTTCGGCCGTTGTTCGCTCAACCGGATTTTCGGGAGCTGTCGCCACCTGATATGTATTTATGAACTTGCCGGCATCTACCTTGTTGTCGGCTATATCCGCAAAAAACTCATTGACGAATTTATATCCTTCTTTCTTTATGAGCTTCATAAGTGCGGCTTCGTCAATGTCAATCTTTCGGTTTTTGGCTCGTCGCATCAGTTCTTCTTTGCCGAGTTCTGCCCGTGCCTGCAGTTCCTCGTGCAGTTTTTGCCTAATCTTGCTGCGGCTTTTTGAACTGACCACCACATTAAGCCAGTCTGATTTGGGAGTCTGGGTGGCGGAAGTGAGGATTTCTACGGTGTCGCCGCTCTGAATGACATGGCTTATCTTTCTGTGACGTCCGTTGACTATGCCACCGGTGCAGTGAGCGCCTACATTAGAATGAATATAGAATGCGAAGTCAAGCACAGTTGCGCCAGCAGGAAGCTTGAAAAGGTCACCTTTAGGAGTGAAGGCATATACTTCCTTAGTGTAGATATCCATCCGGATATCCTTCATCAGCTGCATCGGATCATCTTCTCCGGCCTCAAGGATATCGCGTATGTTGTTCATCCATTGGTCGGTTGAGTCTGATTTCACTCCCTTGTAGCGCCAGTGGGCTGCAAGTCCCTTTTCTGCCACGAGATCCATCCTTTTGGTACGGAACTGCACCTCAACCCATTTGGAGTCCGGACCCATTACTGTGGCATGCAGGCTTTCGTAGCCGTTGCTCTTAGGAATGGATATCCAGTCGCGCATACGTGCGGGGTTGGGGGTGTACATGTCAGTTAGAATTGAGTAAGCAAGCCAGCAGTCGCTCTTTTCTTTTTCAGGTGGCGTGTCAATGATGACGCGGATTGCAAATAGGTCGTAGATCCTGTCGAGATCAACTTTCTGTTTTCGCATCTTTGCCCATATAGAAGATATGGATTTTGTACGTCCCTTTATTGAGAATGTGAGTCCTGCATCCTCGAGCTTCTTTTTTACTGGCGCAATAAATTTTTCAATATATGCGTCGCGTGAACGTTTTGTTTCGTTGAGCTTGTGGGCAATCTGCTTGTAGATCTCTCTGTTGGTGTATTTTAACGAGAGGTCTTCCAGTTCACCCTTTATCTTGTAGAGACCGAGTCGGTGGGCAAGCTGGGCATAAAGCACATTTGCCTCAAATGCCATGTTGCTGACCCATTCTATGTCGGGATGGTTGTTGATATTGCGCATCAGTACAAGGTCGCGCACAATCATGATGATTATGACCCGGATGTCGTCGGCCAGCGAAAGCATAAGTCCCCTGAAGTTGTCTTGATTCTGGACATTTCTCTTTGCGGAATATTGTGCCACCGTCTCGATTGCATGCAGCATTTCTGCAATGTCTTTACCACATATCTCCTCAATTTCTTTAAGGGATATGACCTCGCCGTAGAAGTCGCAGAGAAGGATAGCCTGAAGGATGTTGCTGTCTGCATCAATGAAATGTGCAAATGCATCTGCTGTTTCAAGCGCGAGCACCATTCTGGGAAGACCTTTGGCATCATAGGCAGACTTGCCGCTTGCGCAAGTCTTTCTCAGCAGAGACTTCATCAGATTGTTGGTGGAGGGTGAGAACGACGCAGCCTTTGCCACATTATCATATAGATCGCGGCAATGGCGCAGAAGGGAGAGAGGAAGACGGGTGTTTGGGGCCTGTGTTTCTTCCATCTTTTATCGGATTTTGGAGGCAAATATCGGTTGATATGCAACAGACATTTATCTTTGACAAAATTAATAAATAAAACGGTAAATCGCAAAAAAAAAAGTTTTATTTATCCTACACTATTAAGAATATCATTAGTTGCATCACAAGTCTTTTTTGCTTTCGTTCATTCCTCAGATAGGTGGATAGCAATTTCTCGAGATGCTTATCTCTCAGATCACAATGGCATGAAATATAAAGTTCTCAGTACCGAAGGGATTACATTGGGCGAACATCTCTATCCCGATAAGGATGGTAACGGTTTCTTTACAATAACATTTGAGCCGATTCCAGAATTTGACGATACTATAGATTTCCATGAAAGCGCATCCAGTGATGGTTGGACAATCGAAGGGATAGCTCTAAAACCCTGAAAAGTATTATTTTGAGTGAATCCTATTTGAAAAGAGGGATTAACTTTCAGCATAATTTCTTTACAATAACACGTACAGTCTATGCTAAGAAATATTGTCAACAAAGTTTGGATTATTAAAATTATATGTATAACTTTGCTGAAGTTTTTCAAAAAACTGGATATCATGAAAGTGTATATTGTTAATATTTATATTTTTAGCTCTGAATAGAGGCTAAATAATCCTAATATATATTGTATTTTGGTGAGTCGTTGAGATTCGAATGCAATATAAGATTCTTTTATCTAAGAAGCTAATATAAAATTGCAGAGAAACTTTTTGTCGTGGTTTTACATGACAAATGAAAATATAATAATCGAAAGATATAAATAATCAGTATGCCTAAAGTTCAGGACGTTTGTAAGAGATTTGTTTATGGGAAAGCTTTCGACTTTTTCATAACTATTGTGATTATTGTCAACTCTGTGCTTATTGGGGTGCAGACCACCGACAACAATGCTACTATTGAGGCAGTCCAAAGAGTAATTCTTTACATATTTACTATTGAGTGTGTTCTTAGATTCCTTGCTGCCGGAAATCTGAAAGATTATTTAAGCAGTAGCTGGAATGTATTTGACCTCGTGCTTGTCATTATAGGTTGGATTCCACCGTCGATTACAACTAATAGCTCCGCAGCTATGGCTCTGAGAGTGCTTCGTGTGTTCAGAGTGCTTCGGTTGCTCCGCACTGCAAATGAGATCAAGCTAATCATAAGCGTATTGATCAAGTCGATGAGATCTCTTCTCTATAATGGAATTCTTTTTCTTATCTTCATGTATCTCTTTGCAGTGGCAGGCGTATCTATGTTCAGGCTTCCTAATCCTGACACCCTGAAGGGAGAGGAGCTGGAGAGGTATGAGCAATTGATGGCACGGGCTCCTCATTCTCCGGCTAATTCTCCGGATCCCTACGGCAGCATAGGTGAGGGATTCTTCACTTTATTCAGGGCTCTTACTGGTGAGGACTGGACCGACTTGCGTTATAATCTGATTACTGCGGCTGATTACAAGTTGATATCCGTGTCGCCGTCTACTGTGACAATATTTCATGTCACCTGGTTTTGCTTAGCTGCATTCCTGCTTCTTAACTTAGTTACGGGTGCTGTGATCAACAACTATCAGGTATCTATCGAGGAGGAGGAAAAACGGCGTAAGAACAAGGGTAAGATACCTGAGGAGAAAGGCGTATGAGTCGGGACCTAAAATAGAAGACATCGAAGAATAATGCTCAATGGCGTCTAATGAATGAGAAGATGCTGTCGTAAGCTGCATCGCGATGAGGTTTCTTGCTTAGTATAAGGTCGTGTAGACCTGAGTCAATGGTGCAGACCTGTACCGGGTTCGGGCTCATTTTCTTTATCCTAACGCCTACTTGCTGAATCATGTGCGGGTCGAGCACGGCATCTCCATATTGGAAACTCGGGTCGTAGTTGCAACCATCTACCTTTCTGCTTGAATGCATAATAAGGACAGGCACAGCAAGCTTATCCCCATGTTTCTTTACTCGGTTCTGGGTTGATTGAATCTGTCCTACCCAAGAGAAGGTTACCGGAGGTGAATAAATCATTTTCCAGTCTGTGTTGTAGGTCCATTCTCCGTCAAATTCTTTCAGGAGTGAATAGGCATATCCGTCGCAACGACCTTGCGGTATCTTGGCATTTTTTATGACGGATGATAGGTTTCTTACTCCCGGAATAAGCCAATGGCGATAGAAGGAGTTGAAGTTCCATGCGAGGAAGGGGGAGTCGGTCACGATTCTCTGCACCGGAATATTGCCTGCCTTGTCAACACCATAAGAAATGACCGTCAATCCCCCTGTGGAATGTCCACCAAGGGTGATATCCTCAATACCGTCCCGGCGCATCTGCATCACTGCGGAGTCAATATCATCGTAATACTTACGCATATCCCTTATGTTGTAGGGATACTGCCATGGTTCCTTGCTTCTGCCATATCTCCGGAGGTCAACAGCATAGAAATGATATCCGGAATCCACAAACCGTTCTCCCATCTCTGACTGGAAAAAATAGTCGTTAAAGCCATGTATGTACAGGAAACCCTTGCGCGACGGTCGCTTGCATTTGAGTCTCACAATAGTAGAGCGGCAAGGACCATCAAACTGCACACCCTGATTCACGTAGCGCGCTTCATAACCGGGTAGGATGTCATTATGCCAACCGGTGTCGGTTGTCACTGTCTTAGGTCCTTCATATTTCAAATTTATATCCCATGCCCGGGCTTCCGGACGAAAGAATGCCACTGCCAACAGCAACGGCATCGCAAGAGTCAGTATTCTTTTCATGCAAGAATAACACTTTGTACCTCACCAAAGTTTATTGCGGTTTTTCTTAGCAAGCTGTGAGATCAATTCTGATTCTCAATTATGAAGCGATTGATTGAATTTAGAAGGGAATCCTTGCCTTGCGGAAGCACCCAAACCTGAAACTGCGTGAAACTGATAGGTGTCGAATAGTCAAGCATGGGATATTGCCTTTTCATATCCTCTGCAATCTTTTCGTTGACCACTGCATATTTCCATGTGCCGCTACCTACTTTCATCGCAATATATTCTTCGCTCATTGACTCTTCTTCAACTATGTCGATGTCTCCTCCTATCTCTTTCTTAAGGTTTTCAAGTCGGCGGGTTGCTGCACTCCCTTTTTCGACGTGGACTGTATCTCCTTCAAGATCAAGAGCACTGGCAACGGAAAGAGTGCCGTTTTCATTTCTTTTCTGAATCAGCACCATCCGGTCGAGAAACACTTCCTTAGATGTCAGGAAATTTTGTTTGAGATAATTGTCTGCCGGGAGAGAGGCAAGAATATCGTAAGCTCCTGCTTTAACTTTCGAAAGAGCGTCCTCGCGGTCTATGACGGGTATCAGTTCAACCTTCACTCCAAGTTTATTCTCGAGTTCTGTAAGTAAATGATAGTTGATTCCGGAAATAGAATCGTTGCCGTCTTCAGAGATAAGCACCCGGTAGCTGTTGGGTCCATACACTATTGCAGCATGGATTGTGTCTTGCTTTATACCACCGTCATGACTTTGGCTTTTGCCGTCCAGATGTTGGAACTTAATCCAAAGCATAGCAAACACTACGAGCACGAGAAGCACTCCATAAACCACCATCTGCCCCCATCTTGTATTTCGATCTCTTTTTTCTTTCATTTTTTTGTTTTCCAAGCTTTAAAATACATCTAACCCATAACCTTTGATTGAGAATGCATGAGTTGAATTAGTTTGCAAAGTCCACCGCTATACCAATTTGGAAACGACGAGGATTTATGGGGTAGTGAGGCAATGAAAACTCATTGTAGCTGCTCCCGAAAAGTCCTTGATTGACGTGGCTCATCATGAAGTAGAACCTTGCCCTGTAGAGCCGAAGGTTAATATAGGCGTTGCAAAATGGATAACCACCCAAAGAGGTCTCTTGCTGAGTGCAGAATGTCATGGTTGCCGGCTGATAGGTGTAGCCCTTATATTTTGTATAGAAATCGCAATCAACTCCGGCCTGAACATGGAGCACTTTAAAGAGTCTGGCTTGAATGAAGAGATTGCTGTAGATGCTCAGTTGGGGTAGTGGCACTATGGTCTGGTCGGAAGAAACCTGCCATGCTATTCTGTTGTTCCAGTTGAGAATGCCAACCTTGAAGTTTTGGTTGAGTCCTACCGACATTATCTGAACATTGCCGCTATGTTGCTGAGGAAGGTAATTTTCTCCAAAATAGATGTGATTCTGAAGATTCTCCACGTCTATGGTAGCGCGAGTGCGTGTCCATGGAATTTCGAGAGAACCACCGAACTTTACAGATCTAATCTTTCCGAAATCATTATTCCATATAAAATTATTAGAAACGTAGTGCTTTGTAAGCCAGTCGGGTGTAGAGTTATGGAATCCTCCGTGTGCCTCAATTGCCACTGTGTCGCCGAATAGCGGGATATCGGTAAGGATCTGTCCATTCAGATCAAGATCTCCTGCTGCATCACCGCTGAGGCCAAATCTTACATCTGCATTGTAGCGAAGTATTGCCCCCTGCGATTTCTCCAGACGTCCTCCAATAAAGAGAAAATTCTGATTGTGCTTCGGAGCCGGAAGTCCATTACCGGGCAGAGGTGTAAGTCCGTCTGAGTCTATTCTTGGTGCCGATGTGCCTTCGTCGTCAGTGCCGTCATCTTCTGCCGTTTCAAGATATCCTGCGTTTGGAAGTGTGTATTTATTCAGTTGATAGGTGGCATAGGCGGAAAGACCGAATTTCATCCATTTCCTGAACCCTTCGATAAGGTATATTCCTATTGTATTGCTGATAGTATTCAGCTTGCTGTTGTCGTAGGTGCTGTTTCGGTCAAAATAAAAATTATCCCAAAACTCGGAGTTTATGCTTTTTTCACTAAACGTGTGCCTGTAATGCCTGTAGTCAAAGCTATAGAGTATCTTCATCACAGGTATGTATATGTCTCGTGTCAAGGTGTCATTTACCTGTTCTTCACTCCAGTATCCAATTTTATATGCATGATTCATATAGAATTCAGAGCCATTGAGCAGATTCTTGGCAGATGTTAGTCTTGTCGGGATACTTTTGTATTGCACCGAGGTGACACCCCCCTGCACAGCGGCAGGGTCAGTTATATATCTGTCGTCGGTTATTCCGCCGTTTTCAAGGTTCTGGTGGGCATATTGATGATAGAAAGTCTGCAGTTCATAGCGGTTGCCGTAGTAATAAACAGACAGCCCGTAGTTGAAGTTTTTTGCCGCTTGATAATTATAGCACCCTTTTGAGTGCAGATAGTCAATGAATCCTCCAATTCCTATATTACGGTTGACATTTCCTGCGAAATCTGCCTGAAGACGGTCTTGATGGTTTTCCGAGGTCCCGGAATAGTTGTATTGCAGAATTGTGGTCGGAACGTAGGTGTTATGGAATTTCTGCTTGGCAAAGCTCGGCATCCAAAATTCTATTGCATTGAAGAAAAGGAAATCACTTTTCTTCTCTCGTTCAAACCATAGAAGGTTCATGCCCGGAGACCCCAAGTTGCCAGTCGATGCCCATGCGTCGCTCGCAAGAGTAGGAATACTGCGACGCTGATAGTTATATTGCGCTGTGTCAACTGCTGCAGGTATGTGAAAGCCCAATGGATAGGTTAAAGTCCATGCTGAAGGGTCTTTCAATTTAACGAAAGTCGGATCTTCTTCTCCAGGCATTACATTAGGGTTCCAATCTCGGTCTCCCTGAGCGAGGATGGAGGCGGAGCCTGAGATAAAGAAAAAGATTAATGTGAACAGACGGATTAGAACCGTCCGTATATTATGTTTAGTGGTGTAGTTTCGATTCATGGCGCAAATTTACAAATTTATTTGTTAATTCCCCTATCCAGAGGAAGAAAAATAGGCCATAACGTCTATAAATTACTTCAGTTTACCCGGAACGGGATAGTAGATTGTTCAGGAGATTGGTGAATTGATAGTTTTTCAGTCCCCATTTTGGTGCAACCACCATGTCGGGAGGAGATGAGGCGAGAAATCGTTCGATACAAATATGCCGTGGCACTTCCCGGATAATATTCACGCATAGCTGCAGATAGTCTTCAAGAGTATATGAATCTACATGTATATCTCCAGCTTCCCATTTCTGTAAAAGAGGAGTCCCCTTTACTATCTGAAGTTGGTGCATCTTTATAGAATCAATTGGAAGGCGGCACGCTTTCCTGACAGTTGCCAACACATCGTCTTCTGTCTCTCCGGGCAATCCTGCAATTAGATGAAGTCCGGTCCGAATGCCTTTGGAATAGAGCCTTGCAACTGCGTCCTCCACTTGCTCCCAAGTATGATTTCGGTTTATGAGTTGTAAGGTTTGATTAAAAGATGTTTCAGCTCCTATCTCCACAATCACCGGTTTCCTGCGGTTTAATTCTGCAAGGCCTTCTATAAGATCATCAGGCAAGCAATCAGGCCGAGTTCCAATTACTACTCCGACAACGTATTCACTTTCTGATGCTTTCTTATACATGCTCAAGAGTGCATCTGTGCTGCGTCCGAAAGTGTTGGTGTAACTTTGGAAATAGGCAAGATACTTCATTTCCGGATATTTACGGTGGAAAAATGCCTTCCCTTTCTCTATTTGCTGCACAACAGTATCGTTTGGGGAGCAATAGGACGGAGTGAAAGAGGCATTGTTGCAGTAGATACAACCACCAAGTCCTATACTTCCGTCGCGGTTTGGGCAAGTGAAGCCGGCATCTATAGAGAGTTTCTGAACCTTAATGCCTGGAAATACCTCATGCATGTATTCACTGAAATCCTTGTAGTATGGGTTCATTGCATTTCCCGTTTCTGTTTTCCGTTTTCAGAGTAGATGATCAGCTATTACGAGGGCTGCCATTGCTTCCACAACAGGTACTGCACGTAATGCGACACATGGGTCATGCCTTCCTTTTCCCTTCAGAATTTTCCTTTCTCCATTCTTGTCAACTGTCTCTATATCTTGAAGAAGAGTGGGTGTTGGCTTGAATGCCACTCTGAAAGTGATCGGCATTCCATTGCTGATACCACCCTGAATACCACCGCTATGGTTGGTCAGTGTGGTGATATTTCCGTCTTGAGAGGTGAATTTATCAGCATGCTCTGTGCCATACATAGTGGCAGCTGCAAATCCGTCGCCATATTCAAACCCTTTTGCTGCATTTATGCTCATCATAGCCTGTGCTAATTCGGCATGAAGTTTTCCGAAAACAGGATTACCTATTCCGGCTGGAACTCCTTCAATCACGCACTCAACGACACCTCCAACTGAATCGCCCCTCTTCATGGCATCTTCCACAACTTTTGAAAGCTCATCGGGAGTTCCGGTGACTCCACCAATTGAAACCACGGTTGCCTTGATTCTGATATCCTTCATGCATGGGATCTGTCGCGCTATTGCACCTCCTATAACCCAATTGAGCGTCTCTCGTGCTGACGCTCTGCCTCCGCCACGAGCCTCATGCAGGCCATAGCGCATGTCGTAGGTATAGTCTGCATGGTTCGGACGATACAGTTTCGACATTTCAGAATAGTCTCCGCTTCTTTGGTCGGTATTTCTTACAATGAACCCTATAGGTGTGCCAAGTGTCACCATATCATCGGTCAGCCCGGAAAGAAATTCAGGGATATCCTTCTCATTCCTTGCTGTTACGAGATGATTTTGACCTGGCCTGCGGCGAGCTGTCTCCCTAAGAATCGCATCTATATCCAATTTGATGCCTCCGGGCATTCCATCGATAATGCCCCCCATTGCTTTTCCGTGGCTTTCACCGAATGTGGTGAGACGTATGTTTCTTCCGAATGTATTCATGCTTCAGGATTGTCTGTGATTGTTGCGAATGTTGCTTGCGCCGCCTTTGCAAGGTCGAGAGGGGAGAGCCTCAGTTGGAGCCCTCGTTGCCCGGCACTTACATAGACAGAGTCGAACTTAGCCATTTCTTCACTGAAATAGGTGGGATAATGTTTTTTCATTCCAATAGAGGTGCATCCACCACGTATGTATCCGGTGTTCGGCAAAAGCTCCTTAAGTGGTAGCATCTCTGCTTTCTTGTTTCCCGAAGCCTTTGCAGCCAACTTGAGGTCGACTTCCCGGTTACCTGCCACGACACACACGAATAGCCCTGTCTTGTCGCCACGAAGCACAAGGGTCTTGAATACCTGTTCAATCGGTTCTCCAAGTTCCTCAGCAACGTGTTCGGCAGCGAGATCATCAGGGTCAAAAGCATAGGGCACCAGCTCATAGCTGATGCCTAACTTATCAAGAAGCCTTGCGGCATTAGTTTTTTGAATCTTCAAGTCAATGATAAATGATATGAATGATGAAATATAGATAATGAATCGATTGCTAATTCACAATTCTCCATTATTTACTTGTCCATAGTTACAAGAAGCTCCTCATTGGTGCGGGTCATCTCCATTCGCTTTTTCATGAATTCCATTGCCTCAAGCGATGTCATGTCGCCAAGGTAATTTCGCAAAACCCACATTCTGTTGAGCACTTCTTCGCTTAGGAGAAGATCATCGCGGCGCGTTGAGGAGGCTATGATATCCACGGCCGGGAATATTCTCTTGTTGCTAAGCTTACGGTCAAGCTGAAGTTCCATATTGCCGGTACCCTTGAATTCCTCAAAAATAACCTCATCCATCTTGCTCGATGTCTCTGTCAGTGCAGTGGCAATGATAGTGAGAGAGCCACCATGTTCTATGTTTCGGGCTGCACCAAAGAATCGCTTGGGCTTTTGCAGAGCATTGGCGTCTACACCGCCCGACAGAATCTTGCCGCTTGCAGGGCTCACTGTGTTGTATGCACGTGCAAGCCTGGTTATGGAGTCAAGCATTATGACTACGTCATGCCCGCTCTCGACAAGTCTTTTAGCTTTTTCAAGAACGATGCCGGCAATTTTAACATGGCGTTCTGCCGGTTCGTCGAATGTGGACGCTATGACTTCTGCGTTCACACTACGGGCCATGTCGGTAACCTCTTCCGGACGCTCATCAATCAGAAGCATAATTATGTATGTTTCAGGATGGTTCTCTGCGATGGCGTTTGCAATATCCTTAAGAAGAATTGTCTTACCGGTTTTTGGCGGGGCAACGATAAGCGCACGCTGACCTTTACCTATTGGTGCAAACATATCAACAACCCGTGTCGATATATTGCATGTCTTTCCTGCTGTGAGATTGAATTTCTCATCAGGGAAAAGTGGCACCAGATGTTCAAAAGGTATGCGGTCGCGCACAACTTCGGGTGCAAGTCCATTGATTGTGATTACTTTGCATAGGGGATAATATTTTTCTCCTTCTCTTGGGGGACGGATGGCGCATTCGACTACGTCGCCCGACTTCAGACCGTATTCCTTTATTTGAATTTGAGACACGTACACGTCGTCGGGCGATGCAAGATAATTATAGTCGCTCGAACGTAGGAATCCAAATCCTTCAGGCATTATTTCAAGAACTCCATAAGTATTGAGGATGCCGTCAAAGTCGAAGATAGTCTCTGTCTGCATCATTTGCCTGCGTTGTTGCTGCATCTGCTTCCTCTCCATAGCTCGCTGGCGTTTGCTCATGTGCTTATTTCCCTGCTGGTTGCCATAGTTGTTAGGAAGAAGATTGGCTTTTGTAAACTGAGAGTTTGCTCCCGGTTCAGCTATTATGATAGGTGCCGGAGCAGGGGCTGCCGATTCATATTCGTTTGATGCCGGCTCATGTTGCGGCTCGGTTGCGACCGGCTGCTCATTTACAGCCACATTGTTTTCTTGCGGTTCCTGATTGTTGCGAGGTTTGAATGTGCGTCCTTTGGAGTTTCCAAAGAATGAATCAAAACCATCATTCTTATGAGGTTGGAAATCACGCTTTTTCGGTTGAATACGATGTGAATTATCCTCTTGAGCCTCCGGCTTCTTTTCTTCGGGCTTTGAAGTGGCTTGAGTTTCCTCTTTTTCAGATTTAGGGGTCTCAATGGTGCCTTCTGAAGATTCTGTCAGAAGGGGTAGAGACGGGTTTTGAGACTTGTTTTTCTTCTGTCCCGGTTTACGGCCTCTTTTTTTAGGCTGCGGGGTTTCGTCAGCCGCCTGTTCGGTCATTTCATTGCTGATAATTTCGGTCTTTCCCGGCTCTACAGCTGTTTGTGCCGATGCTTCTTGCTGCGCTTTCAGTGCTTCAAGTTCGGCCTTAGACTTCCTTCCACGTTTCTTTGGTGCCGGTGCAACCACAACTTCCTTGTCGGCTCCGGAAATATTAGCACTCTCAATTTTGTTTTCTACATTGACGGTCTGCTCTGCAGAAATGACAGTTTCTTCTGAATTTGGGTTGACATTAGTCTCAGTCTTAGCTTTTGGCTTACGACCTCGTTTTTTCTGTGGGGCTGCCTCAGCTCCATTTTCTGCTTTGGAAGGTGCCTTGCGACCTTTATTTGAATTCACAACCTCCTTGGCTTTGTTGATTGCTTGATTGTCGATTATACTATATACGAGATCCTGACGGTCAGTTCCGGCTACATTCTTCATTCCGAAATCTTCCGCTACTTTTTGCAGACGAGCGTCGTCGAACGACTCCAGTTCTTCAAGTGTAAACATATTTGTCTTATTGGATTGTTCTCTCATGGAGGACATTATTTATTCTTTTCAATCACTGTTTGATACTTAGGTGTGTAGACATGGTCGAAGACCTAAAAATAATCAAGGATTATAATATTTCAGTGGAATATAAGATTGAAATAGGGGGATTTCTTTAAAACGCGACTTGAGGTTATTATTTTTGATTCGGATTGTGAAGTGGTCTTTAACTTTATTTCCCGGATTAAAAAATTTCGTAAATAAGTCAAAACAACTTCTATTATAGCCTTATTGCGTTTCTGTGCAAAATTAGTAAAATTTTTTCATTCTGCAAAATATAGGATAAAAAAAGGAAAGGACAAAAGCTTTTTTTGCTATTGTCCTCTCCTGATTATAATGTAATAGGCTTTTTAAACCACTGCTTTTATGCTTTTAGAAAAAATTCAGGGTTTTCAATACTCCTGCCATGCTGTGATACCGATACTTTCCACCGGACGTGCAGCAAATGCTTTCACGAATGCAAGTGCCAACCTGGCATTTGTCAGAAGCGGAATATTGTGGTCTATTGCAGCGCGACGTATTTTGTAGCCGTTGGTCAATTCCCTCTTTGTGTGATTTTTGGGAATGTTTATAACCAAGTCCACTTTATGGCTTGCTATAATGTCGAGAACGGATAGTCCCTCTTCATCCGGCCAGCACACTTGGGTAGCCTCAACTCCATTCTGAGCAAGGAAAGAGGCCGTACCTGCTGTGGCGTAGAGGGGTATGTTCATGCTCTGAAGAAGCTTGCATGCCTCAAGCATATTGACTTTCGCGCGGGGATCGCCTGAACTTACGAGCACTCCCTTATTTGGTACATGATGACCTACAGAGATCATTGCATTAAGAAGAGCCTCATCAAAATCGCGTCCGAGACATCCAACCTCACCTGTAGAAGACATGTCTACGCCCAATACTGGGTCGGCCTTGTGCAGACGGGCAAACGAGAATTGAGAAGCTTTCACTCCTATGTAGTTGATGTCGAATGTCGAGGTATCAACTACTGCCGGTTTTTCACCAAGCATGATTCTTGTTGCTGTGTCGATGAAGTTTTTCTTAAGGACTTTGCTGACAAATGGGAACGAACGTGATGCGCGTAGGTTGCATTCAATCACCTTCACATAATTGTCTTTAGCAAGATACTGGATATTGAATGGTCCGGAGATGTTCAGAGCCTCAGCTATTCTTGCACTTATCCTTTTTATGCGGCGAGCGGTTGCCATGTAGATGCGTTGTGCCGGGAAGACAAGGGTGGCGTCGCCTGAGTGAACACCTGCATATTCCACATGCTCGGATATTGCATATTCCACGATTTTTCCGTTTCGTGCAACTGCATCGAATTCAATTTCCTTAGTGTTTTCAAGGAATTCGGATATAACAACCGGATATTCTTTAGAAACCTTGGCGGCCTGCCCGAGGAATTCATGCATCTGCTCGTAATCATAGCACACGTTCATTGCCGCTCCCGACAACACATAGCTCGGACGGATCAGCACCGGGAATCCAACTTCCTCTACAAATTTATGTATGTCTTCCTCGGTAGTGAGTTCTTTCCATCTTGGCTGGTCGATACCAAGCTGATCTAGCATCGCTGAGAATTTGTGGCGGTTCTCTGCGCGGTCTATAGAGATTGGGGAAGTGCCCAATACCGGAACATGGCTCCGATATAGTTTCATTGCCAAGTTATTAGGAATCTGACCTCCGACACTAACGATAACTCCGTATGGANTCTCAAGGTCAATAATGTCCATGACACGCTCAAAACTCAGCTCGTCAANATATAGACGGTCACACATGTCGTAGTCAGTCGATACTGTCTCCGGGTTATAGTTGATCATTACCGCCTNATAGCCAAGCTTGCGGNATGTTGNAGCTGCATTTACCGAGCACCAGTCAAACTCTACTGAACTGCCGATACGGTAGGCACCCGAGCCAAGAACTATGATATTGTTGCGGGCATTGAACTCATACG
>WFLX010107258.1_pt1 | contig 16849 bp, 17 predicted proteins | sample 4967041 | NCBI WGS metagenome assembly WFLX01 (sample SAMN12857096, study PRJNA449069) | gut metagenome | isolation source: stool from male and female vole | host: Microtus ochrogaster | place: USA:Florida | collected 2017 | reverse complement strand
CAGTCGTTCCGTGACTATGACCTTGCGGACATCACGCAGGTCGTCGAGCCGTCCGCGCACCGTGCGCAGCCGTTCTGCCCGCTGTACGGTATCTGCGGCGGCTGCAATATGCAGCATATCTCCGCCGCACAGCAGCGCGCGCTCCGTGCGCAGNTCCTGCGGGNCTGCTTCGCGCGGGAAGGCATNGCCGTGCCAAATATNCAGCTGATCGNGGGCAGCGACCGGGGNTACCNCGCNCGTATCCAGCTGACGGACGGCGGGTTCAACCGGCGCGAGAGCAATACGGTCGTGCCGCTTGCCGCCTGTCCCGTCGCCACGCCGCAGGTCAACGCATACCTTGCCGCCGTGCCGCAGCAAGAACGACCGCGCGGACGCTGCCACCTGTTCGGCGACAGCCGCGTACAGAACGCAACGCCGTTCGATCATCTGCTGATTGCGGAAGAAAAAAAACGCGCGCCCCGGACGATGAGCGAAAAACTCAAAAAACGAATCAAGCATACCGTCAGGCCGCGCTTTGCGGGGACGACGGCAGACGCGCAGTCGGTCTGTACCCTGCTGCTTGCGGGAAAAACCATACAGTTTGACACGCGCGGTTTTTTCCAGTCCAACCTTGACGTGCTGGAAAAGACCGTCGGCACGATCACGCACGGCCTCGCCGGAAAGCGCGCGCTCGATATATACGCGGGCGCGGGGATTTTCTCAGTCTTCCTGTCGGATACTTTTGCGCAGGTGACGCTCGTGGAGCATAACCGCGACGCGCTCGTACAGGCAGAAATAAACCTCCGGGGAAAAAAGCACGAAAGCTATGGCGTAAGCGGCGCGAGGTGGGTACGCGAGAACGCGGCGCAGGTCATTGCGCAGGGAGGCGACTTTGATGCCGTCGTCATCGACCCGCCGCGTTCGGGCATGGAAAAGGAAGTGCGCGACTGGCTCTGCACGCACAAACCTCGGCACGTCAGGAGCCTTTCCTGCGATCCCGCCACCCACGCCCGCGATGCCGCCGCGCTCATACGCGCCGGATATGCGCTGACCGCACTGTACCTGCCGGATTTTTACCCGCAGACTTCGCACATAGAAAGCCTCGCCTTTTTTGAGTACCCTGCCCCCTGATGAGATTGCCCTGATGCCCCGCCCGCTCCGAACGCTGATTTTTTTTGTTGCCCTGCTCATGCCCGCCACGGCTGTCCCCCCAAAAAACGATGGACGCGTCGTGCCCGCCGCCGACCTGAGCAGACAGCAGGCATCGTGGCTTGCGGTGGGCGGCGGTATGGCAGTCACCCCGCCCGTAGAAACCGACTACGGCTTTGCCGTCTTCACCGACGGCAGGATGATTTCGGCATTCAGCAAAAAAGGGACGTGCCTGTGGCAGAAAGCGGTGAACGGTCGGCAGACCCCCTACCTTGCCGCATTCGGCGATTTTCTCTACGGCATCACCGCGGACAAAAAACTCAACCTGATCAATCCGAGCGGGCTGACGCTCTGGACCGCCGACCTCGGCTTTGCGGTGACGGAAACGCCGTTCGTGGGCAGGGACGGGCGCGTGTTCGTGCGGGGAAAGAACGCGCTTGCCTGCTACGGGCTGAACGGCATACGCAAATGGATTATGGTCACCGGCGATGCGGGGGCGATTCCCCTGCTCGCCTTCAACGACGGCTCGCTCTTTGTCAGCAGCCGCGCGGAGAACGGGGCGACATCGGGCATCCGCGTCAGCCCGTTCGGCGAAATCCTTGAGACGATTACGTTCACAGGAAACGTCATCGCCGCAAGCCAGTGCGATGCCGGTATCCTCATTTCCCAGGACAACGGGACGATCGCGCTGTGCAGCGTGCGTGGCGACGCGGCAGGCACTGTCTGGTCCGCACGATCGCAGGCAAACACGCGCTTCCGGCACATCTGCGTGGCGCATGACGGCACGGCGGCGGCGTTCCTGGGCACGGACGGAAAGACGGCATCGCTTTCGCTCATCGCCATTGACACGGGAGAGCCGCTCACCCGGATTGATTTGGGCGGGCTTCAGCCCGGCAGCCTTTCGTACCTGCGCGCCACAGCGGCGGGCTTCTTCCTGTCCGACGAAAAACGCGCGTTCGAGTGCACGCCGGAAGGCACTGTCGTCTGGCAGGCGACGCTTCCCCCCAAAAAAAACTGGAATTTCGTCTTTTACACCGCGCAAAACTATCTCGTCCTCTGCCAAAGGGACTGGTCAATCCGCGCTTTCCTGATGAACCAAACCGTGGAGAAAAAAACGGCCGCCNNGCACAGAGAACGCCCGTCGTACCTGACGGTCGGCACGGCACAAAGCACGATAAACGGCACGAACCTGGAGCGGCTTTCCGCGCAGACGCTCGACCAGATCGCCGCCGGACTGGCGCACGGCGATTACGGCAGGAACGAAGCGGCATGGCTCACCGACATCAAGCAAGAAATGCAGGCATATTTCCTCGATTCGGCGGCGGTACGGCGGAACGCGCGCGACGGCGCGTCATATTTTGCGGAACACCCCGTCTACACGCAGTCGCTCATACAGCTGATGGCGCGGTCGGGCACGGACTGTTTTTCCGGGGAATTCGCCACGCTGCTCGCCACCGAAAAAGAACCGTCGCTGATCGCGCTCGCCGTCCGCGAGGCGGGAAGACAGGGCTACGACGGCGACGGAACGATCCTTGCGGGACTGGAATCGCTCGTCGCCGGACGGATTGNCCCGCGCGAGCAGAACACGCTCAAAATCCTGTGCGACGCGACGTATGAAATCTGCCGGTTCATGGGCCGTCCCGCGCTGGTAACGAAAGGAAAGGCCATTCTGACCTACCTGTTTTTCCCGCAGTTCGACAAGGCGACCCATGATTACGCCCGCAAGACCCTTGCGCGACTAAAGGATTTAGGGCTATAATGTACCATATATTTAAGGAGCATATATGAACAGCAGAAAAATCCTCTCCGCGCTCATTTCCGCGCTCGCGATCGTCTCCGCCGCATACGCCGTGGAAGTCGATGAGGACGAAATCAGGAGCATCAGCAACAGCGACGTCGTGTTTGAAAACTANGTCGGTCCGCATTCGGTCATCAACACGATAGAAGAAATCCGTGCGATCGGATCGGGCATCGGCAATGTGGTCGCGCAGAACACTGACCGGGCGGGAACATACGGCTACGCGCCCAAATACGCCGTCATCCACGCCATCGACCCCGAAGAGACCGGCAAGCTGGACGCGGACATCCTGGTCATCGGTCCGAACGCCATCGTTGACCACATCACCAATATGCGCCGCATCATATCCGCCTACCTGACGGCGGCATACGGCTACTCGCGGCAGGACGCGGATACCGTGGCGACATTCGTCACCGTCTACAACGCCGTGTACCGCGGAAAGCTCGATATGTTCCGCCAGAAATACAAGAAAATCGTCACCGACAACCTGACCGAGGACAAGGTGGGCATCGCGCTCTCCTACCGCGACTGGCCGGGCATGACGCAGCTGGTCATTCCGCTGTACGACATCAACGGCGGACTGAGCACGGTTGACACGTCGGTCATCTCCGAAAAAGAAGTCATCGCCTCAATGCAGGAAGACGATGACAAAGGCATTGAAGACCGCAAGGGCATGGTCGATATAAAAGAACGCGAGGCCGACGAGGCGGCAGAGCGGGCGGCGGCGGAACAGGCAAAGGCCGACGAAGCGGCAAAGAAAGCGGCTGACGAGAAGGCAAAGGCCGAAGCGGCACAGAAAGCCGCCGACGAGAAGGCAAAACAGGCCGAAGCGGCACAGAAAGCCGCCGATGATGCCAAGAAAAAGGCTGCCGAGAATCCTGCCGACAAGCAGGCGCAGAAAGATGCGCGCGATGCGGCGGACGACGCAAAGGCAAAGCAGACAGAAGCCGAGCAAGCCAAGTCAGCGTCCGACGAGCAGCAGCAGAAAGCCGACGAGCAGCAGCAGAAAGCCGACGAGCAGCAGCAGAAAGCCGATACCGCGCAGAACACTGCCGACCAAAAACGCAGCGAAGCGCAGGAAGAACGCTCGGCTATCGCAAAGGATCAGCAGCAGGTCATCGCACAGCAGGAGAAAAATGAGAACGCCCCGACCGTGTACGGTCTTACCGCAGAGGATGAGCTGGGTCAGCGTTCGGCAATCGTGCGCATGAACGCCACGACGGGCGAACTGATCAAAAAATCACCCGTCACGGTCATTCAGGGCCGCACGTTCTATGAGAACGGCAACACCTTCGTCGCCATTGCGGGCGAAAACATCGGAAACGGCACGGTCAAGCTCGTGCACCTGAACAAGGACACGCTGGAAATTGTCAAAGAAAGCAACGAAACAATCGCCGCAAATTCCGTGCTCGTGCAGGACAGCGGCAGTTATTACTGTGTCATGCAGGACGGCACATCCTTTGTGGTGGGCAAATTCAGCGCGAATCTTGAAAACCAGCTCAAATCGCCCGTGCGCGTAAAGCCGGCCACGCCGATTACCGTCACGCAGAACGGCATCATCGTCACGTCAATGACCGGCACGCCGATTTTGCTGAACAAGGCTGACCTTACGCAGCTGAGTCAAAGATCGCGTTCCGACGCCATCGCCGACAAAGTGATTGGTACTATCGACGCAAAATAAACACCCTTACAGAACACAGTGTTTCACGCCGTGAAACACTGTGTTTCATACCGTGAAACAATCTGTTTCATCCGATAAAACAACTAAAACAGCATTGTTTGACGCACACGCAGATTTAATGCTCGTCGTCGTTCAGCTTATTCTCAAATTTGGTAAAACTTTTCAGGAACAGAAGCGGGACATCGCCCGTCGGTCCGTTGCGTTGTTTTGCGACGACAAGTTTTGCGTCCTGCACGGGATTCGGCTCATCGTCCCCGGTACTTTTCCGCTCGCGATGAATGAACATGACCGCATCGGCATCCTGCTCAATGGAGCCGGATCCGCGCAGCTGGGCTAGCGTCGGTTCCTGCCCCTCCGCGTCGCGGGAAACCTGACACAGCGCAATGACCGGGATTTCAAGCTCGCGGGCAAGTGACTTGAGCGACTTGGACACCTCGCTCATCTGCTCGTACACCGGCGCGGACGGATTCTCCGTGGCAATCAGACCGATATAGTCAATAAAAATTATCTCCACGCCGTGATTAACGACCAACCGGCGCGCCATTGCGCGCAAGTCAATGAGCGGCATATTCGGCGTGTCCACGATGTAGAGCGGCGCCTCATAACAGCGGCCGGCGGCTTCCTGCAATTTCTGGAAATCCTCCATTTTAAGCATGCCGCTGCGCATTTTTGCCCCCGAAACGCGCGCGCTCTGCGAAAGCAACCGCTGCCCGATCTGCTCGTATGACATTTCCAAAGAAAAAAAACCGCACGGTGTCTTGTTCTGCACGGCGATATGCTCCATCATGTTGAGCGCGAGCGCCGTCTTGCCCATGGACGGACGCGCACCGATGATGACAAGCTCCGATTTCTGGAATCCGTTCGTGAGCGTATCCAGGCGGACAAAACCGCTCGGAATGCCCGTGAACGTGTCGTGGTTGCTGTAATGCTGCTCGATCGTCTGAATCGTCCGGGGCACGATTTCTTTCATGTCGTGCACGGTCGTCACCTGCCCCAGATCGGCGAGCGCAAAAATCTTTTTCTCCGCCTCCTCCAAAATCATCCGGCTCTCACGCGTCTCGTCAAAAGCNGTCGCCTTGATTTCGGAAGACATCCTGATGAGGTTGCGGCGGGTGGCACGGTCAAGCACCAAATTCACGTAATAGTCGATGTTCGCCGCCGTCGGCACGACATCGGTAAGCGAGGCGACATAAGCCGCGCCGCCCGCTTTGTCAAGCTCGCCCGTCGAAGACAACTCATCGATAATCGTGATTGAATCGCCCGTGACGCTGCGGTTGAACAGAGCGAGCATTGCCCGGTACACCACCTGATTCTGCATGGAATAAAAATGCTCCGGGCGCAACTTGGTCACCACGTCGTTGATGGCATTCCAATCCAAAAGCAGCGCGCCGAGCGTCGCCTGTTCTGCCTCGGCATTATGCGGCGGCACGGAATCTTTCAATATGGCATCCATGGTCTCTCCTCTTTCATGGCAGAGAGAAAGAAAAAGCCGAAGCCCTGCGACTTCGGCTTCATTATGCGGAAACAGGAAACTTACTCAGCCGCCGTCTCCGCCGTCGCTTCGGTTTCGCCCGCAGACGTTTCGGCAGAAACCGCATCCTTGGCTTCTTTCGTCGCCTTGGGAGCGTTTTTCCGGCTTTCGTCCTCCTGCGCGATGACCGAAATCTTCAGTTCCGCCGTCTGCGCCTCGTACAGATGGACGATTGCATGATAGTTGCCCGTCGATTTGATCGCAAGTCCCGGAATCTCGATACGCTTGCGCTCAATCTCAAAGCCGTTCTTATGCAGGTAGTCCGCAAGCGTCAGCGTCGAGACCGCACCGTACAGCTTGCCGTTCTGTCCTGCCGGCATGAGCAGCTCAACCGTCAGAGCCTCCAGCTTGTCTTTGAGGCTGGCGGCATCCTTTCGTTTCTGCTCCCTGCGTGCCTCAATCTCTTCTTTGCGGCTCTCAAAATACGCCACCGTCACGTCGTTATACGGAACGGCGAACCCATGCGGAAACAGGTAATTGCGGTAATATCCGTTCGCAACGTTCTTCACGTCGCCCATTTCGCCCAAATGCTTCACATCTTGATTCAAAATAACTTTCATAACACAAGCTCCTCTCTAGTATAGTATTCGCGCGACGCTGCCGGGAGTTGACCCGCCGCGCATGATATGACAATCAGTCCGCGACGAACGGCAACAGGCAGATGACGCGCGCACGCTTGATTGCCAGCGAAAGCGCACGCTGATGCCTCGCGCACGTACCCGTAATACGCCGCGGAAGAATCTTGCCGCGCTCCGTCGTAAAGCGGCGCAATCCGTCCGCGTCCTTGTAATCAATCTTTGCCTTGTTGGCACAGAAACGGCACACTCTCTTGCGGAAGAACGACTTGCCCTTGCGCGCACCGCGCTCTTCCTCGCGACCGTCGCCCGCGCTCTGCGTNTCCGCCTCTGCCGTCTGTTTTTTCTCTACTTCTGTCTTCTCAACTTCGTCTGACATATCATATACTCCTTGACATNATTAAAATGGAATGTCTTCGGGGAATCCGCCGTCGTTGCCGCCAAAACCACCCTCATACGGAGCCGGTTCNGGCTGGGCGGGACTGTTGTTCTGAAACCGCGGCGTATACCCGCCGGCAGAACCTTGCGGCGCGCCGCCGTTGTCCGACCTGCCGCCAAGCAGCTGCACGTTGTTCGCCACGACCGTCACTTTGCTGAATTTCTGCCCGTCTTTCTCCCAACGATCCTGCTTCAAGTAACCGTCGATGGCAATCTGCTTGCCTTTCGTCAGATAGGGCTTCAGATTCTCCGCNGTCTTTCCCCAAATGGTAACATCAAAAAAATTGGCTTCGTCAACCCACTGGTCGCCCTGCTTGCGGTTACGGTTCACGGCAATGCTGATATTGGCACGCGCCTGACCGCTCGGAAGATACCCGAAAGAACGCTCATCGTTCCCCACATCCCTGGTGAGCCGCCCGACCAACGTAACGTGATTGATATCTGTCATAAACCTGCCTCCACAATGCGGCGAGCCGCTTAGCTGGCCTTACGCTCGTCCAGTTTCACGAACAGAAACCTGAGCAAATCGTCGTTCAGCTTGAACTGGCGGTCAATGTCGCCGAGCTTCGCCGGATTTGCGCTGATAGTGAGCAGCAGGAAACGACCGCGTTTCTGCTTTTTTACTTCATGGGTGAGATCCCGGTCGCCGAAAGGCTCTTCTTTCTCGATCGTCGCACCGAATTCCGACAGGACGGCACGGACCGCATCCGAACCGGCCTTAAACTTATCATCCGCCACCGGATAGATAGTCATAAGTTCATACTTTCTCATTCGTATTCTCCTTATGGTCAAATGGAAACCGCATACGCGGCCTCAAGGTTCTGTCATCTTACAAAATTGCGGGCTTTAGGTCAATCCCCGCCGTGTGCGGGCGAAAACAACGGTCAATTTCCCCGCCCCTCTTGCCGATAAATCAATGGAAGGATATAATCAAGCNTCACCGCGATGAAAAAATATATATTTCTGCTGATAGCAACGATGTCTCTCTGCGCCTATGCGAAAAGGACGAAGAATCCCGACCCGACGATTGCCTTTCCGCCGGTGAGCACTTACACGCCGGGCACGAAAAGCACCGCGCCGTCCGAAAAAGAGCCGCAGCAGAAAGCGGAGAACACGCCGAAGAAAAACGAATCGGACCTTGAGCTGATTGACTGGGTGCTCTACGGGGACGAAAAAAAACGCCGCCCGAAAACGCAGCCGGCTTCTCCAGCCGAGAATCCGCCGCCCATGCCCGCGCCGGAAACCGACCTTGCCCTTGAGCTGGATCCTGATTTCGACTTTGAGTTCGAGCCGGGGTTTTATCTCTACTTTGACCCCGACGATGAATTCGGAATTGAGCCGGAAACCGGCTTCGATTCCGGGACGGACATCGATTTTGCGGCGGAATCTGATTTCGACATCGAGCCGGAACAGGAATCCGATGTCGCAGAGGATGCCCTGCCTGAGAACGATCCGGAACCAGACGAACCGCCCCCGGAACCAGAGCCGGAGATTGCCGCCGAGCCTGAAATTCCCGAAACGCCGACCATTCCAGCGGAGTCGCAGAGCACTCCGCCGGANCCGTACAAATCGGTATACCTGCTGGATTACATGGAGCTTGACCGCGAAATTCAGTCTGTCCCCGAAAGCGCGTTCGACCCGAACGCAGGACGGTATCAGTTTATAGAAAACGCCGACGCGAAAGATGCCGAAGGGCGAACCCTCCTGATGAAAGCCGCGCGCGACGCGAACATCAGCATGATAGAGAACCTGCTGTATTCCGAGGCGAATGTCAACGCGGCTGACAACGACGGTTGGACAGCACTCATGTTCGCGGCGCGTTTCTCAGGCAGCCCCCGGACAGTGGAGCTGCTCCTGAACGCGGGCGCGGATCTGCAGGCAGAGAACAATTACGGCATCACCGCGCTGCTCCTCGCCACGGGATTCTCCCAGAACACAAAAGTCGTCTCCCAGCTGCTGGAAAAACGCTCGGTCGCAGAAAAAGAAGTACTCGCCGCGTTCATCTACGGAATCACCAACGAAGTGTCCCCGAATATCCTGCAACTGTTCATCGACAAAGGCATCGCCATCAACGCGCCTTACGAAGGGAAGACCCCGCTCATGTACGCCGCCGAGACCAACACGTCCACGGCGACGATACAATGGCTTTTGGCACATGGCGCGCGCGCGCATTACAAGACNACGGCNGGGCAGACCGCATACGATTTTGCGCGCANGAACCGGCGGCTGCCGAAGGATGCCGTATACTGGTCGCTCAACGCCAGCGGGGCGCGCCGATGAGGATTACGGGAGGCACGCTTGGCGGCAGGATTATCCGCTGCCCCGACGGCATCATCCGCCCCGCCATGGACCGGATGCGCGAATCCGTCTTTGCCATACTGGGCGACCTGAGCGGCAAATCGTGGCTGGATATGTTCTCCGGCAGCGGCACGGTGGCAATCGAAGCCGTCTCACGCGGGGCGACGGACGTACAACTGTGCGAGAAAGACCGAATCAAGGCGGACACGATACTCGAAAACGTCGCGATAACCGAAAAAGAACTGGGCATCAAAATCGGCTGTCATTTTATGGCGGCGGAGCTGTTCCTGAAACGCTGCAAGGATCAGTTCGATTACATTTTCTTTGACCCGCCGTTCCCCTACCAATTCCGCCTTGACCTGCTCAGGACGACGGACAAACGCGGACTGCTGCGTGACGGCGGCACGGCGCTCATCCACTATCCCGAAGAGGACAGGCTGCCCGACCGCATCGGCGGTCTCATATTGACCGACAAACGGCGGTACGGTCGTTCCGTCGTGAATTTTTATCAGAAAAAAACGCCGGAATCCGCTTGACAAACTGAAAATCTGTGATACGATAATTCCGTAAAAATATGCTTTTAAGGTAAAAATTGTGGATGCTGATGAATTCAAAAAGGTTGTGCACCGTCACGAAATCCCCGACGGATTCATAAAAGTAACCGACCGACCGATCGGGACGCTCAACCCCGAACAGAAAGTCGCCCTGAACCGAAAAGGCAACGTGCTGTTCAATGCGGGGAACGTGGATGCGGCACGGCGCATTTTCGTCACGACGGGATATTCGGACGGACTGACGCGCGTCGGTGACGCGTACGGCAAAAAGAACGAGAGCCTGACAGCACTGAAATACTACGTCCTTGCGAACAACGCGCGGAAAACAGGACCGCTGTACGAAAAGCTGGCACAAATCGTTTCGCTCATGCTCAAGGAATGACGCAGCATCCAACGGACGAGGTAAAAAATGATGGACACATTGGCAAAAGACACTGCTTTCCAGCCCGCGCTGGCGGCAGACGGAACCGGAAGGCAGCCGAATGACATTGCAGAACTCTCAAAAAAAGGCTATCAGCTCCTGAAGGAAGGTCGCATCGCCGAGGCAAAAGACGCGTTCAGCAGGATTCTCGTGCTGGAGGCGGACAACAACTACGCGTTGGTCGGGCTTGGCGACAGCGAGCGCAAGCAGAACCGATTCCGCGAGGCAATCGCCTATTACCAGCGTTGTCTGGATGCCCATCCCGGCAACAATTACGCGCTGTTCGGCCTTGCGGACTGCTACAAGGCGCTTAACCAGTATGACAAGGCAATCGCCATCTGGGAACAGTACCTGACCCATGACAACCGCAACGTCACCGTCCTGACGCGCGTCGCCGACGCATACCGGAAAATCCGCGACTTCAAGAAATCGAAGGAACTGTACCTGCACGTGCTCGACATGGAATCCCACAACGCCTACGCGCTCATCGGGCTGGGGCATCTCCACTACGACTTCAAGGAGTACAAGGACGCACTCTACTATTGGACGCAGATGCTCGATCGGAACGATTCCACGGCGGATATCCGCGTGCTCACGTCAATCGGGAACTGCCACCGCAAGCTGAAGACATTTGACCAGGGCGTGCCGTATTTTGAGCGCGCGCTCAGCATCGACCCGAACAATTTCTACGCGCTGTTCGGCATGGCGGACTGCTACCGGGGCATGAACCAGCAGTATCGTTCCGTGGAATACTGGAACAAAATCCTGGAGAGCGACCCCAAAAACAAAGTGATCCTGACGCGAGCCGGCGACGCGTACCGAACCGGCGGCGACTTCAAGACGGCGGCGGCATATTACAACAAGGCGATGGACATCGACTTTGACATCTACGCCGCACTCGGACTTGCGCTCATCTGCAAAGGCGAAGGCAAATACGACGAGGCGATCGAGCGGCTGACGGCACTTATCCGCGACGACAGAAAAAACTACCGTCTCTACATCGACCTCGCGGACTGCTACCTCAAGGTGAACAAGAAATATGAGGCAGTCGAAACCTTGCAGGCATTCCGGCGGCTGGGGCTGCGCAACCAGGCGGTAAACGACATGCTCGAAAGCATCGTATGATGACGGACGAAACGCAGCCCGCCGGGAAGCCCGCGCTCGCCGGGCTGCTCGCCGACGAAATCACCGATCGGCTGGGAATAACGCCCGCGTTCCGTGGCAGACAGATTTTTGCATGGACGGGAAAAGGCGTGGAATCCTTTGCCGCCATGACAAACCTTCCCGCCGCGCTGCGGGAAGAACTCGCCGGAAAAGCCCTGCTCCGCTCGACCGCCGTAAGCAACGTGCTGACCGACAGCGACGGCACGATAAAACTGCAAGTCACGCTCGCCGACGGGCGCGCCGTAGAGACCGTCCTGCTCACCGACCGCGAAGGCCGCAAAACGGCATGCGTCTCAAGCCAGGCCGGCTGCGCGATGCAGTGCGCGTTCTGCCAGACCGGGCAGCTGGGATTTGCGCGCAACCTGACGGCGGCAGAAATCGTGGAGCAGTTCCTGCATCTGGAAAAGCACGCCGGTACGCTGGACAATATCGTCTTTATGGGCATGGGCGAGCCGATGCTGAACCTCCCTGCCGTGCGCAAGGCAATCGCCGTGCTGACCGACAAGGGCGGACGAGGACTTTCCGCGCGCAGGATCACGATCTCCACGTCGGGAATCATCGCGGGCATCTACGACCTTGCGGACAACGGTCCCCACGTCCGTCTTGCCGTCTCGCTCACCACGGCGGACGCGANCCTGCGCGAAAAACTGATGCCCGTAGAGAAAGCGAATCCGCTTCCCGACCTGCGCGAGGCAATCGGCTACTACGCAAGAAAAACAGGACGCCGAATCACGCTGGAAGCCGCCCTGCTTCACGGCACGAACACGGGAGACCAAAGNGCACGCAACCTGATCGCATTCGCACAAGGACTCGACGTGCACGTCAACCTGATTCCCTGGAATCCCGTGGANACGCTTGCTTTTTCCGAGCCGACAACCGCAGAGTGCCGGCGATTCGCGGCACAGCTGCAACAGGCCGGACTGAACGTCACGATCAGGATGCGGCGCGGGCGCGAAATCGGCGGGGCATGCGGGCAGNTGGGCAAGACAATCGCGGACACCATCGCCACGGACAAAAATCGCTGATTTTCCGTGTTGCAAATTCGGCAGTTTATGGTTATAGTATATGATGACAATAAGGAGCATCTGAAATGCAGAAGAAGATTTATGTCGTGGGTATGTTCGATGACGATACGGCGAAAAAAGTTCAGGCAGCAGTAAGCGGCGTTGCAGGTGTCACCTCATGCGTCACGTCCGCAGAGAAATCGCAAGTGCTCGTTGACTTTGAAGGAAGCATTGAGGATGCCATAAACGCCGCCATCTTAGGCATGGGCGTAGAAGTTCTGGGCTGACCATGAAAATCACCGTACTTGACGGCCATGCGGCAAATCCCGGCGACGTAAGCTGGGACGCAATCAAAGCACTGGGGAACGTCACGGTCTATGATCGCACACCGCACGAAAAAATCCTTGAGCGCATTGCGGACAGCGGCATCATCCTCCTGAATAAAATACCGATTACGCGCGATATTGTTTCGCGGTGTCCGTCGCTCCGCTACATCGGCATCCTTGCCACGGGGTACAACGTGGTCGATACCGTCGCCTGCCGCGAAAAAGGCATCATCGTGACCAATATCCCCGCCTACAGCACTGAAGCCGTGGCGCAGCATGTGTTCGCCTTTCTGCTGGAATTCACGAACCGGGTGGCGGCGCACGCCGCGTCCGTGCATAGCGGCGACTGGACAAAACGCCCCGATTTCTGCTACTGGATATCCCCGCTCACCGAGCTGCGCGGAAAGACAATCGGCATTTTCGGCTTCGGCAACATCGGGCGGAAAGTCGCGGAGATTGCGCACGCATTCGGCATGAATGTCATCGTCCACGCGCACGGCGAGCACTCATACACCGGCGGCGAAAAAACGGTCTCAACCGAAGAGTTGTTCCGGCAGTCCGATGTCGTTACCCTGCACGCCCCGCTGACCGNAGAGACGGAAAACCTCGTGAACGAGAAAACGCTCGCGCTCATGAAGCCGACGGCTTACCTCATCAACACCGCGCGGGGCGGACTGGTCGATGAGCGCGCGGTGCGGAACGCGCTCGACGCAAAGCACATCGCGGGCTACGCGGCGGACGTGGTGCGCGACGAGCCGATGCGCGCCGACTGCCCGCTCCTCAGTGCGCCGAACNGCCTGATTACCCCGCACATCGCCTGGGCACCGCGCGAGACACGGGAACGGTTGCTCGCGGTCGCCGCGGAGAACATCGCGTCGTTCCTGCGCGGCAAGCCGCAGAACGTCGTGAACTGACGGAAAACGGCGCGATGCTTGACAAAAATTTTACCAACAGTTAAACTGCTTTAGTATTTTTTAACTTTATTATTNGGAGATACTATGGGAAAGACAATCGCACAGAAAATTTTCGACGCACACTTGGTGGATTCGCCCTATCCGGGGACTTACGTCCTCAAGCTTGACCGGGTGTTCTGCCATGAAATCACCACGCCCGTGGCGATTAACGACCTGATTGACCGCGGCAAGGACAAAGTGTTCGACCCGGCAAAAATCAAGGCCGTCATCGACCACGTGACGCCCGCAAAAGACAGCAAGACGGCCGAGCAGGGAAAAATCCTGCGCGACTGGGCGCACCGCAACGGCATCAAGGATTTCTTCGACATCGGCGCGAACGGAGTCTGCCACGCGATTTTCCCGGAAAAAGGATTCGTTCGTCCCGGCTACACGGTCATCATGGGCGACAGCCATACCTGCACCCACGGCGCGTTCGGCGCGTTTGCGGCAGGCGTGGGCACGACCGACCTTGAGGTGGGTATCTTGAAAGGAGTCTGCTCGTTCCGTGAGCCGAAGTCAATCAAATTCGTGCTGAACGGAACACTGAAACCCGGCGTGTACGCGAAAGATGTCATCCTGTTCCTCATCGGAAAAATCGGCGTGAACGGCGCGACAAACTGCGTCGTCGAATTCACCGGACCGGTTGTCGATGCCTTTGACATGGAAGCGCGCATGACNTTGTGCAACATGGCGGTGGAAGCCGGAGGCACGAGCGGCATCTGCTTCCCCGACGAAAAGACCGTTGATTACCTGTGGGAATTCATCAAGGACGAATACGAGACCAAAGAAGCCGCCCTCGCCGACTACGCGCAGTGGAAAGACGATGACGACGCGACCTACGAAAAAGTCATCGCGCTCGACCTGAGCGACCTTGAGCCGGTCTGTACCGTCGGCTACAAGCCCGACCAGATCAAAAAAGTGTCCGAAATGGCAGGCACGAAAGTCAACCAGGTATACATCGGCTCATGCACCAACGGCAGGATCAGCGACCTGCGCGTGGCGGCGGACGTGCTCAAGGGGCATCACCTTGCGGACGGCGTGCGCGGCATCGTCAGTCCCGCCACGCCGAAAGTCTATCGGATGGCGCTGGACGAAGGGCTTATTTCGATCTTCATGGATGCGGGATTCTGCGTGACCAACCCGACCTGCGGCGCGTGCCTCGGCATGTCGAACGGCGTCCTTGCGGCGGGCGAAGTCTGCGCGTCAACGACGAACCGCAACTTCAACGGAAGAATGGGAAAAGGCGGCATGGTTCACCTGATGAGCCCTGCCACTGCGGCGGCGACGGCCATCGCAGGAACGATAACAAACGCATCGCTCTACAAGGGGTAAAGAAATGAAAACTTTTGGCGGAAACGTACTTTTTTTGGATCGCTCGGACATCAACACCGACGAGATTATCCCGGCGAAATACCTGACGGAAATCTCAAAGCAGGCGCTCAAGCCGTACCTGCTCGAAGACCTCAAGCTGGACGGCTTCAATCCCAAGACTGACCTCAAAGACAAGAAAGTCATCATCACGCGCGACAACTTCGGCTGCGGGTCAAGCCGGGAGCACGCGCCGTGGGCACTGGAGGCGAACGGCATTTACTGCGTGATTGCGGCGAATTTCGCGCGCATCTTCCGGCAGAATATGTACAACTGCGGGTTGCTCGCGCTCGATATGTCAAAAAAAGACATCGAGGATATGTTCCGCACGTTCGCCGACAAAGACACCGAATGCAAAATCAAGCAGGGCGATGACGGCACATGGAAAGTCAAGCTGATAGCCGGCTCATTCTCAAAAAGCTATCCATTCAAACTGGACGGCTTCGAGAAAGCCCTGATCGAGGACGAAGGCTGGGTCGGCTTCGCAGAAAAGAAATACTAGCGCACGACACGGACGGCACGCGCCGTCCGTCCTCATTTCCGCACGACGCGGCCGTTCTTCTCCAGATAATCAATGATAAGCGAGACAATCTGCTCCGGNGTGCGCGTCGCCGTGTCAATCTTGAGGTCGGCAAACTCATACTCGTCGTTGTCGATGCCGTAGAGTTTCATGTAGCGCGCGCTGTCCTCACGGTCGCGCATGGCGGTAAAATCCTTTATCTGCTGGAGNTCGCCGCCCTCGCGGTTCAGGATGCGCTTTGCACGCGTGTCGTCGCTCGCAATCAGGTAGACTTTGACATCCGCCTCCTTGAGCATCCAAATGGCGAGCCGGCTTCCGAGCACGCAGCTTTCCGCACGGGCAAGCTCCACCTGCCGGGTATCCACGGCACGGTCGTAGCTGTCGTCTGTCCGGGCGTCCTCAATCACCTGCGCGAGCGTCAGTCCTTTCTCTGCGGCGAGCTGCCGGAACGTGAAATTTATCAGCGTGATGCCCAGTTTTTCGGCAAGCAGCGTGCTTACGGTCGTGTTCCCGCAGCCTGACTTTCCGCTGATGGCGACGCGCAGCGTCGTATTCGGTACAAGGGTGTATTCAGACATAATGCTCCTACTCGACATTCTTGCATTGTTCGCGGATATTTTCAAGGGCATCCTTTGCGGTTATGACCATCTGCCCCACTTCCGTAAACTGATTCTTGCTGCCAATCGTGTTGATTTCCCGGTTCGCTTCCTGACAGATAAAATCGATGCGCTTTCCGGGCGCGGGCTGCTCGTCGAACGCGTTCCTGAGCGCGGCAAGATGACTGCGCAGGCGGACAATCTCTTCGTTTATCGTGTACTTGACGAGCATCGCGGCGGTCTCCTGCATGATACGGTTCTCGTCCGCACGGTCGCCGAGCAGCTCGGCGAATTTGGCGGCGTGCTCCGCCTCCTCAAACGCGTAGCGCTTGAACGCCTCTGCGATTTCAGGATATCCTTCGCGATCCGCGACGCGGCTCATCGCGAGATACATGCCGACCTCCGAGCATTCGCCCGTGAAATTCTGGCGAAGGCCCTCAATGACGCGCGCGTCTACGCCTTTCGCAACGCCGACGACATGCTCGTCGGCAAAC
>WFLX010025374.1_pt1 | contig 16850 bp, 16 predicted proteins | sample 4967041 | NCBI WGS metagenome assembly WFLX01 (sample SAMN12857096, study PRJNA449069) | gut metagenome | isolation source: stool from male and female vole | host: Microtus ochrogaster | place: USA:Florida | collected 2017 | reverse complement strand
TGGGAAAACAGACAAAAAACGGGTGAAACACACCGCAATTTGGCCTGTTGTGCGTTATAGCTCAGNTTTTACTNNCTGAGAATCGGATATTTTGGAAAAATCCCCAAAAATCGGTCGCCTGAAATTTATAGAAACCTCAACACCATAAAAAAGAGGCTGCGCCTATTTTTGACACAGCCTCTTTTGCTGTGGGTTAGGGGTAAATCATTCGGGGGCGATTGAGTCGGGAGTCTCGGAGAGGGATTGCTCGTGGAGGAGCTGGTTGTCGAGCAGGCGTTGGTGGGTTGATTCGCGTTGGCGTTTCTTGAGGTTGCGATGAAATTTTAATGATGATATGCCTGTAAGATCCTTGAGCATAAAGAGCAATCTTTTTCCCATTGTATAATTATTATGGGGCGGCAGAGTGTTGAGCATCAATGGGTCAATGGCAAAGTCAAGTTTTATTTTATTACGGTCAATATTGTTGACTCTTGCTACAAGGTTTTGAATGTCGGGCTGCAACTCGGGTGCAAAAGCCGGCTCGGGGAGGTCAGCCGTTAAAAAGCTGATGTTTTTGTCGGCCAATTTGCGAGCTTCTTTCGGGGTGAGATATTCGCGGTCGAGGATGTAGATTTCAGCGTTGGTGGTGACGAAAAACGATTCATCCACTTTGTTGAATTTAAACATCTTGTGTCCTCTGCCGTTTGACTCGATATTAAATCGGTAGCCGCTGAGGTCGAAAGGCGAAATCGAGTCGCCGATCACATTTTTATAGTCATAGGTGACTTTGAAACGGTGGAAATCAAGGTCGTTGCGAAAAAATGACGAGAGGTTGGGAACCCATTTGCGGCTCGCGGTGTCGGCCAGCACATTGACTTCAACATTAACCTTGTCGTTTTTCTTTGTCCAAACCTCGGTGGGGCTGTATTTTCCTCTTAGCGTGTCGGATAATGACTCGGCACCTCTTAGCTTTGGAGGCAGTTTGGTGAGGGGAGCGATACTCACCCAATCCGACCACGAAAAATGATGGTTGCTCACGTCGCTCACGCTGTCGAGGCCATCGGCGTTGGTAAACCTGTAGTAGGATTTGCTTGCGAGAGTTCTCGGGTTAGTCCATCCTTTGAATTTCATTTTTCCCTCAGGCGGAAGCATATAGTCGACCGTCTTTTCCCTGAACATAAACACGGTGTCGGAATAGGTGGTGAGGGTGGAATATTCGCGCACATAGGCGAAGATGTGCAGATATTTGCTTTGACGGGATACAAATTTCACCTCAGGCAATTGCGAGCTTTTTTCCTGAAGAAAGATTGTGTCACCGGGAGCTTTGGCGAGTGTTTTGGAGTGAAACCCGAGGTGGGAGACTGTCACGGGATAGCTTTCCGGAGAAATTTCGGGCAGACGTCCCTTTTTGTCGGTCATCCCCAAGGCTTTTCCGTGGCGGTTGAAAACCGAGGCGTTGGGGAGTGGCAGGCGGGTTGTGGAATCAGCCACTACCACAGGGCTCTTCCCCTCCACAACGGCTGTGGAGAGAATCAAAGCAGCAAGAAAAATGAAGTGACGAAGCATAATTCAGGAGAAAGTGAGGGGATTAGGGGAGGGAGAGGCCGGGGATGTCGTCGAGGCGGCGGCGCAGGTCATCGAGGCGGTCGGCGCGGATGGTGAGGGTGAGAGAGCAGGTGTTGTTGAAGTCGGTCGACAGAANGGTGATGTCGGNGTCNCTNTTGGTGATTTTCATCACGCTGTTGACNGCCTGATAGGGGAANGTNAATGANAGTTGNGCCAGCTCGCAGTCTTCAACTATCTCGGCGGCCTGAATCGCGAGGGTGGCAGCTTCCTTATAGGCGGTGATGAGGCCTGAGGTGCCGAGCTTTATGCCGCCGAAATANCTCACCACNGCGATNACNATGTTNGANAGGTCNGCCGAGCGGATNGCGCCGAGAATNGGNCGNCCGGCTGTGCCCGAGGGTTCGCCGTTGTCGTTGGCCATTGTCTCCGAGCCGTCGGCGCCGAGGCGGTAGGCCCAGCAGACATGNCGGGCNTCGTGATANCGGTTGGCNANTTCGGCCACTTTGGCTTTCGCCTCCCCGGCCGTAGTGACCGGGAAGGCGAAGGCTATGAATTTGCTCATTTTTTCACGCATCGAGGCTTCGGATGGAGCCTTGATGGTGAGGAAAGCGCTTGAAGCCATTAAATCAGCAGCATTGCGTCGCCGTAGGCTCCGAACTTGTATTGCTCTTTGATGGCCTCATGATAGGCATTCATCACGAGGTCGTAGCCGCCGAAAGCGCATGTCATCATCAGCATTGTGGAGTAGGGCATGTGGAAGTTGGTGATAAAGGCATCGGTGACTGTAAATTCGTAGGGGGGGAAGATAAACTTGTTGGTCCAGCCGGTGTAGGACTTGATGTGGCCGCCCATGCTCACAGCTGTGGCGAGAGCGCGGAGCACCGATGTGCCCACGGCACACACCCTGTGGCCGGCATCTTTGGTTGAGTTGACGGTTTCAACGAGCTCGGGAGTGATTTCCATCTGCTCGGAGTCCATGCGGTGTTTGGTGAGGTCTTCCACGTCGATTTCGCGGAAGTTGCCGAGACCGCTGTGAACNGTGAGGAAGGCCTCTTTGACGCCCTTGATTTCNAGGCGTTTGAGGAGCTCGCGGCTGAAATGCGCGCCGGCTGCGGGAGCTACCACNGCGCCCTCTTCGGTGGCGAAGATGGTTTGATAGCGCTCGGCATCNTCAGCTTCGGCGGGGCGCTTGATATAGAGGGGGAGGGGAGTTTCGCCCAATTCATAGAGGGCTTTCTTAAACTCATCGGCCGAGCCGTCATAGAGGAAACGGAGGGTGCGTCCGCGCGAAGTGGTGTTGTCGATCACCTCGGCCACGAGCGAATCATCCTCACCGAAATAGAGCTTGTTGCCTATGCGGATTTTGCGGGCAGGCTCGACGAGCACATCCCAGAGACGGTTTTCGGCATTGAGCTCACGCAGCAAAAATACCTCGATTCGCGCGCCGGTGCGCTCTTTGTTGCCGTTGAGACGAGCGGGAAAAACGCGGGTGTTGTTAAACACCATCAGGTCGCCGTCGTCGAAATATTGAAGCAGGTCACGGAAAATCTTATGCTCGATTTCTCCGGTTTTGCGGTTAACCACCATGAGGCGGCAGCCGTCGCGTTCGTCTGACGGATATTGTGCAATAAGATCTTCGGGGAGCTTGAATTTAAATTGTGAGAGTTTCATTCTTATATATTCTAATCGGGGTGTCGGTTGAGGATTAAAAACGGGGGAGGGAGGTGAGGGTGTTATTGGTCGGCAGAGGGGGCCGAGGCAGCCTTGTTGCGCTTGTGGGGGTAGTCGTCGGGCACCGGGGCAACCTCGCCGTTGGCTATGAGGTNGACAGCNTCGTCGACCGNCNTGCAATGTTNANGGGTGTAATCGCCCACNCGGGTGCGGAGCAGGTCGGTGAGGTGGGCGCCCGAGTTGAGGGCTTGGCCGATGTCGCGGGCGAGGGCGCGTATATAAGTGCCTTTGCTGCACACCACTCTCACTCTTATTTTTTCGGGAGAGAAGTCGAGCAGTTCGAGTTCGCTTATTTCGAGAATCTTGGGCTTGAGTTCCACCTCTTTGCCTTTGCGGGCAAAGGAGTAGGCCCTGCGGCCGTCGATCTTAACCGCTGAAAACACCGGTGGCACCTGCTCGATGCGCCCTATGAATTGGGTCAGAGTTTCCTCTACGAGCTCGCGGGTTATATGTGCGGTGGGAAAGGTGGCATCGATCGGGGTTTCGAGGTCAAACGAGGGGGTTGTGGCTCCGAGAGCAATGTCGGCCACATATTCCTTGACTCCGCTCTGAAGATCGTCGATGAGCTTGGTGGAGCGGCCGGTGGTGACTATCATCACCCCCGAAGCGAGGGGGTCGAGAGTGCCGGCGTGGCCCACCTTGAGTCTCTTGACCGAGAGGCGACGGGTGAGCACATTGCGCAGCCGAGCCACTACATTAAACGAAGTCCATCCTTTGGGCTTTTTTACGCCGAGGATTTCCCCTTTGATATAGTCTCTCATATTCAGGCGAAGATACACACAAGGCCCACTATCACACAGTAGAGGGCAAACCACACGAGCTTGCCTTTCTTAACGATGTCGAGCATCCAGCGGCAGGCGGCACAGCCCACGAGATAGCTCGTCACGAAACCTATGGCGAGGGGAAGCGCGCCAACCGAGCCGGTATAGTCGGCCGAGGTGAGCATCTTCATGGCGTCGAGCAGGCCTTCGCCGAGAATAGGGATTATGACCATGAAGAAGCTGAATTTGGCCACTTTGTCGCGGTTGTCACCGAGCAAAATGCCGGTGGCGATGGTGGTGCCCGAGCGGCTCAGACCGGGGAGCACGGCCACGGCCTGGCTCAGACCGATGACAATGGCGTCGACCCAGGTGATGTCGCGGCCGGGGCGGCGGGTGGCGATGGCTTCGCGGGTGCGGCAGAAATAGGCGAAGCTGAGCAGCAGGGCGGTGATCAGCAGGCATATGCCCACATTGAAGAGGCTTCCGCCAAACAGGGCTTCGATGCTGTCCTTAAAGCAGAGNCCCACTATGCCGACCGGNATGGCCGNGACGATGAGCTTGNGCACATAGGAGGTGTTGGAGTCGTTTTNCAAGGTGNAAAACGAGCGGCAGAGGGGCACAAACTCGCTGCGCAACACCGTGATTGTGCTCAGCACTGTGGCGATGTGGAGAGCGAGATCGAAGTCGAGGGCCTCGGCGCCCGAAAGGTCAAGGCCGAGCAGCGAGCGGGCTATCTCGAGGTGGCCGCTCGAACTTACAGGGAGATATTCGGTGAGACCCTGCACTATGCCCATTATCAGGGCTTCAAATGAATTCATGACTGAGTGGATGAATGGGTGGTGGGTGGAGGTTAAGACTGCCCGGCGGCTTTATTGCGCGAGGGCCACATGATGGCCGCTCCCATAAAGATATATCCGAGGAAGGCGAGGGTGGGGCCTGCCACTATCCTGCGCCATGAAAAGATGTCGGGGTTGAACTCGGTGGCTGTGGAGGGGGCGCCGAGCATAAGCAGAAATCCCACTACCGTTACGGCAAAGGCCACCGCCATGAGGGTGAAGTTGATTTTGGCAAGGGGACGGTTATCGGGATTTTCGCGACCTAAGGGGTCGTTTTTTTCAGTAGTCGGGCGAGTGTAGGGTTTCGTTGCCATATGTTTTGAAACAGGTTTTGAAATCAGTTGTTGTAAATTTCGTCGCGGTTCATGCGGATATATTTGTGGGCCGACAATGCCGCAGAGACAGAGCAGATTATCAGGCCGGCCACTATCATGCCGCCAAACACCATGAGGGTCTGCATAGGGTCGACCGCCTCGGAAATTACCGGGTCGAGACGCCCGGCATAGTAGATGAGCAGGCCGAGGAGTATCACCGCGCAGACCGAGGCCGCGAGGCCGCTCACAAGGCTTGACATCACCAGCGGGCGGCGGATATAGAGGTCGGTGGCTCCCACGAGCTTCATGGTGTGGATGAGGAAGCGGCGGGCGTAGATGGTGAGGCGCACGGTGTTGTTGATCAGTATAAACGATATGACCAGCAGCGCGAAAGCCACTATCACCATCACCAGCGAGAGCGACCTGACTGTGGAGTTGAGCGAGTCGATCATTTCGTTGCTCATGCTTATCTCCACCACCGCGGGATTGTCGAGCATACCCTCGGTGATGCGCACTATTGAGTCGGTCGAGGCATAGGCCTCAGTGACGCTCACGTTAAATTCGGCTGTAAAGGGATTTATGCCGAGGAGGTCCCTGACGTTTTCGGCGTCGGGCCCCTGCATTGCCTGCCAGTTGGCCAGCACCGAGTCGGCGCTCACAAACTGAGTCTCCCTTACTCCGGCCAGGGAGTTGAGGTGAGAGGCTATCTCATTGATCTGCTCGGGCGAAGCACCCTCGCTGAGCACCACCGTAAAGCCCACATCCTCCTTAACCTGGCGGGTGAGATTGCGGGCGGCGAGGCCGAGTATGGCCACCATGCCGAGCAGCAGAAGCACGAGCGCTACGCTTACCGAGGCGGTGATCTGCGAACTTATCAGCGGCAGTTTTTTGATTTTGGCTTTGGCCATAGGATATAGCTCAAAAGGGTGGGGTTAGGGAAAATTGCTGCAAAATTAATACATTTGGGAAGCGAAATCAAGTCTCTAACACATAAAAACATAATATTAAGGTGAGAAATTGATTTTTTTACGCCTCTTGTTGTCGCAGTCGAGGAAAATTATTAACTTCGCAGTCATTAAATCCAACAGACAACTACATTCAAAATCTTAATCCAAACAAATGAGTAAGGAAAAGAAATTTTTGACTTGTGATGGCAACCAGGCTGCAGCCCATATCTCGTATATGTTTACCGAGGTAGCAGCCATCTATCCCATCACCCCCTCGTCAACCATGGCCGAGTATGTAGACGAATGGTCGGCTACAGGTCGCAAAAACATCTTCGGCGAGACAGTTCTCGTGCAGGAGATGCAGTCGGAGGGCGGCGCCGCAGGTGCTGTTCACGGTTCTTTGCAGGCCGGTGCCCTCACCACCACCTACACCGCCTCACAGGGTCTCCTTCTGATGATCCCCAACATGTATAAGATCGCCGGTGAGCTTCTCCCCTGCGTGTTCCATGTTTCGGCCCGTACTATCGCCTCACATGCCCTGAGCATCTTCGGTGACCACCTCGACGTGATGGCCACCCGCCAGACCGGTTGCGCCATGCTCTGCGAAGGCTCTGTTCAGGAGGTTATGGACCTCTCCGGCGTGGCTCACCTCGCCACCATCAAGAGCCGTGTGCCTTTCGTGAACTTCTTTGACGGTTTCCGCACCTCACACGAAATTCAGAAAGTTGAGATGATCGAGCAGGATGACCTCGCTCCGCTTCTCGACCGTCAGGCTCTCGCCGAGTTCCGCGAGCGCGCCCTCAACCCCGACGCTCCCGTAGCCCGCGGCATGGCTGAAAACTCCGATATCTTCTTCCAGCACCGCGAGGCCTGCAATCCTTACTATGATGCAGTGCCCGAAATCGTTGAGGAATATATGGCTGAGATCACCAAGATCACAGGCCGCGAATATCACCTGTTTAACTACTACGGCCACCCCGAAGCCGACCGCGTGGTTATCGCCATGGGTTCAGGCACACAGGCCGCTCAGGAGGCCATCGACCACCTCATGGCCAAGGGTGAAAAGGTAGGTCTCGTGTCGGTTCACCTCTTCCGTCCCTTCTCAACCAAGCACCTCCTCAAGGCTATCCCCGCAACCGTTAAGCGCATCGCAGTGCTCGACCGCACCAAAGAGCCCGGAGCATCAGGCGAGCCCCTCTATCTCGACGTTTGCCAGGCCTATGCCAACAACCCCAACGCACCCCTCATCGTGGGCGGCCGCTTCGGTCTCGCTTCAAAAGACACCACCCCCGCCCTCATCATCTCGGTGTTTGACAACCTCGCCCTTCCCCAGCCCAAGGATCACTTCACCCTCGGCATCATCGACGATGTGACCTTCACATCTCTTCCCCCGGTTGAACCCCTCGTGCTCGGCGGCTCGATCTATGAAGCCAAGTTCTACGGCCTCGGTGCCGACGGTACTGNAGGTGCCAACAAGNACTCNANCNAGATCNTCGGCGACNACACCAACAAATACTGTCANGCCTACNTCGCCTATGACTCGAANAAGTCGGGCGGCTTCNCCTGNNCACACCTCCGCTTCGGCGACGAGCCCATCCGCTCAACCTATCCCGTCACCACCCCCAACTTCGTGGCTTGTCACGTTCAGGCTTACACCCACCTCTATGACGTGACCCGCGGCCTGCGCGACGGCGGCACATTCCTTCTCAACACCATCTGGGAAGGTGAGGAACTCGCCAAGAATCTTCCCAACAAGGTGAAGAAATATTTTGCCGACCACAACATCACCGTTTATTATATCAACGCTACCAAGATCGCTCAGGAAATCGGTCTCGGCAACCGCACCAACACCATTCTCCAGAGCGCCTTCTTCCGCATCACCGAGGTTATTCCCGTTGACCTCGCCGTTGAGCAGATGAAGAAATTTATCGTCAAGAGCTATGGCAAGAAGGGTCAGGATATCGTTGACAAGAACAACAAGGCCGTTGACCGCGGTGACGAATACAAGCAGCTCACTATCGATCCCGAATGGAGCAAGCTTGGTCCCGACGCTCCCGAAAAGCGCGACGAGCCCGCATTTGTTACCGACATCTGCCGNCCCATCAACGCNCAGGACGGNGACCTTCTCAAGGTGAGCGANTTCGCTTCGATCGCCGACGGCACATGGCAGCAGTCAACCGCCCGCTACGAGCGTCGCGGTGTGGCTTCATTCGTTCCCGAATGGCTNGAGGAGAATTGCATACAGTGTAACAAGTGTGCTTATGTCTGCCCTCACGCCACCATCCGTCCCTTCCTTCTCGACCAGGCCGAAATGGCAGCCGCTCCCTTCGGCGAGGATCACACCATTCCCGCTATCGGCAAAGGCTTCGAAGGTCTCCGCTTCATTCAGGCCGTTGATCCCCTCGACTGTCTCGGTTGCGGCAACTGCGCCGACGTTTGTCCCGGTAAGAAGGGCGTGAAGGCTCTCGTGATGAAGCCTCTCGAAAGCCAGCTCGACGAGCAGGCCGCCTGGGATTACTGTGTTGACCACGTTGAGTCGAAGCAGAACCTCGTTGACATCAAGAGCAACGTTAAGAACAGCCAGTTCGCCAAGCCTTACTTCGAGTTCTCTGGTGCTTGCTCGGGTTGCGGTGAGACTCCCTATGTGAAACTCATCTCACAGCTCTACGGCGACCACGAGATGGTGGCCAACGCTACCGGTTGCTCGTCGATCTACTCAGGCTCAGTGCCCTCGACTCCCTACACCGTCAACAAGCAGGGTCATGGTCCCGCATGGGGCAACTCTCTGTTTGAGGACTTCGCAGAGTTTGGTCTCGGCATGTATATCGCCAACGAGAAACTCCACATGCGCATTGAGGACCTCATGAAGCAGGCCACCGCATGCAACGACTGCCCCGAGCGCGTGCGCGAACTCGCTCAGGAATGGCTCGACAATCAGAACGACGCAGCCCGCACCCGCGCTATCGCCGACGAGCTCGTGCCTCTCTGCGAGGCTTGCAACTGCGACGTATGCAAGGGTCTCGTTGAGCACAAACACTACATCGCCAAGCGTTCGCAGTGGATCATCGCCGGTGACGGTGCCGCTTATGACATAGGCTTCGGCGGTCTTGACCATGTGCTCGCCTCAGGCAAGAACATCAACATCCTCGTAGTCGACACCGAGGTTTACTCCAACACCGGCGGTCAGGCTTCAAAGGCCACCCCGCTCGGCGCTATCGCCAAATTTGCCGCCTCAGGCAAGCGCATCCGCAAGAAAGACCTCGGCCTCATCGCTTCAACCTACGGCTATGTATATGTAGCTCAGGTAGCTATGGGTGCCGACCAGGCTCAGACCCTCAAGGCTATCCGCGAGGCTGAGGCTTATGACGGTCCCTCACTCGTGATTGCCTACGCTCCCTGTATCAACCACGGCATCAAGGCCGGCATGGGTCACTCACAGCAGGAAGAGGCCAATGCAGTGGCTTGCGGCTACTGGCACCTCTGGCGCTACAACCCCGCTATCGAAGCCGAGGGCAAAAATCCCTTCTCGCTCGACAGCAAGGCTCCCGATTGGGATAAGTTTGAGGACTTCCTCAAAGGCGAGGTGCGCTATGCTTCACTGCTCAAGCAGTATCCCGCAGAGGCCGCCGAGCTCTTTGCCGCCGCCAAGTCAAACGCCCAGTGGCGCTATAACAACTATCGTCGTCTGGCTCAGCAGCAGTGGGGCGTTGACCCTGAAGTGGGCAAAGTTGACTGATAAGTCTATTCCCGGCCCGAGACAGGCTGATGCCTGCTGACGGCTACTCATGATAACCAGGACCCCGTTGCCCCCTTCTTTAAAGAATCGGCGGCGGGGTCTTGTTTTCATTCCACACCTATTTATATTTATAAGAAACCGGCCTCTACTTCCGGATAAAGATTAAGACTTATGATGCACTGGCAATATCTCATCACCGATCTGAGGTTCGGCCTCGAGGAGTTTTATGACTCTGAGCGAAACAACAGCTCGGTGCGCTCTGACTTTCAGCGCGATTACGACCGACTTGTCTTTTCTTCACCTTTCCGGCGCCTGCAAAACAAAACCCAGGTGTTTCCCCTGCCGGGGAGCATTTTCGTGCACAACCGCCTCACCCATTCGCTCGAGGTGTCGAGCGTGGGCCGCTCGATGGCCACCGAGGTGGCTTTGGCTCTACGCGCCCGATATGCGACCGAGCCGTGGAGCGGCAAGTTTGACGCGCTCCCCGAAATCGTGTCGGCGGCATGTCTTGCCCACGACCTCGGAAATCCCCCCTTCGGTCACTCGGGCGAAATGGCTATCTCGGCTTTTTTCAGCGAGGGTGCCGGCAAAATTCTCTCCAACGGTCTTACNCCCGGCCAATGGGCCGACCTCACTCACTTCGANGGTAATGCCAANGCGTTCCGTCTGCTCACCCACCCCTTCCGCGGCCGTCGTCCGGGAGGATTTGCCATGACCTATCCCACTCTGGCATCGGTGGTGAAATATCCTTATTCGTCGCTCCTTGCGGGCGACAAAAACAAATTCGGCTTCTTCACCTCTGAGGCCGAGAGCTATGTCCGCGTGGCCGAGGAGCTGAAAATCAAAAAGCTGTCGGCCCCCGACGAGCCGCTGCGCTATGCCCGCTACCCCCTTGTCTATCTCGTCGAGGCGGCCGACGATATCTGCTATGAGGTGATGGACATCGAGGATGCCCATAAGCTCGGGATCCTCCCCACCCATCAGGTTATCGACCTGATGCTCGCCTACTTCGAGCCTGAACGCCGGGCCGGCATCGAGCGGCTGATGAAGCTCGTCGACGACCCCAACGAAAAGATAGTCTACCTCCGCTCATGTGTGATAGGGGTGCTTGTGGCCGCATGTTCGGCTGCCTTTATCGAGCATGAAAAGGAGATTCTTGCCGGCGAATTTACCGGCACCCTGATTCAGCACCTTCCCGGGCGCGTGAGCGACGCCTATGCAGGATGCAACGAACTTTCATGGGAAAAAATATATCGTGCGCCCGACGTTGTGGATATCGAGCTTGCCGGCACGCGCATCATCTCCTTCCTCATAGAGCGGCTTATCCAGGCTGTGCTCAACCCCACGCTCAACTATTCGCGGCTGCTTCTCGCCAAGGTGCCGCAACAATATCAAACCGACTCTCCAACCCTCTATGGCAAGATTCAGGCGGTGGTCGACCACATTTCCGGCATGACCGATGTCTATGCCCTCGACCTCTACCGCAAGCTTAACGCCATGTCGCTCAAAATCAACAACTGACAATTCAACTCTTTTTGGAATATGTTTCTGCTTATAGTTTATCTCGTGGCCGGACTGGTGCTCATACTCGCCGGCGCCAACTATCTCACCGACGGNTCGTCGGCCATNGCCCGTCGCCTCGGCGTGAGCGACCTCGTGGTAGGTCTCACGGTGGTGGCTTTCGGCACCTCCACTCCCGAACTTGTGGTTACCCTCATGTCGGCTATCAACGGCGCCACCTCGCTGGCTGTGGGCAATGTCGTTGGCTCAAACATCTTCAACATTCTGGTTATTATCGGTGTAACGGCTTTGATTCGTCCCATGAAGGTTGNGCGCACGGTCANCAANGTCGACCTCCCGCTCGTGGTGCTCGCGTCGGTAGCGCTGCTGGCCGTGAGCCTCGGGCCGATGCTCGGCACCTGCAACCCCATGCCTGAAATCACGAGAGTTGACGGCATACTCTTCCTGCTGTTTTTCCTCATATTCATGCGCCTAACACTTGCGCGTGCCCGAGCCGGTGTCGGTGATGCCGCTCCCGAGGCTCCTAAGGCTGAGGAGAAGAAAAGCTCGGTTGTGAAGTCGGTGTTGTTTATCATCGGCGGCCTCGCCGGGTTGATATTCGGCGGGCAGCTGTTTGTTGACGGCGCCTCGGGCATAGCGCGCTCGCTCGGTGTGAGCGAAGGCGTNATCGGCCTGACGATCGTGGCCATCGGCACCTCGTTGCCCGAACTCGCCACTTCGATTGCNGCCGCCCTCAAAGGCATGGGAGGCATGGCCATCGGCAATGTGATAGGCTCAAATATCTTCAATGTGTTTTTTATNGCCGGAGCGGGAGCTGTGGTTAAGCCCTTGCAGTTCGGCACGATAGGTCTCGTCGACATGCTGGTGTTTACCGCTGCGAGCGTGTTGTTTTTCCTCTCCGGCCGCTACATCGGCAAGAGCATCATCAACCGCTTTGAAGGCGCCGCCATGCTCCTCCTCTACATCGCCTACACCGCCTGGCTCATCACCTCCCTCTAACTTCCCCGCGTCTCCTTGCCCATTCGCTTGGGGGCGCCATGCAGGGGCGGGCGCGATATATCGCGCACCCTACCTCACGGCGGTGAGGTAACTGCGGTAATTGTAGAGCGCGTAGAGAGGAATGATGTTGATGGTTGCNTGNNNAAGTGTGGAGTCAGAGATTGTGAGTTTCCCGAAGTTTTCGAGCGATGTGCGGATAGCNGTTNGGAGNGATTTCTTTTCCATAAAGAGGCGCAAGCTCTTCATCTTTCCGCTTACTCCCGATTTAACCTCGATAGGTAGGATTGACATATTGAAGGCTGCCACATAGTCAACTTCGGCTGATGTGCCGCGACTGAGATTTTCCCAGTAGAACAGAGTTTCAGGCAGGCGTGTGTTTCCGTTTTTGAGAAATTCAAGGCCGGCAAATATTTCTGCAAGAGCTCCTTTGTTAACCAAATCCACCCCTGAGGCGGTCAGAATAAAATCGTCAATCATCTGCTGACTGCCCATGTCGAGAGCCTGTATNCTGAGCATAAGNCCGGTGTCNAGGAAAATAAATTTCTTAAACTTCGGATTGATTTCNGAACCTAACGGCAATCCGTTGGCCGAGGTCATATTGACTTCATAAAGGAGTCCGGCNCGGCAAAGCATNTGAAGAGCGTTTTTGACATCCTGAATTTTATATGCCTCCATGCCGCGGCTATATATAAATTTATTTCCGTTTTGAGATATGACGCTTTTGAGGGTGGCTCTCAGAAGTTCGGGATCGACTTTTGAGGAATATTTAGAGAAATCATCAAAGTAGGTCTGCTGTATATCTTCTTGTATCTCAGCACACTTCAGGTAGCTGTGCTCGTCAATCCACATAGCAACACTGGCCGGCATACCTCCAACAAGAAGAAATGTCCTCAAGGCTTCGACAAGCTCATTGTGGAGAGCCTCGAAAAGAGGGGCGTCAACCCCGGCACTTTCAATTGCGGTTACCCATGATTNTTTNCCTGTNGCCAACAGAAACTCCTTGAAAGAGAGGGGATACATAAACAGCGATGTGATTCTTCCCACTCCGAAAGATGAAAGATTGGCGAGCGCAAATTCAAGTAGTGACCCTGCAGCCACTACATGCAGCTCGGGATAATCTTCCTTGAAATAGCGCAACATTCTTATTGCGGCGGGTGATGATTGGATTTCATCAATAAACAGGAGGGTCTCGCCCGGCACGATAGGCACACCGGTAAGTAGGGAAAGCCTTTCTGCAATCTCGCGCACATCTGAGAGGGTGTCAAAAACAGGCAGAATGTCGGGCCTTTTTTCGAGATTTATCTCAAGGAAATATTTGAATGTTTTTCCCAGATTTCTTACTGATGAGGATTTGCCAACCTGGCGCGCGCCGCGGAGCAATAGGGGCTTGCGGTGGCTGTCATTTTTCCAGTCAAGGAGAAATTTATCTATCTGTCGGGGTATGTAGTTCATATCGGATGCAAAGATATGATTTTTCTCGGTGATTATCAAATGATTTGGGTGGGGTGTTGAAAAAAGTCAAGGGAATAATGAGGTGATTTTGGAAAAAAGTCAAGGGAATAATAGGGTGATTTTGGAAAAAAGTCAAGGGAATAATAGGGGTGAAAATGAAAAAAAGCAGAGGAATCGACTGGGTCGACCCCTCTGCCCGAAAAGTGTCAAGCTTTGAAAAATCAATGGCAGCAACCGTCGCCGCAGCCACATGAGTCGTGACCGCAGTTGTCGTCGCAATGATCGTGGCCGCAGCCGCAACCACACTCGTGGGCGGGCTGAAGCTCCTCGGCGGTAGCGTCGCGCACGGTGATGATCTTGCCTTTGAAGCGCACATCCTTACCGGCGAGAGGATTGTTGAAGTCCATCTTAACCTCGCTGTCGGTAACCTCGGTAACGAGACCCGACACACGGAAGCCGTCGGAGGTCATCATCGGAAGCACGGCTCCGGGAGTGATGACTTCGGCGTCGAATTTGCCGTCAACCTCAAACACATCTTTGGGGAGGGTGACAAATTTTTCGGGGTCAACGGGACCATAGGCGTCGTCGGCTTTGACCTTAACGTCAAATGTGCCGCCGGCATCAAGGCCTTCAACAGCTTTTTCGAGGGGCACGATCAGTCCGGCAACACCGAAAACAAACTTTTCGGGATCGCCTTCGGGAGTTGTATATACGAGGGTTTCGGTACCGTCTTCTTCTACTTTGAAGAGGTCATAACCCAATTCCACATATTTTCCGGGTTGAATTTTCTCCATGATATAAATTGTTTTTAAGTTAATTTCTATAGATTATAACGTTTTTTGAGGAGAAATGTTGTGTGGCTGTCAGCGGTCGTCGGTGAGATGAAGCAGCTTGGCGGCTCTCCCTGCGTCGCGGCTAAACACCATCAGCCTCGCGCCTCCCGCAGGATAGGGTATGGGGGAGTAGAGCGTTGAGAGCACTCCCACCACCTCGCAGGGAATTCCGTGGTCGTTGAGCACTGTTTTATCGATATAGGCGTCGGCGGCAACGGGATATTCGTTGATGCACACGAGGCTGAGGTCGTCGGAGGAATGTTTGGTCATGAGAGGGGGGAGGGGATTAGTGGATGTTGCGGTCGTTGAGGGCTTTCTGATAGCGCCGGGCATTGGCGCGGTGGGTGTCATAGTCAGCCGCAAAATTGTGATGGCCCGAAAAATCCTCTTTGGCACACATATATATATAAGAGTGTCGCGGGGCTGACAGCACACGGTCGATGGTTCCTTTGGCCGCAACTCTTATAGGCCCGGGAGGGAGGCCTTTGTTGATGTAGGTGTTATAGGGTGAGGGGGTGGAGAGATGTGAGGCGGTGATGCGCCGCAGGGTGAAGTCGCCCACGGCAAATTTAACCGTGGGGTCGGCCTGAAGCGGCATTCCGCGGTCGAGGCGGTTGAGATAGAGGCGCGCTATGGTGGGCTGCTCGTCGGCCATGTTGCTCTCCTCCTCCACTATCGAGGCGAGGGTCGCCACCTCCTCAGGNGTGAGGCCGAGGGCNCGNGCTTTGGCCGTGCGGTCGTCATCCCAGAACTTGTTGCGGTAGTCAAGCAGGCGCTTCACAACTTTATCGGCCGGGGTGGTCCAATAAAACTCGTAGGTGTCGGGAATAAAGGCGGCGGGAAATTGAGCCGGTTTCAACCCGCTGTCGGTGAGCACCTTGTTGGTGGCGCGCGTGAGTGAGTCGGCCGACACTTCGAGCGATGAGGCTATGCGGGTCATAAGCTCCGGCATGGTGCGGATGTTGTGGAANGTCACCTTGACCGGTGTCTGATGTCCTTTGGCCATTTTTCGCGCCGTGGTGAGGGCCTTTTCGCCCGGCTCCACGCGGTAAGCGCCGTGGGCTGCCGCAGTTTTGCCTCCCGACATCTGCCACAGGCGGTAGACTTTCGAGGCCTGATCGTCGTCGAGGGCCGAGCGCAGGGAGTCTTTCACCGATTGGGGAGTGGCATCGGCGGGAATGTAAAACCAGGCAGCATCGCCGTCATGGCGCGAGAAAACATAGAGCAACCCCAAGCCCGCCACGCTGATGAGGGCAATGACAACGACCACAAATATCATCGCGCCGCGCGAAATGCGGGTCGCCTTCTTGTCGGAAGTTGATTCGGTCATAGCGGGAAGATGGCTACCGCCGCTACCAGAATCANGGCGCCGCAAATGCCNTAGAAAATNCNGGCGGGAGTGCGTTTGAAGGTATTGGTTATCGAGCGGGCCGACGAGGTGGCGAAAAACCAGTCGGCATTGGTGATCGAAGCCCAGAGCGCAAGGGCGCCTCCGAGGGCAAACATCACACACAGCACGCAGGTGGCTATGGTTATGGTGGTGGTTGTGGCTGAGAGTGTTAGCATGGTCCGGTAAGGGTAAATTGACGTGAGCCGTCGGGGTTGACCGAGATGGTTATGGTGTGGCAGTCGTCGGGCAGCAGGGCGCCGGCGCGGTCGGGCCACTCTATGAGGCAGAGGGCGCCGCTGTCGAGATATTCCTCAAATCCGGTGTCGGCCACTTCGGCTTCCGATTCGAGGCGGTAGAGGTCGAAATGGTAGATTGTGCGGCCGTTGGCGGCGAGATATTCGTTGACGATGGCAAAGGTGGGTGAGCTCACCTCGCCGGCCTCGACTCCGAGCTCGCGGGCGAGGCTTGCCACAAGGGTGGTTTTGCCCGCTCCCATCGGCCCGATGAGAGCCACGGTGGCATCGGCGGGAAGAACATTGAGAATAGCTTTGGCCACTTCGGGGAGCTGATCCTCGGTCAGGGCCGTAAAGATATGTTGCTTGTTCATTTAGGCGAAAGGGTCACTACCGGCACCAGCATTTCCTCGAGCGAGATGCCTCCATGCTGGAAGGTGTCGGTGTAATATTGCACATAGTGGTTATAGTTGTTGGGATAGGCGAAGAAATCCTTGCCCGTGGCGAAGATATAGGCCGACGACACGTTGGGGGAGGGGAGGCCGAACAGCC
>WFLX010011410.1_pt1 | contig 16852 bp, 23 predicted proteins | sample 4967041 | NCBI WGS metagenome assembly WFLX01 (sample SAMN12857096, study PRJNA449069) | gut metagenome | isolation source: stool from male and female vole | host: Microtus ochrogaster | place: USA:Florida | collected 2017 | reverse complement strand
CATCAGCATTGTTATGACTCCGTCGATCTTCTGGGAGCGTTGACGCTTTACGGGCTTGACGTTTTCGAGATTGTCTTCCTCCAGGACCGCATTTCCGAAGCAATACCAGTTGATGGGATTGTCGTTCATCGCCACTTTCCCGGTGCGGACGCATACCTCAAAGGATTCCACAGCAGAGTTGAATGCCCCGATTGTCTGACTGACACTCCTCAGTACCCCGCTTGCTCCGGCTGTGCTGAGCATATTGATTGCTTCCATGCTCTTGTAGGGGTCATAGCCGATGCCGATGATGCGGACATGCTTGTTGAGACGCAAGATGTAGTCCACGATAGATGGATAGTCGATAACTTCCCCGGGTAAGATCTGAAGATATCCTTGGGAAGCCCAGGTGCGATAAAGTGTCTCGTTGACATGGTCGGTCAATGCCCCTTCCGGGAAGAAATATGCAGTGTGATAGAGGAAGGAGTGGGAAATTACATCATAGATGCCACAGGTGACAGCCGAGAAGTCATCTCGCACAGAGAGGTCCACTGCCACCATCGCCGGAGGATTTCCCTTGATAGCGGCTATGCTGAGGGGTTTGGCACAGGTGCGCGCCAATGCGGCTGGAATCCAGCTCTGGCGTTCGTTCTCGCTGTAGACATTGAGCAATTTTGTTCGGAAAGCGAGCTTGGCTTCAGCCCCATCACGCTGCGCCTTGCGGTATTCATGCATATAGAAGTCTTCGTTGACGGTGATGCCGTAGTGTGGATGAACCTTCCGCCATGTGCTTTCGCTGTCCTCAGGATCCCCGATATCCGGCTCAAAGAGATGGGCAAAGAGGGAGTCGTCCTCATAGTCGCCTAAAAGCACCGATTTGTAGCCGGCAAGCATTTGGTAGAATGGACCGTCAAACACGTCAGAGGCCGTCGTTATGATGACTGTGAGGGGATTGTCGCGGACACCCATGGAGGTTGTAAGCACTGTCAGGAGAGTGGCGTCACGTGCCTGGCTGAACTCGTCCATGATGACTGTGCTGGCGTTCAGACCATCCTTNGTNCNNGCNTTGGCTGTNAGGCACTGNGCNATGGCNGTGCGNGAATGNCNNGGNTCGGTGNTNCGNCGGTGNGTNGGCTTNACCATCTGCTCGTTGATGACAAACTGCCTTCCGTCCGGATCGAGTTTCCTCATGCAGCCTCGGATCACGTCGAAGCACTTCTTAGCCTGGTCCTGGGAGTTGGCTCCCACGTATGCTTCGGCATTCGCGTCGCCATATAGGAGGTCGTAGATGGCAAAAGCTGCAGATCCTGTCGTTTTTGAAAATTTACGGGGCACGTACAGCACAGCTTCCCTCACTACCCTCCGTCCATCAGGATGAAGGAAACCGTAGACGCTGGCAAACTGGAATGCCTGGACCGGTGTGAGCTTATAGCGCCGGAGACCACGTTTGCCGGGGAAATGCAGGTATTCGTAGAATGTGAAGAAGCGTTTCACGGCNGCNGTGTTGAGTCCGTAGCGNTCGATCATCCGGAAGAAATGCTCAACGGCCAACTGTTCCCAAAGATTGTGTGCGTCCGGATTCGTGGCCACTTCCGTAGTGTATTGCTCAAGCCGGATATCGGTCTTTGAGAGTCCGTAGCCGGATATGTCGAGCCGGGAGAGGCGTAGTGTCACCTCTTNCTTGGCTCTCTCCAGTCTGTCTCTCTCTTCCGTGGTCATCAGTCGTATTTCTGCATCTTTGAGTCAAGGTCATCGAGCGGACCCGGCACGTCGGGTTTTCCCACCAAGTCTTCCATGGTGAGTCCGAGGATCTTCAGCTGCTTGGTGATGGAGTCGGATGCGTCGCGCTGCACCTTGAAGGCCGGATGCGGAACTGTCTTCTCTCCGTTTCGGTTGCTCTCCACAATGGTGACGGTGTCAAGGGAGTCGATGTCGTTGATGGCAAGGTCGTGTGTGCGCATGGCGGCCGCCAGGTTGATGATCTGGAAGTCGAGTCCGGAATGATATCGGTTGGTCTTCTTGAGAGCCTTTAAGATGAGCGCCCTCCATTCCCCGACGCTGGAGATGGGCGTGTAGCAGGCGTTTTTCTTAGCCATTTCTGCATTGTTTGAAAGTCATGTCTCTACAGAGAAGGCAGCCGGAGGGGCGTTTTGCGCCAAAGGCTGACCCGCGCCAAAATCCCGACTTTTGAAAAAATGCCTCACACATTTTTGAAGGGGGGCGCGGGGTTTACGGAGCACCCACCCCCTCTAAAAAAATACCCCCCGGGGTCACTGTTGGTCATCATCGCCAAACATCAGGCGATGGAAGCGCTCCACATCCTCCTGAGTTCTCTTCTTCCTTTCCTCCTTGCTCCCTTTGTTCATCAGCCGATGTGCTTCCTGATGGCAGTTGTGGCATAGTGCAGACAGGTTGGAAGGGTCGTATGCAAGCTGCTCCATGACGAAAGGATCCTTTACTGATTCGACAGGACGGATATGGTGTACTTCTGTGGCCGCAGAAACTCGTCCTTCCTTGAGGCATTGCTCGCAGAGTCCGTTGGATCTCTTTATCGTGGCCATACGGAGTGAGCGCCATCGGCGGCTGTTGAGCAGCTTGATGTAGTGTGGTGATCTTGACATGTCAGGTGCGTCGGTTGATGTTGGTGCTCTGTCGCTGGTCCATGCGTGAGGCATCGCTTAGCTCATCCATCAATGAGCGGATGAAATCGGAGTCTTCAGGAGCGTCCTTTTCTTCTGTGAGGGTTTTGATCATCGATATCATCCCTTTGGCGGCATCGTCCGATTCGGACGCATGCATAACGGCCTGAAGGATGGCTCTGGCGACGCCGGGCACAGAACGTGCGCCCATACGGACCCCTATTTCCTGGAGCCAAGAGTAGAGCGCACGGTTCATGCTGATGTTAGCCTTAAAGACCATTATGACAGTTACTGTTGCATTGAAAGTTACGGATTTGCAAAGATAATGAAAATATTATAAATATACTAATTTTATGCAATATTATTTATAGTTGTTGTAAAAATGCAAAAGTCTCCGCCTTATAAGACGAAGACTTTGCCATTCCTGATATAGAATGTGTTTAAAATCAACAGATACTCAGAGCAGCGAGTTCTGACCCAAGGCGATGTATTCCTGCCTCAATCTTCTCAAGCTGAGTGTCGGAAATGTAGATGTCTCCCTTTTTGTATTGCCTCATAAGTCCTGGATTTATCCCGAGATATCTTCCCAAGGCGGATACATTAAACATGTTGTAGTACTCGAATAGTGAAGATAAATCGAAATGAAAAATAATTTCCTCAGAAAGTTCTTCCGGAATGAAAGAGCCTCGCGATGCATAGCTTTCCTTAACTCCATCATACGAAGATCTGAAATCATCTTTGGCTTCTGCTACTGTGTTGCCTGTGCCAAGAAGTGTGACTGTTCACCTGTAGTGTTATACGCAATGTAGGTGCCATCTGACTGTTTTTCGATTCTGACTTCCATAATCACATCTCTATTGCCAATCACATCTCTATTGCCATTTATATTTTTTGATAAGGAGAGGGGATAATCCCCTCCTCAATTGGATTGGTATCGGAAACTCAGAGACTTAACTCCAAGAGTTCTTGACCGAGATTGTGCAAGGCATTCTCGATTTTCTCCTTAGCCTGCTTGCGAGGTTTAGATACACCATTTGCATAATTCCAAAGTTGTTTTTGGTTGATGCCGGTGATCCTTTCAAGGGCAGCGTTAGTAAATACTCCTTGATAATAGTGGAGCAATGACTGTACGTCGTAGTGCCATTCGATAGGCCAACCTTCCTTGATGGGTTCTGGCCATTCACTTTCTGGATTGAACTCCTTGAAANNCTTGATCGNTTCTTCTACATCTTGCTTNACTTCTCNNACNGAGTCNCNGGCANCATATATNCCGGCGCAATTCTCAGCGAAAGCACNGAATGAGTCCTTGCTTGCACTGATGTTGATAATGAGCTTGCTCTCCTTCATATCTATCGTTTTTTTGTATTTAAGTCATCAGAACCTTATGCAGAGGACATGGGGTTTAAAGCCCCATATCCTTCCATAGTTTACGCCTAAGAGGCTCGGAAATTTCCTTACTTCCGTGGTAAGGAACAGGTATATTCGGGTAGCCTTCCTTTGCATACATTATATGACTTCCGGTTTGGTGGAAGGCAACCCAACCATTTTTTCTAATAATTCTATGGAATTCGCGAGATTTCATAATTGAATTATTAAATGATGATGCAAAGATAGGAAAAAATTCCATTATTTCCAAATAATAATAGAAATTTTTCCTATCTTTAACAGTTCTCTGCATCATTGGCTGTCCAATGGTAGTTTCCATTGTGGAAATGCTCCTCGTCTAAGGGATGTCCGGTCTCATAGCAGCCGAACATCCGGTAGCCATTTTTATCCCTTGCGACGTAGTAATATTTATATCCTTTCAAGACTCTCAGAGTGGCTCTGAAAGGGCTATTTTTCAATTGTTCCATTTGGGATTATTTAATGTTTAATTATCGCTTTTTCAACAACTCCTAATAGGAGTTGTTGAATTTTTAGGCATATCTGAAACAGCCTCAGACGATGCCGAAAATCGAGTCGAAAACCTGCTTGCCCCAGCGGTCGATAACAGGGGTCTCAAGCCCCGCAAGATATATCTGGGTTGTCTTCTCGTCTGCGTGTCCCATCGCCTGGCTTATCGCCGAAAGTGGCATCCCATTCCGCTGTGCCGTCGTTGCCCAAGTGTGCCGTGCGCAGTAGAGCGACAGGCTGAAAGGAAGCTGCATCTTCTTCCCAATCTTGCGCAGATGATAGTTTACTTTCCACCGTTCAGACTCAAAGTTGCGGACGGAACCCTTAGCAAACCCCAGCTTCGTCATGAGCGAGATGGCTTGGGGTTCCAACCGCACTCTAATCATCCGTCCTGTCTTCGCCCGGTGGTACGAGAGGGTAGAGCCACTTATGTCCGAAGGCCTGAGTCTCCAGAGATCCACAGGCGAGATTCCCCATAGCATCAGCACCAGCATGAACACATCCCTCGCCCATGCTTCCTTCCTGGTCAGCCTCATCGTCTTCAGTTGCTGGAGCTGCAGCTCACCCAGCGCCCTCTTCACAGTCTCCTCCGGTTTTATCATCGCATAGCGGAATGGATTCGGATTTTCCAAGGCAAACTCATCTACGGCCTTGTTGTAGATCGACCTCAGCTGCCGCATGTAAGCATTAGCAGTGTTGTGCGTGATGTGTTGGTGGCACAGCGCATCCGCCCATTTCCTGACATCCTTCTTCGTGATGGCGGCTATCTCCATGTCGCCAGTCGCACGTGACCAGTTGCGCCAAGCATTGCGCCAATTGGCGACAGTGCTGGGCTTGATGAAACGTTCCTCTACAAGATGCTCGATATATTCCGCTACTTTCACAAACTATTCACTGTTCACTATTAACTGCCTTCCCGAGCCTCCTCCTTGGCTTTCTTCAATCCGGAGGCGGATATCTCAAGCTGCTGCTCCAGCTCGTCTATCTTGAGACGGTAGACCGCCCCTTGCCTGACGAGATCTTTTTTCTCATCCTCCAATTTATCCAATTTGTCAGAGAGCAACCTTTCGGCATCTTTCAGCGCATCCACCCTCAGCTGCAGGTCATGGTTCTCATCCCTGAGGATGCCGGCTCGGTTGGAGCTGATCATTGCGCTGAAGACAGCGATAATGAGCAATACGAGCAGCAGCAATACCGGCCACATTTCACGATTTTCGGTTAAAAATTCCATTTTTTCTTGTGTTTTTTGATTGTTTTGGGGTTAAAATTTACGATTTATAGTGTTTCGTTTCCATCTTCCGGAATAGGAAGAGTAGGAGGATGGGATGCCCTCCATTCCGGATCACGGACCTGGAGCATGTTGACCTTTTGGGGATCATAACCCAAGCTCCGGATGTAGTCTGCCGGCTTGACAGCGTTCCTGACCATCTCCCTATGAGCCTCGTCACGTTCACGCTTCTGCCTGTCGAGACGCTCGATGTCCGACTCCACGGAGGACGGCGTTTGCCGCGGGTCTGTCCGGCCGCCCCGCCCTTTTCCATCGGGATCTTTTTCCTCATTCTTCTTCTCGTTCATTTTGTTGAGCCATCCGTCGAAGAAGTAGGGGAGGTTTTTCACATAAAGCCTCTTGCACCTCATGTCAAGGTGGAAGGCATCGAGCAGCGCCGGCACATCCTCCGGATGCAGACGGTGTTTCTCCGCGATATCTTTTTTCCATTCCTCATCTTTTTTATATTTTTCAATCCTATCTTTAAGATTCTTCTCTTCCTCCTCGCCACTTTTTTGAGAGTCGTAAGACTCTCTTTTTATTTTAGTTTTATTTAATTTATTTTTATTTGTGGTGTTTCCGAGTGAGGAAACGGGGGTTTTCTCCGAGGAAACTGCCGTTTCCTCCGCATTTATTACCGAAGTGTCTATGATGTATTCAGGCTTGATGTAGTCGTCATCAAGCCTGCCGATCCGGCGCAGCTTTTTCGTCGCCTCGAAATAGCGGCGCTGGATAGACCGAGATGTGAGTATCGATGCCGAGTCAAGCAGGGCTTTGTCGAAAAANCCCCACNTGGCCAAGCGTCNNACTATCTGCTCGATCANNNCNGCNGACANNCCCTGCANTTCCTTGGAGAGCTTGTATTTCTGNTGCTCATTCCACTCTGCGAAATANCCNTTNTTNTATATCGCACAGAGCAGACGTATCGCAACCATCTCTCCTTTTATGCCGAACTCCCCGGCGATACAAACTATCTTCTCGTCCTGGAAGAAGTCGATATCGAAAGGAAAATAGTCAAGTCCGGCTTTGCGCGGACGTGCCATGGCTCAAGCTTCAGTTGCTATGACTCAATGTCAAATTCTTTCTAACTTTTTCCGGGCACAGTATTGTTTCGCTTCCTCTTCAACTTCATCATGGGTTTTGACCCGGTAGCCGAGCCGCCACTGGTCGATCTCGGACTTCTTGAAGCTGACTCGTCCCGACTCGCTCTTGTAGTGGGGGATCTTGCGCTCTGATGTCAATGTCCTCAGGCGGCTCTCCGAGATGTTCATGTAGAGTGCCAGTTCCGATGTGTCGAGCACCTCCTTGTTGCCGATGACGAGCAGCCGCTCTATCCTCTGCAGATGTTTCATTACCTCTTCCATAGCGTGTATTATTTATTGGTTTGTTCATTCTTCATCTTGGCACGGCGGTTGATCAGCTCCCATCGGAGCGTCTCCATGGTTTCCGCCATTTCCTTGTTTACCGCCATCAGGCTGTCGGCAAGTTCGATGGGGCAGTCCATCACTACGAGGCTTACCTTGCCCCTCTCAAAGTCAATTGTCAGTTTGTTCTCCATTTGCGTATATGTATATAATTATTCACTATTCACTATTCACTATTCACTGTTCACTGTTCACTATTCACTGTTCACTGTTCACTATTCACTATTCACTGTTCACTGTTCACTGTTCACTATTCACTTCGCACGGCGGTTCAGGGGCGTATTCCACCGACCTCTTCAGCGGTCTGCAGTATCTTCCGTTGAAGGCGTTGATGCCGTCTGTGCATGCGGCGCATCTCTCGTTTATCATTCCTTCTCCTCCTTCTTCTTCCGGAGTTCATCGAGGTAATTGAGGCAGTAGGAGACGGCATCTGAGAGGGCTGCTTCGTAGCTGTCCCAGTCCTGCATGTCATTGCTTGTGTCGCCGTCCTCGTAGATGATGGTGTATTCATAGATCCTCACCACCTTGTAGGGTTTCTCGCTCCTGTCGAGTTTCCTGTACATGCTGATCATGATATCCATGCACTTCGTCTCCCTCAGCCACCGGGCTATGACGTGCAGTTCCGGGGCGGTCAGGAAGCTGTTGCGGTCGGAGGTGTTGACATGGTCATCGAAGAGGGATTTGTCAAGGATCTTGCTGAAATACCAATAGTATGCCCGGCATGGCCAGTCGAATCCCAACCTCTTCAATGTCTCCGCCTGCTCATAGCTGCAGTATGTATCTCTGTTCATAATCCATCGTATTAATTGTGAAAAAAAGAAAGCCCCTTTCATTACGCGGTATTCACAGTGTACGCAGCTGCCACATCCGCTGCGTTCGATTCCTTATTCCCATTTGTTATCCTCTTCCGAGGGCCATTTGCCAGCATGGCAGGGGCTTTTGGCTTTGGCGAGCCTTATTTCTAAAAAATGGCCAGAAACCAAAAGTGTCTAACCAAATAATCTTCTATGAATATTAGTGGTTTCCGGCCATTTATATTATATTACGAACTTCTTAGCCTTATGCTTCGGACGTATCTAGAGTTCCTTNATCTGATTTGGAAGTAATCTCTGTTTCCGAATAGCTTCCACGTACCTGTAAATAGTATAGTCTCGNTATTTCCTCCNCAATATCTTTTGCTATTGCGGGTAGCTGTGCTATGCCCTGGAGTGGAAGATCCTTTAGGCTTAAGCTAGCTGTATAATTCCTCACATCCAATGTCACTGTCTTTTCCATTATCTTGGTCATTTATCTTTTTTGGGATTTCTATTTTTTATGCGGTGCGGGTCACTATCAAGAGGCGGTCCTGGCGGTTGAGCCGGGTCTGGAACTTGCGGTCCAGGATCACGCCGAGCTCCGAGGCCTGCGCCCTCACGCTCTTTAACTGCTCCACCGGGAACGACACCTGTTCCCCCACCTCCATCCCGGTCAGGGTCGGACGGATCTTCTTCTTTCTCCTGTCTATCGTCTTCACTACCTCCTCGAGATTCTCTCCCTCAAACAGCGACAGTGTCTTCTCTCTCATTTTTTCTCCCATTTTCTTGCGTGTTTAATGTTTAATGTTTAACTTTATGGTGCAAAGGTAACAAATATTTTCATGCTGAAAAAATATTTTCGTGTTAATAAATGTTAAGTTGAAATTATTTTATCGTGTAATAAATATAAAATATTAAGAATTATGGATTTACAAATTATTAAGAAGATAATTGAGGAAAATAAGTTTTCTGGTGGTGTTAGAGGGCTTGCCGAGTCTGTGGGTATGACTGAGCAAAACCTTCATCGATGTGTGCGTGAAAATAAAATTCAGGCGGGAGATCTTGAGAAAATAGCAAAAGTACTCAGGGTTCCAGTCTCTGTGTTTTTTGATGAAAACAAGGGAGCGGTATCCGTAACAGCCGTTGACCACAGCCAAGCAGCCGGCCACTACCTGCACGTTGCAACCTCGCCCCGTGAGTCCGAATTGGAAAAAGAGAACCAGGATCTCCGCCAGCAGCTAATCGACGCACAGGCTAAGATCATAAAGCTCATGGAATCTAAATGAAATAAATATTAAGAATAGAATATGGACGTAGGAAGATTCTTTGAAAATATGCCAGGGGACTATAAGACTCTTGTTTTGTCAGTAGTTTTCATTTTCCCAATGGCCTATATAGACTGTTGGAAACTCTCTCCTGGCTTTGCTGAACTCGAATTGCTAAAACAGGTGATTCTTGCGGCTGGAATCGCTATGATACTAATGTTGGCAGGTGAATTTTTGAATGTCGGATATCTGAATTTTTCTGGATATGGCAAATACATACACGTATTAAGTCTGCCGATAATGGTCACACCGGCAGCATTTGGTACAGTGGCAGTTGTCCTTTTTGGAACAAACAGTGCCCTCTCTTTCTTTTTTAAAGTTTCTGCTCTCATAATCTGCGGTTTTGGAATTGCCCTCTTCAGTCGGTATTCTATCGGGAAGCGAGAGAAGAAAGAAAATAAAGCAGAAGAGAAGGAGGGCAGCCAAACTGACAATGCCTCCGGCGATGTACATCAGGATTGCTCCTGCGATAAAGAATAATGTCGCTATGGTATATATCAAGTAATCTTTATGTGTCATATAAAGGAAACAACCTTTGTTGACTCAAAGTTGCATTTGGGCGACAATGTGATGGCGGAGCGGGTGAAGTATCTCGAGGCGATAGTGAAGGAAAAAGACGAGCGCATCTCCGAGCTCAAAGAAAGAATNGAAGAGCTGAAAGCAAAATAATCAATATTCATCAATTATGAAGGNGATCAATAGATTATCTAACGAAAGNGCGAANGAGTTACTCTTAATNAAAAAGACATTTAAAAAAAATACTGGACGTCCGTTGCGACTGTCGATCAATTCAGAATTACGCGAAGACATCCCCCTTGTTTCGGAAGATGGTCAGGAAGAATTTTTATTATGCATCCATAGGAGTCAGAAAAGGATAGCTAAGGTTACATTTCATCATCTCGAGAAGACCTATAATAGCTGCCTTTTTAGACTTGATTTCAATGGTACGCCTCATACCAATCCGAAAGAACCTAATGAATTTGTGCCTGAGAGTATGAAGAAATTTGCCGGGAACAAACTCAACGGTTCTCATGTTCATTATTATGTAGAGGGGTATGGACCGGAACTGAGTTGGGCAATCCCGTTAAAAGAGACTAAATTTTCAATGTTCGATGGCAATAAGGAAATAGAGTCTATCCTTCAGCAGATGGTTGATCTTGTTTGCACAGTGATCAATCTCTCAGATAAAATCGTTTATGATCAAAATTTAAATTTGACTTATGGAGAATAAAGAATGGATCAATGCAAGAATTAAGGCATACTACGATTGGCTTCGTGATAATACGCTTATCACAATGGATGAGGCCACTGGATGGTATGGCGCAGCTACTCCATTCGTCGGTCTTATGAATGATCATATTGAGATATTTGTGAAGAAAGAAGGTGGACGCATACTCCTTTCTGATGACGGGGAGACTATCAACAATCTTTCGATGATGGGCATAAATGTAATGAAATCCTCATCACGCAAATCAATCCTCGAAAAAATTAAGCTCAATTATGATGTTGATGTGAAGAATGGAGAGCTTATGACAGTGGCTGATGATTCCTCTTTTCCTGAAAGAAAACACGCTCTCCTCTCAGCAATTCAAGCCGTGTCTGACTTGAAATATACAGCGAATACAAACATCGTGTCCATGTTCTCAGAAGAAGTTGGAAATTACATGGATTCCCTCGATATGATATACACTCCTCATTTCAACATTCAAGGTAAGACAGGTATGAACTTTGTTTTTGACTTCCAGATTGCCGGAAGGAAATCAGAACTTGTCATAAAAGCATATAACAGATTAAGTCAGTCGGATGTAGAACGTTTNCTCTTCAGTATTCATGATATTTCNNGGACGCGCGAAGGATTGTCTAATAAGAAGTTTAACAGTATGGTCATAGTTAATGATGTGGAGAATACCCCTAACAATATGCTTATGAATGTGTTGAGAGAGGAAGATACTAAGGTTTTAAGATGGTCAGAGCGCACTCCGGCTTGGAAAACCAAAGATTTTAAGATAGCATAAAAAATTTCCCAAATCCCGGTCTTCAGTAAGCCGGGATTTGTCTTTGAATGTCACAGGATATCCGGGATGCGGGCCACTGCAGTCTGCTTGGTCTTGTCGAGGATCTTGGCGTAGACCTGCGTTGTCTCCAGGCATCGATGCCCCAAGAGCTTGCTCAGAGTGTAGATGTCAGTGCCGAGCTCAAGCATCATCACAGCGAATGTATGGCGCCCACAGTGGAACGTGATGTGCTTGTTGATGCCGGCTGCCTTCACCCATGCCGTCACGGCCATACGCGCCGTCTGCACCACAGTCAGATCCGGAAACACCAACGATTCCTCTTCATGACGCTCGCCCATAAGCTCCGCGGCCTGGGAATTGATGTCGAGATACTCCAGCCCTCCGGTCTTCTTCTGCCGGAACACCAGCCGCACCGATTCTCCCATCCGCTGCACTTCGCTCCATCTCAACTCCGAGATATCGCTCCATCTCAACCCGGTCAGACACGAGAAGAGGAAAGCTTTGCCGACGGCTTCGTCCGGAGCGGGGGTCTTGATGAGCCTCTTCAGTTCCTCGACAGTAAGGAACTCACGGTCTGATTCAGGCTCCTTAAACCGCTCCACGTTGTCCGACGGATTCCTCCCTATGACTCCGGCCTTGACAGCCTCATTCAGCATGGAACACAGCTTCTGAAACATCAGTGCCTTGGTGCCCTGACTCAATGGGGTAGGTGGGACGTTCCTCTTCCTCGTATCGATGTCCCATTGCCGGGCCTCATTATCGAGGTAGTTGCGGAATCCTCGCACCCACTTCTCCGTAATACTCTTCATCGGGATCTTACGGTCAGGCTCATACCTCATCAGATGCGAACGGCAATTTTCCCAGCTCGTCCTCGTGGTCCCTGATTTCCGGGATATGATGGAGTCAAGATAATCATAGAAGCAGATATCATCATAGCCGTAATCGTCGATACCGAGTCTCTTGGTGTGCGACTCCATGATCCTCTGGGCAAGTATCGAGTTTGCCATCTCCATGGTCTCCTTGTTGCGCACCTTGGCATCCCGGTTTGTTTCCGGGACAAGGTAAAGCTTCAGATACTCATATTTGCGGCGGCCGTTGCTGTAGATATCGAGATAAAGGCTGACATTGCCGTTCGGACGCTTGCGCTGCCTCAGCGTCACTGTGTCCTTACTGTTCTTCTTCATGCGTGTCTATGTGTTTTTGAATCCCTGTTGCTGCGATTTGTTGCTTTGTTGCGCATCAAAAAAGCGAGCAACAAAAACGCACCGCAAAGATAGCAAAACAATGGCAAATAAACAATAGAAGAGGACAAATTTTTATTGCCCTCTTCACTGCTATCTTTAGAAGAACTAATGTTTTATATGTTGTTTTTATGCTATTATTGTGCCATTGGAATACAATGCAAAAAATGCCATTTTTACCCTTAAAACTCGCTCGAGAAGTGGAAGCGGATTTTGGGGAAGTCGGATTGGGCCATCTGGAGGACATAGTTGCTGTCTGCGAGGAAGACGTCGCGGCCGTCTTTGTCTTTTGCCATGAACTGGTATTTGCGCTTTTTGAAGGCCTCGAGTGCTACCGGGTCGTCGCTTTCAATCCAACATGCTTTGTATAGGCTTATTGGTTCCCAACGACATTGCGCTCCATATTCATGAAGCAGACGGTATTGAATCACTTCAAATTGAAGTTGACCTACGGTACCGATAATCTTTCTACCATTGAACTGATTTATAAACATCTGAGCGACACCCTCATCCATAAGTTGATGGATTCCCTTGTCGAGTTGCTTCGCTTTCATAGGGTCGGCATTCTCAAGATATTTGAACATTTCGGGGGAGAAAGAGGGAAGTCCCTTAAAATGAAGATTTTCGCCCGATGTAAGTGTATCGCCAATCTTGAAATTTCCAGTATCCGGTATACCAACGATATCGCCAGGATATGCTTCATCTACGATATTCTTTTTTTGAGCCATGAATGCAGTAGGAGCTGCAAACTTCATCATCTTGTTGTGGCGAACATGTTTGTAGTTGACGTTACGCTCAAACTTACCACTACAGATCTTGACAAATGCAATACAGCTGCGATGATTTGGGTCCATGTTGGCGTGGATCTTAAATACGAACCCCGTGAATCCTTCTTCTTTCGGGTCTACGGTTCGTTCCTCTGCATCAATCGGAAGGGGAGCCGGAGCTATTTCACAGAAACAGTCAAGAAGTTCCTTAACTCCGAATGTATTTAAGGCAGACCCAAAGAATACTGGAGCCACTTCTCCACGAAGATAAGCTTCTTTGTCAAACTCCGGATATACTCCTTCAATAAGCTCAAGATCCTCACGGAGTTTGTCGGCATCTGCTTTCCCAACGAGTTCATCAACGAAAGGGGAGTTGACATCCTCTATTTCGACGCGTTCACTGATTGTCTGTTTCGAAGGCGTGAACAGATCNAGTCCATGCTCATAAATATTATATACACCCTTGAATTTTTCTCCTATATTAATAGGCCAGGTCAGGGGACGAACAGAAATCTTAAGTTCCTGTTCGAGCTNATCGAGGATGTCAAATGGATCGCGACCTTCACGGTCGAGTTTGTTGACAAATATGATNANNGGAGTCTTTCTCATTCGANAAACCTCCATCAATCTACGAGTCTGGGTTTCAACACCCTTTGCAACGTCGACAACGATTATTACGGAATCAACAGCTGTCAAAGTTCGGAAAGTATCTTCTGCGAAATCTTGGTGGCCCGGGGTGTCAAGGATATTTATCTTATAATCTTTATAGTTGAAGCCCATGACAGAAGTGGCTACAGAAATGCCACGTTGCTTCTCGATCTCCATCCAGTCGGAAGTAGCTGTCTTCTTAATCTTATTGCTTTTAACTGCACCGGCAACATGGATAGCACCACCGAAAAGAAGAAGTTTTTCGGTCAATGTGGTTTTTCCTGCGTCTGGGTGGGAGATAATGGCAAACGTCCTACGACGTGCAATTTCTTTATTCAGTTCNTCTGACATCGTTTATTCAAGTTCTAACTCGTTGTTATAATCTTTTTTATAATAATGAGCAAGCGTACCGAGGAAATGAGACACCTCATTGGCTGCATCCAGAGTCTCTTTGGAAATCTCTTTTCCTTGAATCTTGAGCATGAGAATGCCATAAAGGAAATTGAAAAGGGTCTCAATTTCTCCCGATTTGTTCTCGCCTGCACGTGCACGGAGTTCAACAATCAGCGGAAGAATCTTATAATACTCAGCGGCATATTTAGCATACTTTGGATCTTTCACCAATCTCGCATTGAGATCATCGAGTGCGATGATGACGTTTTTATTTATTTGTAGATGTCCCTTTTCTACTACACCTTCACGTCGCATCATGTCGATAAGGGATTCATACCATTCTGTCATCTCTTTACGCTGCTCTTCTGAAAGACCATCGTGTTTATTCACTATATTTTCCTGTATGCGGTCAATGTCAAGACCAAAAGCCCTGATTAAGTCTTCTATCTGCCACATATAGAGCAGATATTCCGCTATGTTTTCTCTTTTTTTCTGTGATGCTGTAATCATGTTGCAAAATTACAAAAAGTAGGCTGAATGTGCAATTTTAAAAACAAATTTATTTTTTTATGATAGATTTTGTATTTATGTTGTTATATAGATATGCGGTTTGTTGCAAAAATATGCAAAATTCTGTAAATTATTTAATAAATATTCATTTTTAAATTATTTCATTATGGAATCAAAGAAATTTCTCCTACAGGAAAAAGACATACCTACAGCATGGTATAACATCGTGGCTGATATGCCGGTCAAGCCACAGCCAATGATCAATCCGGGTACCGGAGAGCCACTGAAAGCGGAGGATCTGATGCCTCTTTTTTCAAAGGAGGCATCTCTTCAGGAGATGAACGATACCGATAGATTTATCGAAATTCCAGAGGAGGTNAGNGANATGTANAAGATNTANCGNCCNACACCNCTTGTNCGTGCGAGNGGNNTNGAAAAAGCNCTTGGCACNAANGCNCATATNTATTTCAAGAATGAAAGTGTAAGCCCTGTAGGGAGCCATAAGCTCAATTCCGCCATACCACAGGCATATTTCTGCAAGAAAGAGGGCGTGACCAATATCACTACTGAGACAGGAGCTGGACAGTGGGGTGCAGCACTCTCATTAGCGGCAAAGCACTTCGGTCTAAACCTTGCCGTTTATATGGTTAAGGTATCTTTCAATCAGAAACCTTACAGGCGTTCCATTATGCAGACATACGGGGCGGAGGTCATTGCTTCTCCTTCAATGTCAACAAAAGCTGGGCGTAAAATCATCACTGAAAATCCGACATATCAAGGTTCGCTTGGAACGGCAATTTCAGAGGCCGTTGAGCTTGCCATGGCTACGGAAAACTGCAAGTACGTTCTTGGTTCTGTTCTTAACCATGTGGCATTGCATCAGACAGTAATCGGTCTTGAAGCTGAGAAACAGATGGAAATGGCAGGGGAGTATCCTGATATTGTAATCGGTTGCTTTGGTGGAGGAAGTAACTTTTCAGGTATTTCATTCCCATTCNTGCGTCATAACTTCAGTGGAGAGCGNAATACNCGATTNATAGCAGCNGAGNCGGAATCTTGCCNAAANTTGACGAGAGGTAAACTCCGNTATGACTTCGNTGATGNAGCGGGTTACANTNCAATGATTCCTATGTATACTTTGGGTCATGATTTCGCTCCAGCTAACATTCATGCTGGTGGTTTGCGCTACCATGGTGCAGGTTCCGTTGTCAGCCAGCTTAAGAGTCAGGATCTCATGGAAGCTGTTGACATTCCTCAGCTTGAAACATTTGCGGCTGCTACACTTTTTGCACAGACGGAGGGTATTATCCCTGCTCCCGAAAGTTCTCATGCTATAGCAGCTGCTATACGAGAGGCAAAGAAAGCTAATGAAGAGGGAACAGCTCCTGTGATCCTGTTCAATCTTTCAGGACATGGTCTGATAGACATGGCTGCTTACGACAGCTATATCTCCGGCGACCTTAACAACTATCATGTATCAGATGAAATAATTGATAAGAATACGGAAGGACTGAAGAAAGTTAAGTGAATAGTGAATAGTGAATAGTGAACAGTGAATAGTGAATAATGATACTTGAATAATGGGAGTCGCGACAGTGGCTGATGCATTGTACTGTGGAGCATCGCTACTGTCGCGCTTTGTTTTTTATTAATATTGAAGGAAGGTGGGGACGGAGGTTTTGCCATCTTTGCATAGGATAGCTTTCACTACAAAGTCTCCTTGGGGAAGTTCGATGGGAGCGGTATAGATTGAAGAACCTATGAGGGCTGGGTTGGATCCGTTAAGTTCATAGTGGATTTCAGCATCCGGATAAGGACTGTTCATATATATTTTCCCATTTTCTATCTTTATGCCGGGTTGACGCAGATGCCATTCAGTGCCAGTCCGTGAAAGTCGATCAAGTTCTTTAGTGCCTATCAGAATATTGAAATCTTCCTGAGAGTATGTCGGAGCATT
>WFLX010304912.1_pt1 | contig 16886 bp, 6 predicted proteins | sample 4967041 | NCBI WGS metagenome assembly WFLX01 (sample SAMN12857096, study PRJNA449069) | gut metagenome | isolation source: stool from male and female vole | host: Microtus ochrogaster | place: USA:Florida | collected 2017 | reverse complement strand
AACCTCGAATGTATACTCATACCATTTCTCCGCTTCGATGCTTGCAGGAAGCGACTCTGCGATACCGTTNTTGTNAGGATAATAGACAACTACATCATTATAGGTGAGTCCGAAAACAGTGCTTGGTTGCCCTACGAAGAGATTCCAGTATGGTCCGGCATACACTCCAGTCGGCTCATAGTCGGCATAAGCATTGCTCTGTCCCCAAGTGGGATCTCCCATACCGTCGGCAAGAAGTGCAAAGCTCAGGAGATACTGGTTTTCCGGAATATCGTCGATAAATCTCACTTTTGCGGTGGCAGTCAACTTAGTCTGCTCTTCATCTGCCCATTGAAGGTCGACTGCGATGTCTGCTGGTGTGTTTACATCTCTTGAAGCATCCCAAAGAGTAGGGATGTTTGAAGGGTCGATGCTGCCCCCACGGTTGAATGATGCTGCCGGATATCCTGAAACATACATCGGGAAATCTGACTCTGAAATATAAGTCATCTGATCACCCTCCATCGAGCCATGATAAGCCATACCTACGAAGAGGTTGCCATGATAGAGTCTCATCTGCTCAAGCATCACGTAGCCTCGTGGACACCATCCGCAACGCAGTCCGGTATATTCCTCGATAAGCGGACGATAAGTGGCTACGAAAGGCTGCACGGTCATAGGGATAGCGTATGGAGCTTGCTCGATGGCATTGTCTTCACCATTCACCTTGGTGATTTTTAGCTCTACATTATAGTCACCAAGAGCAGCATGAGCCTGGATTTCAATCTGGGCCGTACCCTTTCTGCCAAGAATAGCTGGAACTGACTCTTCAAAATCGAAATGCCCGGTGCCTTCAGCTCCATCCACAGTATAAGAATAGTCGAAAGAAGAGATACCCTTATCTCCCCAGTTTTCCACCTCTATATTAAGGAGTGATGTCTCCCCTTTGGCTGCATACATCTGTTTGGTGTTGGAAGCCACCATAGCTCCATTTGCTGGAAAATCTCCAGCGAGGGTCACTGTCATTGCGCTCATCACTTCCTTGCGTCCCGATAGGTCTGACCATTTCGTCTGTGATTCAGAAGCGTGAAGCCATAGTGAGCCAGGAGTCAATCCAGCCACTACAGCTACTGGCTCTGCACTCTCTCCCGTAGGAATTCCGCTGACTGTGAAGGAATAGCCAAGGAAAATGCCCTCTACTGGGATAGTGTAGGGTTCTGGGAAATTGAAATTTATTTCGCCATCCTTTATCTCTACTGAGTAGGAAGCTTCATCAGGAGTGAAATAAGTCTGAGTGCCTTTGGAAGCTGTAAGCTCTTTTGAGAGCCAAACTGATGCTCCAGTTACATATTCAGTGGAATATACCGGCACATTCAGCCCAACAATCTGGCTGCCTACCATCTGAGGAGCATCGAGGGCAATTGCCACATCATACACCTGTTCTTTCTTATAGCCATATCCTTCTGCGTCAGCACCAAATGCATTGTAAGTAAATTCAATTTCATTTGCCGACGCTGTCAGGAACGCTACGAGCGAAAGTCCCAATAAAATATTTCTTGCNATCATGGTTTTGATATTTAAAAAGAGCTGGNNAATAGGATATACTNCTTNATNCCNAGCTCTATTTNAATGCTTGTNATTCAGTCTTAGGATTCATCGGTCAATCGGTCAATCGGTTCATCTGTTAAATAACCCAACAACCTAACAACCTAACAACCCAACAACCTATATTACTTAGACACTTTCTTCATAACCTTGCCATCGGTCAGCTCGATGATCACCATGCCCTTGAAGTCCTTACCTACCTTAGTGCCATCAACTGAGTAGCGAGCTGCTTCCTCAGCACCTTCGCCGTCAAGCTCAATCTTGTTGGTAGTGCCGGAGTAGCCAGTTTCAGTGTCGACTGTCACGAAGTCGGGGCTTACAGACACTGCATNGTCACGCTCAAGGCTGAAGTGAGATACCACGCTGTAAGCATANAANCCACCGTCAAGGTTATCGAATGTGCAAGCTTGTTCGCCTGCAGGAACTTCCATTGAGCTATCGAGAATGCGTACCATGTCGCCTGCCTTAACGTCCTGTGCAACTTCAAATCCGCTGAGAGCAATTGCTGCGCCATAGTAAGATTTGAACTTGATCTGGTCGCCTTCTACGGCAGGAATTTCAATCCAACCGATGATTTCACCGTCTTCATCGAATGGAAGGTTTCCGTTGAGGCCGCTCTTAGTAGAAGAGAGCTGTAGGTAATCGCCATACATACCTTCGAACTGGAGATATACCAGAGCTGTGCCGCGAGCTGGGTTCACCATCATCGGAGGAGTGATAATATAGCCGCTCTTGTAGTTTTCAGTTCCAAGCATATTCTGGCCAATTGCATTGTTCTTACCGCGCCAGCCTGCATTGTCAGTATATTCGCTGAGGTCACATTCTGCAGAGTTGCCAAGAGGCTCCATGGTAGCGAAGTTAGGTGTGCCGGTGCAGTTGGAGAATGCTTCTGCCATCATAGTGTGGTCAGTTTCGTCAGCTTCGATGAGTTCGCCCTTGTAGTTGTATACAGTATATTTCTGTGCCTTAGGAGCATCTACCCAGTTTGCAGTGTAAGAAGTCTTAGTCACATTAGTTGCTGGGAGAAGTTCAGGAGCTGCTACGCCAAATGCATGGTGCTTTTCAGTGCCAGCGAAGTCTCTTACGTAGTGGCTGCGGACGCGATACCAGTATTCTGTTTCCGGGTCAAGACCTGTGAAGGTGAAGCTGGTGTCTCTGCGATTCCAATCGTCGGTATATTCATAATAATTGTATTCGTAGTCATCGTTTTCGGGATCATAGATTGCACCCTTATCTCCAACTACGCGTTCAAGTTCGAATGGACGCTGAGCGTAGGCTGCGAAGTTGTCGAGATGTGCAGGATTGTCTTCGTCTGTGTTAGCTGCGTATAAGCGTACAGCAGTGTACATACCTTCAAATTCAGGACCATCAAGCATCAAAGAGTAGAAATATCCGGGGGATACATACCATCCATCTACCTCAACCTGGGCAAATGGCTCCCATCCATTGTCACCATATACGTCGATGAAAATTGAAGGAAGGTTATCCCAGTCTACTGCTTCAGGATTTGTCATATCCAAGTTCATCATGAAATCGAAAGAGAAGGAGTCGAGTTTCTTGCCGAAGTCGATTGTGCTGATACCACCATTGACGCCATTGTCGACCAATACTACACCAGCTGAGCCATCCTTACCCATTTCTTCTACAACCTCTGCATTGTCGCCGGTGAGCCATTCAGGAAGGTCGAGATTTTCAAAGTCTGTCGATACGTTGACGCCTTCAGGAGCAGTATAGTTCACTTTCCAGAGGTCGATATAGTAATTGTAAGAGCGTCTCACTTGATCCCAGTGGATTGTGAATCCATCGTTAGTAAAGTTGGTAGCGCCTCTATCTACAGGAGCGGCAAGGAAGGTGTTGTCGTCTGTCACCTTGATCCAGTCGATTTCGAGAGCGTATGAAGTGTAGAAGCTGAGGTATCCATCAGAGTTTGAACTTNCATTGCGGAACTTGAATGTGATTTCCTGCCATCCGTCTGGTTCATATATCTGGCCAGAGTTTAACATAGAATAAGTGCCAGCGTCTGTAACAGCGAAATCATAGCTATCATATCCACCTGTGAACACAGCTAATGTGAGATCAGATCCTCCAGTTGTCGCATATCCTGATTCAGATGTATAAGATCCCCAGAATGTCTTCGCAAAGCGGCAACGTACTGTGACTGTGATATCTCCTGAATAATCGCCAAGAGGAGTATTAAGCATAGCAGGAATCTGTGGATTGTAAGACTGTAGAATTACAGTTCCATTCTTGCCGGCCATCACGAAGTCGCCTTCCCATGTGCCGGATTCCGGAGTGTATTCGTTGTCGATGTAGCGCCCCGGTTCGTAATAATGGCTTGCGATATAATCAGTATATCTTTCGCCGATTCGGTCGATGGTTTCGGTTGCACCTTCGGGTACATTATCGAAGTCCTCGTAAAGAACCACTGATTTTCTGTCGACAGAAGCAGCTTTCGAAGCCTGAAGCGGACGAACTGCAACGTCAGATGTTGACTGGATTTCAGGACGAGTCTTTTCTGCCTGTTCTTTCACTGGTGCTTTGCCTATCGCCTTCTTTGTAAGGTCGAGGCGTGCCCCTGTGCCGGCGGCGGTGGCAGTCACTGTCAAAGCAGCGGCTCCTAAAAGTAAGTAAATTTTTTTCATAGATGTTTCATTTTGCTCCCTTGTTAGCTTAAATTGATATTTGAAAAGAAGCGGAAGCATTAAATTCTTTTCAGTTTGATTATCGTTGCAAAGTTAAGGACGATATTTCATCCTGCAATTAACCTATATTAAAAAATACACAAAATTTCATCTTCTTTCGTTAACGCGGTATGCGCCACTCAAGTTATTTGAATTCTCTTCTAAGCTTTGAAAGATGTTGCGGAGTAATTCTGAGATATGACGCTATTGTCTGAAGCGACACTTGGTTCATTATATTAGGATGGTCCTCCATGAGCTTATGATAGCGTTCCTTGGCATCTCCCAATGAATATTGGCATTTGCGCTCATAAAAAAATACCTGTCCTAAAAATATACCGACCATAAAACGGGAGAAATCATGAGACTCCTCCATCAGCCGATCATAATCTTGTTTGCTTATTTTGATTACCCTTGAATCAGTGCATACTTCATATTGAAAGAATGATTCTTGCTCACCAAAATAGGAGTAACTGCAGAAAAAAACTGTCGGTATAGTGGTGAAAGCGTAAGTCTCTTCTTTCGGGCCATTCCAAAACATTGTGCGAAGCAGCCCATCGACCAAAATATACATATTGGAGTCTTTTTCTCCAGAGTCGATAAGAATATCTCCTTTTTCAATATATATAGTATTTCCTAATGCCAATAGTTGCTCAATTGTCTCTGAGTTCATTCTATATTTACTTTCAAAGGGAAGTCTCTCTAAGCAATTCCTTGTCGCTCTCTGATATTCCTGGCACAGTTCTTTTTCATACTTCGCTCACATTGGATGCACAAAGTTAATAAAAATTTTTCATTTACCCACAAATACACTCCACAAATCTCTTCAAAAATTCTTCCAATCCAACTAAAAGGCTTCTCCTTTAATTTGTCTAATCTTCTGAGATCCTTCTGCATTTTCTGTGCGGCAAGATCAGCGCCATGAAAACATTGCGTAGCCAAAAATAAAAAATCTGTGAAANTCTGCCAGTTCCGCNCTGACCTGTAGATCTGTGCTTAATCCACCTNTGTGTCGTCATCCAGAAACCAGCTNACCACTAAATGTTAAAACNTTTATTTTTTATTGACATTTTTTANACTATCAAAAACCGCGGTTGTTACTTTGAATATAGACTATATCTACGCCTATCCATATGCATCAAGATAAGCCCAACAATAATCCCCCTGCCGACCCGAATGCCGAGCAGGAAAAATCTGCGGGAAAGAAACCAAAGCATCATCTTATCCGCAGCCCGTGGATCCGTCGCCCTCTCAAGGTGCTCGGATGCCTTATTGTCGTCATACTCCTAATCCCGGTGCTGCTATATCTTCCCCCGGTGCAAGACTTTGCTGTCAAGACNGCCACTAAGATNGTAGCNGACAAGACTGGCATGAANATNGGTATNGACAAGCTNCGNNTNAAATTCCCCGTCAANCTATCTCTCTCNGGAGTGAGCGTGATNGAAGCCACCGGCGACACNATGGTGATGGCNCGCGAAGNACTTGTNGACGTAAAACTNCGNCCACTCNTCGGNCTCGACGTTCAGATTAAGAAACTCCGCCTCCGCGACGGATATTACCGAATGCTTTCACCAGACTCCTCCATGCTCATGACCATCAAAGCCGGACTCTTGGAAGTCGACGACAAGTCGAGCGCAAACATTAAGAAGAGCGAGATTTCCCTCAACGAAGCTAAGCTCCGCGACGGCGAGATTTCTCTTAGCATGGATGTGTGGAAGCAAAAACCATCTCCACAAGACACAACCTCTACTCCTTTTTATATTACAGCCAATCGACTCGACATCGAGAACATGACATTCTTGATGACGATGCTTCCTACTATCGACACCCTTAAGTTTCAGACGAAGCATCTCGTGCTCGATGAAGGTATAGTAGACCTGCGCACCAATTCAATACGCATGAGCGACGTCACTGCCACCCATGGCGATGCACTCATGCTCGCTCCCTCGCTCGAATACGTAAACTCACATCCTGCTCCTGCTCCCGACACTACCTCCGCTCCTTCGGCTCCCACAACTGTAGTGGCCGACCGAATCACGCTGACAGATTTCAACGCTCGCTATGCTGTGCAGGATGCCCCGAAGGTGAAGGGATTTGATGCAAGCGACATCCGAGTGTCAGGTCTCGACATCGAACTTGAGAATTTCTATAACCAAGCTGCGAATATAAGTCTCCCCATCACATATCTAAAAGGCACAGAGCAATGTGGCTTGACCATTACGGAAGGGCGTGGCACGTTCTCGATGGATTCCACCGGGATGATGCTCAAAGAGTTTGATATCCGCACTCCTTTCTCGCACATCGAGGCTACTGCTGCTATCCCAAATGCACTCCTCGAATTCCAGCCGGCTGCTCTTCTTGATGTCGACGTGAATGCAAGTCTCGGGATGACAGATATCAATAATTTCATGCCTGACCTGTCGGCTTATACATCAGCCGTCCCGGCTCTTACCCCACTCAATGCCCGAATCCGTGCGAATGGAGAGTTGGGCAATGCCGATATCGAGCAGTTTGATGTGGCTCTTCCTGGCACTCTCTCCCTGCGAGCAAAAGGAAAGGCTCAAAATGCACTTAATTTTAATGAGCTTGTGGCAAATCTCACTTTCGATGGTGAGCTCCGTCGCCCTGAGATAGTGAAGAAGTTTGTGCAGCTCGATGGAATTTCAATTCCTACACTCAATATTGTTGGCAAGGCTTCTGCAAATCATGAGAATTATGCCGCTGATTTCAAACTGACTACTCCTCGTGGCAATCTTGCTGCCGACGGACACGTAGGTATGAATTCGGAGCGCTACGATGTGAAGGCTGCCGTGCATAGCCTCAATGTCGGGGCATTTATTGGCGACAAGACTATCGGCCCGGTCACTGCTTCACTGTCTGCAAACGGTGCAGGATTCAACCCTGAGAAAAAGGGTGCGCACACTGATGTGCGCCTCGACTTGGCAAGCGCAATCTACAATGGCCATGCCATCAAGGATATCACTCTGCTCGCAACTCTCCGTAATGAAGATTTCACTTTAAAGGCTAATTCACCAAATCCTCTCCTTTCTTTCAATATTGAAGGAAATGGAAAGATTTCAGATGATTTCTATCAGGCTGATCTCACTGCCGACATCCAGAACGTCGACCTCAAGGCACTTGGATTATCTGAAACCACTAATTCCGGCGGAGCGACGCTCCATCTTAATGGGACGGCATCTCCCCATACATGGCTTTATGACGTCGATCTGCAGGCTGATAAGATAGATTGGCATCTTGAGGGCCAAGATTTGAATATCCCTGATGGAGTCAACCTCAAGTTTGTCTCAACTTCAGCTGATACCCGATGCCTCATCGATGCGCGTGGCACATCGATTCAGTTCCTATCGTCGGTGGGTCTGAAGCCCTTGGTGGATGGATTCACCAGTGTCACTGCATTGTTGCCTAAAATGATTGAGAATAAGAGTATCGACGTGGAGGCTATTGAGCAAAAACTCCCTCCATTCACTCTTAAGGCAGACGTGGATGGAGCTGGCGTGGCTTCAGAGTTTCTCAATCCTATGAACATGGGATTCAAGGATCTGACACTAAATCTTGCAAAAGATTCTATCATCGATGGCAATGTGGTGCTTAATTCCCTGCGCACAGAGTCGATGCGTCTTGATACAATCACGCTCGATCTCAAGTCGCGCGGTGCTCTGCTCGACTATATTGTGCATCTTGGCAACCGACCAGGCACTTTCGACGAGTTCGCCGATGTTCGCATGAGTGGGTATCTTGGCGAAAACCGTCTGTCGGCTTATCTCGTGCAGCACAACATAAAGAAGAAAATGGGCTATCGACTCGGTTTTACAGCTTCGGTTGCCGACTCCATTCTCTCCGTACGTTTCACACCTCTCAAGGCTACCATCGCATACCTTCCTTGGACATTCAACCTTGACAATTATGTCGACTATAATATCCTTAGCCAAAAGCTGCAAGCGAATCTTCAAGCAAGCAGCGACAAGAGCAGCATACTGCTGCGCTCAGAGAAGAACGAGAAAGGACAGGATAATCTTCATGTGAACCTCACCAATATCCAAGTAGAAGACTTCCTGCACATGATGCTCAATCCGCCTCCAGTGAAGGCACTGGTGAATTCCGACATCAATGTGCGATATACCGGACGTGCCCTTGTGGGAAAAGGCCATCTCGACATCTCCGATTTCTATTATGAAAAGAAGAGGGTAGGGGATTTCAACTTCACGATGGCTGCAGGAATGGGCAATAAGGGTAAGAGCGCCGGTAAGGTAGGGCTGGTGATCGATGGTGCTGAGGCTGCGGCTGTACAATTCGTTTTGGCTCCCGACTCTGTCAATCCATCCGGTGGCATGATTGCTGAGCGCCTGAAACTCATCCTTACCAAGTTCCCGCTCGCAATTGCCAATCCGTTCTTCCCGCCGGAGACAATGAAACTCTCTGGCGCGCTCAACGGCGACATGAGCCTGAGTGGCAGTTTCACTGCCCCGCTGCTCAATGGCAGCATCTCTTGTGATTCTGTGGGGCTCTTCATGAATATGCTCGGCACTCGCTTCCACTTTGGTGGAACCCCTATCACGGTGACCGACAATATCCTGGATTTCCACGAGTTTGATATATATGCCGTCAATAATAATCCTCTTATGCTCCGAGGCACTGTCGATGCCACGAAGATGAGCGACTTGAAGTTTGACCTCTCTGCCAAGGCTTCCAATATCCAGCTCGTAGGCGGAAAGAACAGCAATGCGGAGGTGACAGGCAAACTCTTTACCGACCTCGATGCCACTGTCAAAGGCGCTATGTCTATGATGAACATAAATGCTACCGTCAATATCCTTCCGACTACTGACGTGACATATAATATGGCGATGACTTCTGATGCTCTGTCGCAGGGGACAGGAGCCGACAACGTTGTGAAATTTGTCAATTTCGCCGATAGCACTGCCGTAGCGAAAGCCGACTCCCTGACATCTACATTAGGCATGCGTATCACAGCTAAGGCCATCATCTCACAGGGAACTCAAATCCAGGTCAATCTTGGAGGCTCTGGAAAGGTGGAGTGCAATCCTTCTGGTACGCTCAATTATTTCCAGAACTATGTGGGAGATATGAAGCTGAATGGCACGCTCTACATTGGCAATGGATATGCCAACTACAATATTCCGGTGATAGGCAGGAAGAATTTCAATTTCGACCAGAACAGTCACGTCACATGGAACGGTGATATCCTTAACCCGTCTCTATCCATCCAGGCTACCGACGAAGTGAAGGCGAGCATCCAGTCGAGCGGAAATACCCGTCTGGTCAATTTCATCGTGACCCTCGACATCGGCAACACACTGTCTGCTCCATCTGTCGTGTTTGACCTGGCTACGGATGACGACCTCAGCATCAGCAATGAGCTTCAGTCGATGACTGCCGACCAGCGCCAGCAGCAGGCTATGAGCCTTCTCCTCACCGGCATCTATCAAGGACCAAACTCGAAGTCGGTAGGTTCGGGCTTCGGTACGGGTCAGATCTACAGCTTCCTGACGTCGCAGCTCAATTCATTCCTGGCCGACAATGTGAAGGGAGTCGACATTAATCTGGGTGTCGATCAGTATCAGACTGGCAATAATGGGNATATGAGCACTAACACCACTTATTCTTATCAGGTTTCGAAGTCGCTTCTCAACAATCGCTTTAAGATTATCGTAGGNGGCAATTACACCGATGGTTCGGCCAACGAGGATTTCGAGCAAAACCTCATAAGCGATATTGCATTTGAATATATCCTTAAGCAGACAAATACGATGAGCCTTAATGCCCGGCTCTTCCGCCACACTGGCTATGAGAGCGTTCTCGAAGGNGAAGTCACCGAGACAGGTGTGGGCCTGTCGCTCCGCCGAAGGCTTGCATATTTTACGGAAATCACTCATTTCGGTCTAAGNAAGCTCTGGAAAAACCGTCGCAAGAAGAAAGACCTTCTTCCAGCCCCGGCAGATACAATCAAGGATGTGAAGACCCCTCTGGCTGCGCCAGCTGATTCTATTAAGGCTATCTCAAGAAAAGAAGATGAAAATGCAGAATAATCACAACATACGTTCCTTCAGAGGGGCTACCGTCGCGTTTGCCACCCTCTTTATCACCCTCCTGCTCGTAGGAGCCTGCAGCACTACCCGCCGCCTTGGTGAAGATGAGGTGCTATACACTGGCGTAAAGAACATCAAGATAAATCCTACGGGAGATGAAAAACTCCCCGATGCTCTCGTAGCTGATATCAAGCAAGCAGTCAACGTAAAACCCAATGATCCTATTCCATTCCTATCCCCTTATAGGCAGTCGCCATTCCCTTATCGTCTATGGGCTTATAACTATTGGAATGATTCTGCGAAAGGCGTGTGGGGTTGGTTTTATCGCACTATTGCCCGTCCGCCCGTGCTCATTTCAGATGTTCGAGCTCCAATGCGCACGAAGATGGTAGAGAAAATTCTTGCCGATAACGGTTATTTTGGTTCCACTGCTACTTTCGAGGAGATTCCCAATCCAAAGAATCCGAAGAAGGCTTCAATGTCTTACACCTTTGATGTCTCTTCCCCATATCGCATCGATACGATTGAGTATTTCAATAAGCCGATGAATAGCATCAAGACTTTCATCGATTCGATTGCAAAAAAGAGCGTATGGTTTCAGAAAGGATCCATTTTCTGTGTCGATTCCCTATCGGCATTGAGAGTGGAGGTGGCTAATCATCTGCGCAACCGTGGCTATTATTATTTCCGACCGGAATATCTGGAGTTTCTCGCCGATACGTTCATGACTCCTCATGCTGTAGCAATCCGCCTCGATTTAGCTGATAATATCCCTGAAGTGGCTCTACGCAAATATCGCACAGGAAATATCGTCACTCTTCTGCAGCGTAATGAGATTTATGGTCCTGGCAAGCCTGATACTCTTGAGACTGACCGTGGCGATCTGATCATCATGCGCCCACAGAGAGTGAGGAAAAACTTGATTCCAAGTTGCATCACCTTCCGGGAAGGTAAGATATTTTCCGTGCGCGATATGGACCGCACGCAGACTCGTCTGGCACGCCTCGGCATTTTCTCTAATATCCAGATCCAGCCTATTCCGTCTGATACAGCAGCCAAGGATGCAGTCATGGATGTTTTCATATCTTGCCGCTACGATCGTCCGATGGAGGCTTCCATAGAGGTGAATGCAACTTCAAAATCAAATTCCTATATAGGCCCTGGCCTTATAGCNTCCTTTTCGCATAATAATCTTTTTGGNGGGGGNGAGAAACTTTCCGTTTCGCTCAATGCNGANTATGAGTGGCAGACAGGACGCAACAAGTCGAGCGTATTCAATTCATATGAATTTGGACTTCAGACTTCGCTTGCTTTCCCTCGCTTGCTGGCTCCTAAGTTTATCCCGCGCTCGAGAAGGGATCTCAACTGGACCACTATCACGCTTGGAGGGTCTGTGCTCAACCGTCCGAAATATTTCATGATGGCCGAATATAATATGGGCATTACCTACGATTGGCGCGCTACCCGNCATGCAACCAATTCATTCACTCCTTTCAAACTTACTTACAATAAGCTGATTCGCACAACTGAAGATTTTGATTCAGTGATGGCTCTTAATCCTGCAGTTGCCCTTAGTTTTGAAAGCCGATTCATCCCCCAGTTGAGTTATACTTATACGTATGATAAATGGTTTGAGCGCGAGCGGAATAATGGGATCACTTTCACTGCTCTTTTTACCGAAGCTGGTAATATTTTCGATGCAGTCTATGATCTTTGCAAGGTGAAGGGAGTGAAGAAACTCTTCGGTATTCCGTTCTCACAGTTTGTGAAAGGACAGCTGCAGCTTGTCTGGAACCATCGTCTTTTCCCGAAACAAGACCAGTNGATAGTCTCCCGTGTGCTGCTCGGAGCCGNGCATGCCTACGGCAATGCGAGGGAGGTGCCTTATTCAGAGCAGTTTTATATAGNNGGTGCCAACTCTATCCGCGCCTNTACGGTGCGCTCCATCGGCCCNGGCAGTTATCGGGCTCCAAAAGACCTCGTAAATGGCTATTTCGACCAGACGGGTACCTTCAAGTTTGAGATAAACTCTGAATATCGCTTCCCGATTGCGGGCGACCTGCACGGGGCAGCATTTATAGATGCTGGTAATATTTGGTTGTTGAAAAACGACCCCCTTCGTCCGGGCGGAAAACTGGAAGGAAAGACATTCTTGAAGGATATAGCCCTTGGCACGGGTGCCGGCATTCGCTACGACCTCGGAATGATGGTGATTCGCCTTGATGTAGGCTATGGCCTCCACACCCCATATTCCAACGGCACACCCCACTACTTCAACGTAGCCTTCAAAGACGCCTTCGCCCTCCACCTCGCCCTCGGCTATCCATTCTAATTGAATCTTGTCTTTCGAGCCGACCTCAGGGTAGTAAGCACCGTCCCGGTGCGTTTGCGCGCGACATACGGTAACTAGAACAGTTGCTTTGCAGTTGGTTTCGTAGCAAAAAAACGAAGGCACCAAGGTATCAAACCTCAGCGCCTTAAGGATTTCTATAATCTGCTGCTTCATCTTCTGAAAGGCCTCGCGCCTTTGGGGATTTGGCAGCTCCACACTGCTTTTAAGTCGAGTATTTCAGGTATCAAAACCCTCCTTCATCCTTTCATCAATAAAACACCCGGCCCCCCCCTTCGGTTCATTCCGTAAGATCTGGTAGCCAGAGGGGCTATAAATTTTCTTAATCCAGAGCCGACCCCAAGGTAGTAAGCACCGTCCCGGTGCGTTTGCGCGAGTCATAAGGTAACTAAAGTAAAGACTTGCCTTCGGACTATAGCGTTATTAAAGCCCGGAGGGCTATTAATTTTGTTAACCCCGAGCCAAAGCTCGGGGTAGCCTAATATAAAAATACATTGGCTCCGGAGGAGACAGACAATTTGCAAATTTCATTTTTTTTAACTAATTTTGCGCTTTATTGGATTTTTTCATTGATTTCCGATCGTTGATCGTTAATCGTTAATCGTTGATTTAAATGAAAATCGTTCTCTTCGACCATCAGGATGATCACTATGATCTCCTCCCTCTCTCTTTCATTCGCCCTATCTGCGACTTCCGCGTAGGTATCACTACCATCCGCGAGAAATGGGAGTCGTTTCTCCCCGATGCCGAAGTCCACGCTCTCCCGGTGGAATATCTCCGCGAACGTTTCGGCCAACCCGACGACGTAAACGAAGAGATGCTCTTCGTCTCCGGCTCAGTGGTGCCTGATGCTGATATGGCAGCGCGTATTGTATCGCTCAAAAAAGGACAGGCTATCCTTTGGGAAGACTATACCATCGCATTTCGGGGTGGACAAAAAGACCTTGAAGATCACAAATTTGACGATATCTTCCAAGAAGACATGCGCCGGCTCCATAATGTCTATGATGTCTTCCTACTCAATCCAGAGGTGCTTGTGGAAGACTATTGTCGCATCACGGCCGATCGCAAATCACGTCCTCTCCCAGACTCCAACAAGGTGATTGGGGAATTGACTGACAAAGATGGTAAGCCGATGATTTTCCTTGAGGAAGGCGCAGAAGTGGAGGGAGCAATTTTCAACTTGAAGGAAGGCCCCGTCTATGTTGGAAAAGATGCTACGGTGATGGAAGGCTGCTGTGTGAGAGGTCCTATTGCTTTCTGCGATCATTCAAAGGCCCGCATGGGTGCAAAACTTTATGGCGGAAGCACTTTCGGCCCATATGTGAAAGTCGGCGGAGAGGTTGACAATTCCGTGATTTTCGGCTATTCCAACAAAGCTCACGATGGCTATCTCGGCAATGCTGTGGTAGGGGAGTGGTGTAATATCGGCGCCGGGGTGAATTGCTCCAATCTGAAAAACGACTATTCTAAGATTCGCCTCTGGAACTATCGCCAGCACTCTTTCGTGCGCACCGACCTTCAGTTCTGTGGCCCAATCATCGGCGACCACTCCAAACTCGGAGTGAATGTGATGCTCAATACAGCCACAGTGATTGGGGTGGGAGTCAATATCTATGGGGCCGGGTTCCCACGTGTATTTGTTCCCAGCTTCCAGGAGGGTAGCGCAAATGGCGGTTTTGTAGATGTCCCGGTCAAGAAATTCCTTACCGTAGCCGAACGAGTGATGGCACGNCGCGACCACANCCTCTCNGANCTCGACCGCTCNATCTTCGACCGCATCTTCGNNTACGCCTCCNACTTCAAAAAATANATCCCCTCAGCTCGGAGAGCTGTTATTATGTCAAAACCCCAGGCTTCANCCTGGGGTAAAGATACAGTCACANTAGCCTCGGAGAGGCGATTTGTGATTCTTTCTCCTNNCATGTTTTAGATTCTACAGGTATTTTTTATAGGTATTATTATGCATTTTGCATTATGAATTCTGCATTATTCAAAAAGATTGATTTCCACCCGAAAGCATTTTCGATGTGGAAGGGCTATNATATGGCCCGATTCAAATCCGACCTCGTNGCAGGTATTGTAGTAGGTATTGTCGCTCTCCCTCTTGCCATCGCCTTTGCAATAGCTTCAGGTGTCTCCCCATCCATTGGCCTAATCACAGCCATCATCGGCGGTTTCATTGTCTCCGCGCTCGGAGGCAATTCTGTCCAGATTGGTGGGCCTACAGGGGCTTTCATCGTGATTGTCTATAGCATCATCCAGCAGTTTGGACTCACCGGACTCGCCATTGCCACTATCATGGCGGGACTTATTCTCGTCCTCATGGGTCTCTTCCGCCTTGGCACAGTCATCAAGTTTATTCCATATCCCATCGTAGTGGGTTTCACTGCAGGTATCGCCATCACAATCTTTTCCACTCAGATCAACGATTTCTTTGGAATGGGACTCCGTGATCTCCCTGGCGATTTCATTACCAAGTGGGGTGTCCTTCTTTCCAATGTCGCAAGAGTCAATTGGGTCACTATGCTTGTCGGCATCGTCTCCTTGTTGATTATCACTCTTATTCCTTTGATATCTAAAAAACTCCCGGCCACTCTCATTGCCATAATACTCGTGACTGCTGGCTGCTGGCTTCTTGGAATGTGGCTTCCTGATTTCCATGTGGAGACTATCGGCGACCGTTTCGGCGACATGAAGTCAGATCTCCCGATGCCTCACGGCTTTGAGGTAAATATGGCTACGATTAATGCCTTGCTTCCGTCGGCATTCACAATCGCTATGCTCGGTGCTATTGAGTCGTTGCTCTCTGCTACCGTGGCAGATGGAATCACAGGCTCACGCACCAATTCCAACACCGAACTTTTTGGCCAGGGCATCGCCAACATTGTGGTGCCTCTCTTCGGAGGTATCCCTGTCACTGGTGCTATCGCACGCACTATGACAAATATCACCAATGGTGGTCGCACTCCTCTTGCCGGTATGATTCATTCANTTGTGNTANTGCTNATCTATCTATTCCTGATGCCGCTGATCAATTTAGTTCCGATGGCTTGTCTTGCCGGCGTGTTGATGGTAGTGGCTTATAATATGAGTGGCTGGCGCACNGTNGTNGCNATATCACACAATCCAAAAGGAGACTTTTCTGTGCTGCTNGTGACAATGTTCCTGACNATCATATTCGATCTTACGATTGCCATCGAGATCGGACTTCTCCTCGCAATGCTCCTCTTCCTGCGCCGCGTGACAGAGAATGCTGAAATAAAAGTGTATGGGAAGAAACTCGACATAGCCGAAGGAACTGAAGTGAATGCCCACGAAGTCTTGAATGTGGAGAAAGGGGTGTCGGTCTATGAGATTTCAGGTCCGTTCTTCTTTGGAATAGCCACCAAGTTTGATGAGATGATGCGAGTGTCGATGAAAGAAAAACCATTAGTGCGTATCATACGCATGCGTAGGGTTCCGTTTATTGATTCCACTGCCATCCACAATTTGGAGACACTTATCCGCTCGTCTCAGAATGAAGGTATCCAGATTGTGCTTTCCGGAGTGCAGCCTGGCGTAAGGGAGGCGCTCGAAAAGTCGAATATCGTCAATCTCATTGGCGAAAAGAACATCTGCGACCATATNTCCAAAGCTNTAGTCCTTGCCAACCACATAGCCCGCGACTACAACGCCCTCCCCGAATGGCGCCGCCGAGGCTTCGACCCCGTCTAAAGCCGCAAAGGTTTCGACCTCGTCTTATATGGAGACTCAGCTCGGAGAGCTGTTATTGTGACGAAACCCCAGGCTTCAGCCTGGGGTCAGGAGGAAGTCTCTGTAGCCTCGGAGAGGCGAGTCGTGAAAATGTAGTTGCCACAAGCTTGATTTAATTCAAAATTCAAAATTCAAAATTCAAAATTAAACTTGCATAATTCATTGAAATTTTGTAACTTTGCAGTGTCTTAGGGCATAAAACACCCACTCGTTTCGCTAACAGATTAATGCTTAATCGGTTAGCGGTCGTTTGCAGTGTGTGCCGTTATCCCTCAGATTTCGCTTGAAAGGCCTTAAATCCTCCCTGCGATAACCCAAAAAGAAGAATTATAACAAGATTTTAGATATTTTTTAATTTTTAACAAACTAAAATGCCTACAATTCAGCAATTAGTAAGAAAAGGACGCGTTGCCCTCGTCGACAAGAGCAAGTCGCCGGCTTTGGATTCAT
>WFLX010056192.1_pt1 | contig 16893 bp, 16 predicted proteins | sample 4967041 | NCBI WGS metagenome assembly WFLX01 (sample SAMN12857096, study PRJNA449069) | gut metagenome | isolation source: stool from male and female vole | host: Microtus ochrogaster | place: USA:Florida | collected 2017 | reverse complement strand
TACCATTTTTGAAATTTGAAAATTTGGGTAACGATTTGGTAACGAATGAGCGTCTGGGGCGGTCTTTTTTCAGTCCGATGACGGTCCTGAGTCGTCATTTATAGGCACGAAAAACCGCAGAACTAATTGATAGTCTGCGGTTTCTTTGCCATGCAAAGCGCCTAAAGGCGATAAGACTTGTTTTTGTGTTTCGTGGTCCGGANCCGTTAGCTCGCTGAAACTTGATTTCNGCAATCTATCCGACCCTCTTNGTGGAGATGGAGGGATTCTTGCTGCGCAAGCGCTGCGCGATGACGAACCCTCAGGTCGGGTTCTCATCCCTCATTCCACAACAGAAGCCCGCCGGGGGCGGGCTTCTGTTGTGGAGATGGAGGGATTCTTGCTGCGCAAGCGCTGCGCGATGACGAACCCTCAGGTCGGGTTCTCACCCCTCATTCCACAACAGAAGCCCGCCGGGGGCGGGCTTCTGTTGTGGAGATGGAGGGATTCGAACCCTCGTCCAAACGTGGAACTAATGTGCTTTCTACGTGCGTATTTCCAAGTTGGTTTTCGTACGCGGGCAGGCATGGAACCGCCAACCCGTGTCTTATCTCCTAAAGTTTCGGAAGCCTCGCGGAGCTCATGGTTTCCTATTCCCGATATTCCTGCACCGCCGGTTCGGTTAGCCTCGGAAAATGGGCAACCGGGCGATGTCTCGTCTCTGCAACTGTTGCGGAGATAAAGCTAATCTACTGTACTTCAATTAGGCAGCGAGAGNGTAGNTGTTTTCGCNATTTGAANTTGCTGATGTCCCANNTTAAAGAGCGTAGCCATCATTGCTCTGCACGCTTACACACCACCTCTACACGCTGTCAAAACCGGTCATCCCCGTGTGTTTTTGGCTTGTGCGGGNCTGTTGTGGTATGCANAGGATGCAAAGNTAGTNAAAAAGGTGGATGTTTCCACATGCATTANCNATAATTAACAACANCGAGAGCACGATTGTNGCATTTTGCTGTTAAAGAATTTTAAATTGGCGCGGATTCGGGGATATTTTTTTAATTTAGCCGAAAATAAATACCGCAAACCATGGACAAACATATAGCACTTAATAAAAATGAAGTCGTGCGCTATCTTCAGAAGCCCGCGCGCGAGTTTACTAAGGACGACATCATCCGTTTTGTGTGTGAAAACGGCATCGAAATGGTCAATTTCATGTATCCGGCAGGCGACGGACGCCTGAAGACGCTGAATTTCGTGATCAACGATCTTGACTATCTGGAGACTATCCTGTCGCTGGGCGAGCGTGTGGACGGTTCGTCGCTGTTTCCGTTCATCAGCGCGGGCAGCTCAGACCTGTATGTGCTTCCGCGCTTCCGCACGGCGTTCGTCGACCCGTTCGCCGAGATTCCTACGCTCACGATGCTGTGCTCGTATTTCGACAAGGACGGCCAGCCGCTGTCGAGCTCGCCGGAGTACACGCTGCACAAGGCGTGCGAGGCGTTCGAGCAGGTGACGGGAATGCGTTTCGAGGCCATGGGCGAGCTGGAGTATTACGTGATTTCTCCTGACACCGACCTCTACCCGGCCACCGACCAGAAGGGCTATCACGAGAGCGGCCCCTTCGCCAAGTACAACGATTTCCGCACCAAGTGCATGAGTTATATCGCCCGCACGGGTGGCCGCATCAAGTACGGCCACAGTGAGGTGGGCAACTTCACGCTCAACGGCCTGAACTACGAGCAGAACGAGATTGAATTCCTGCCGGTGGACGCCGAGGAGGCTGCCGACCAGCTCGTGCTGGCCAAGTGGGTGATACGCAACCTGGCGGCAGCGAGCAACCACAATGTGACTTTCGCTCCCAAGATCACCACGGGCAAGGCCGGCTCGGGGCTGCACATCCACATGCGCATCACAAAGGACGGGCAGAACATGGTGCTGGACGCCGGCCGCCACCTGAGCGACACCGCGCGCCGCGCCATCGCCGGCATCATGAAGCTGGCGCCGGCACTCACGGCCTTCGGCAACACCAACCCCACGAGCTACTTCCGCCTGGTGCCCCACCAGGAGGCTCCCACCAACGTGTGCTGGGGCGACCGCAACCGCTCGGTGCTGGTGCGCGTGCCGCTGGGCTGGACGGCCGATGCCGACATGTGTGCCACGGCCAATCCCGGTTCGTCGGCCGGCGATGTGGACGCCACGCAGAAACAGACATTCGAGATACGCAGCGCCGACGGTTCGGCCAACGTCTACGAGCTGCTGGCCGCGCTGGCAGTGGCTGCCCGCTACGGCTTCGAGCAGGAGAATGCCCTGGACGTGGCCGAGCACACTTATGTGGACGTGAACATACACAGCGCCGAGAATGCCGACAAGCTCGCGGCCCTCGACAGCCTGCCCGTGAATTGCAAGGAGTCGGCCGACTGCCTGGAGGCTGTGCGCGAGGTGTTTGAGGCCCACGATGTGTTCTCGCCCGGCAAGCTCGACGACATCATGGCGCGCCTGCGACAGTTCGACCCCAAGCAGTCGAAAGAGGCGCTCATCTTCTCCAAAGAGATGCAGAAACTCGTAAACCGCTATTTCCACTGCGGCTGACGAGCGTCACAATCCGCCCGGCCACACAGGCCGACATTCCTGTCGCCACGGCCATCTACGCCGGGGCGAGGGCGTTCATGCGCGCGAGCGGCAACCGCTCGCAGTGGGCCGGCGCCTACCCGGCGCGGGAAGATATCGAGCGCGATATAGCCACAGGCAACCTCTACGCCGGCGAGGACGACAGCGGCACGGTGGTTATGGTGTTTGCCTTTATCGAGGGCACGGATCCCACCTACGCCGACATAGACGGCGCATGGCTCAACGACCACCCGTACGGCACTATCCACCGCATCGCCTCGAGCGGCGCGGTGGGGCGCTGTCTTGAGCGTGCCGTGGAGTTCGGGCTGAAGCACAGCGACAACATCCGTATAGACACCCCCATCGACAACGCCCCGATGCTCAACGCCTTGCGCCGCGCAGGATTCGTGCGTTGCGGCGTGATAACGTGCGCCGACGGCACCCCTCGCGAGGCTTTTCAGCTTGTGAAAGGGCATCGGTGATTTCCATTTTTGAGGAAAAATTTGTAACTTTGCACTGCAATTCATAAAGAGTTGCCTTGCAATGAATCCAAAGACAACGGCTATCGACCACACCTTTCCTCTGGTGAGAAACTGGGGATTTCTGGAAAACTGGAAGAGCACGGCTTCCGTGCGGGCTTATGTGAGATAAGTTCTATTTTCAGGTACCAATCTATCCAATCTTTCATGAACAATCGTAGATTGCTCGCAGGGCTCGCGTGCGCGGCCATGCTGAGCGCTTCGGTGTGTGGCCACGCGTCGACGGTGGTCACGCTCGAAGAAATATTCGCTGCCGCCGAGGCCCACAGCGCGCAGCTACGCCCTGCCCTGGCCGCGCAAGAAGAAGCCGAGCTCGGGATAAGCGAGGCACGGGCCGCGCGCCTGCCCGACATAAATGCGTCGCTCGCCGTGAGCTACATAGGCGACGGCTTCACCACAAAACGCAATTTCGCCGACTATCAGAAGGCCCCTATCCCACACCTCGGCACAGGCTTGTCGCTGGCCGTAAACCAGCTCGTCTATGCCGGCGGGGCCATCACCGCGGGCATAGACATGGCGCGCCTGAAGTCGACGGCAGCGCGGTTTGCCACCGATATGGCGCGCGACAATGTCAGGATTCGCCTCGCCGGCGACTATCTGGACATATATAAGTATTCCAACCTGCGGGGCGTGGTGGAGCGTAATATCGAGTCGGCCCGCAAGGTACTGGCCGAGATGGAGGCGCGCCACGCGCAGGGCACGGTGCTGCGCAACGACATCACACGCTACGAGCTGCTGGTGTCGAATCTCGAGCTTCAGCTTGTGAAAATCAACAACATGCTCGACATCCTGAACCGCAACCTGGTTACGGTGACCGGTCTGCCCGAGGGAACGGCCGTAGAGCCGGACAGCACAATCCTGGCCCGGGCGCTTCCCATGCAGGGCGAGAGCTGGTGGCAGCAAGAAGCGCTCAGGGAATCGCCGGCGCTGAGCCTGGCGCGCAACGGTGTGAGCATCAGCCAAAAGGCCGAAGCCCTGGCGCAGGCCGAGCGCATGCCCAAGGTGGGACTGCAGGCCGGATGGACCATGGACGGCCCCATACTGGTGGAAATTCCGCCCATCAACCGCAACCTCAGCTACTGGTACGTGGGCGTGGGCGTGAGCTACAACCTGTCGTCGCTCTACAAGACCAACAAGTCGCTGGCCCGCAGCCGTGCGGCCACCGTGAAAGCGCAAGAAGAGTTCGCTGCCGCGTCGGAGAATGTGAACCTTGCCGTGCACGGGTGCCATGTGCGCTATCTCGAGGCCTATGAGGAGCTGAAAACCCGGGAGAAGAGCGTAGAGCTGGCCGAACGCAACTACCGCAACGTCGCCACCCGCTACGCCGAAGGCATGGCCCTCGTGACCGACATGCTCGACGCCGCCGATGCGCGCCTGAACGCCCAGCAGCAGCTGGTGAACGCCCGCATCGACATCATCTACCATTATTACCAACTGTTATTCACCGCAGGAACAATATGAAACACCGCACCAAAAAGATACTTTCCTATGTCGTTTCCCTCCTTGTAGTGGCGGTCGCCGCTGTGTGGGTGGGCAGTAAATTCGTGCACCTCGGCCGCGTGGAGTTCATCGACAACGCGCAGATACACCGCCAGATAGTGCCTGTAATCAGCCGCGTGCAGGGCTATATCCGCGAGATTCGTTTCGACGAGTATCAGCCCGTGCGCAAGGGCGACACCCTGGTGGTGATCGACGATGCCGACATGAGGCTGAATGTGGCCCGCGCGCGGGCCGATGTGGCCAACGCCGCCGCAGGGCTGGGCGTGGCCGGCCGCACGGTGGAGTCGGCCTCGGCCAATGTGGCCGTGAGCGAAGCCTCGATAGAAGAAGCGCGAGTGCTGATGAACCTGGCGGCCACCGACCTGGCCCGCCACGAGAAGCTGCTGGCCCAGGAGGCCGTGACGCAGCAGCAATACGACCGCGCCCTGGCCGACTACCAGGCACGGAAGGCCCGCTACGAGATGCTGGCGCGTCAGCGCAAGGCCACCTCGACGGTGGTGGACGTGAGCCGCGAGCGCATCTCACAGTCCGAAGCCGCCATCGAACTGGCGCAGGCACAGCTGGAAACGGCGCTGCTCAACCTGAGCTACACCGTGATCACTGCGCCATGCGACGGCTACACCTCGCGCAAGGAGATTCAGGTGGGCCAGCTGGTGCAACCCGGCCAGACACTGCTCGATGTCGTGGACTCCGGCGATGTGTGGGTCACGGCAAATTATAAGGAGACTCAGCTGCGCCACATCGAGGCCGGGAGCGAGGCCGAAGTAAGGGTGGATGCCATCCCCGGGGTGGTGTTCAGGGCACGTGTGGCCTCGGTGTCGACCGCCACCGGCGCATCGCTGTCGCTGATGCCGCAGGACAATTCGGCCGGCAACTTCGTGAAGGTGCGCCAGCGTGTGCCCGTGCGGCTGGAGTTTACCGGCGACAACAGTGCCGCCGACATGGAGCGGCTGCGCGCCGGCATGAATGTGGAATGCTGTGTGAAGTACTGACATGACGCACCCGATCCCGCCGCAGCGGCCCTTCGACATCCCCGAAGTGGCCGGCTGCATCCCGCGCCGCCTGAAGCCGTGGCTGTTCATTTTTCTTGTGCTCATAGTGCAGTTTTCGGGAGGTGTCTATCTTGCCGCCGCCTCCGACATGGTGGGCACCGGAGCACTGATGACCGAGGACATACTGATGGCCGGATATGCCTCGCTGATAGGCATGAGCATCAACTTTGCGGTGATGTTCCGCATCAAGTTCCGCTTCTCCACGCGCACGCAGTTGCTGGTGTGCGGCGGCGTGCTGCTTGTGGCCAAAGTGGTGTGCGCCGCCACGTCGAGCGTGCCGGTGCTGGTGGGTGCCTGCCTCGTGGCCGGGTGGTTCAGGATGCAGGCCACCCTGGCGTGCAACTCCACCATCCAGCTGTGGCTCACTCCAGTGCGCGACATGTCCATCTTCTTCTGCTACGTCTACCTGGTGGTCGACAGCGTGATTCAACTGTGCGGCATCGCCACCGTCTACACAGCCTTCCACATGCAGTGGCAATACATGCATTGGATAATGACCGCGCTGCTCGCGCTGCTTATCCTCGTGGTGGCCGTGCTGCTCAAGCCCGTGCGCGGCCCCATGTACATCCCGCTTTTGGGCATCGACTGGATAGGCGCTGTGCTGTGGGCCGGATTCATGATGTGCTTCACCTTCGTGTGTGTCTACGGCAGTTATTTCGACTGGTGGCAGGCCGGCGAGATTCGCGGCGCCACTCTGCTGGGCCTGGCCATGGCCGCCATAAACCTGTGGCGCGCTTCGTTTCTGCACCATCCCTACATCTCGTTTGCGGCCATGCGAAACCGCAATGTGGTGAGGTCCACGCTGGTCTACCTCGTGTTCTTCACCGTGCTGGCCACCGAGCACGTGTTTGAACACAGCTACGCGGCGGCCGTATTAGGATTTGACGACACCAACCTGATAGACCTGAACTGGTACGTGCTTGCAGGCATATTGGCGGGATGTGCCTTCACATACAGTACTTTCGCCCTGCGCAAGTGGTCGTACAAGACGATGACAGCCATAGGTTTCGCGCTGGCGTGTGTGTACCTGGCCTATTTCTATTTCCTGATAGACTACGGCGTGGAAAAGGAAATGCTCTTCCTACCCCTTTTTGCGCGCGGAATGGCATCGGTGATAATATCGATAGTTTTCCTCACGTCGATAGTGCAGAGCGGGCTGCCCTTCACCGTGTTTCCACAGGCGCTCACCATCAACGGCTTCACCGGAGCCGTGATGGGAGCCACGCTCGGTCCGGCGCTTGTGGGCGAGCTGCTGCGCCACACCGTGGCAAAGAACATTGCCCTCTTAGGTGCAAATCTCACTGCCACTAATCCGGAGGCCGCACATGCACCCCTCGAGACACTTTACGGCATGGTGAGCCTCCAGGCGCTCGTGGTGTCCATGAAGGAGATTTACGGATGGCTGCTGATAGCGGCCATCACCGCACTGCTGNTGATACTCGTGGGCTANGGCCNCATCNGCCCTTGGGCGATATTCCCGAAGTGGAGCTCGATGCGCCGCAGCGTCAGAGCATTAGTTCGGGATGCTCGGTCTTGATTTTCTTGGGAAGCTTGGCCACCACCATAGAGTAGCTGTGGCGTATCAGGTCGATAATAAGATTGGGATCAATATTGTCGCGCAGCGGCATTTGGTTCCAATACTTTTTATTCCAGTGGTAGGCCGGATCAATGAAGTCGTAGCGGTCGCGCAGTTCGATGGCGTAGTCCGGGTCGCATTTCAGAGTGAGATACGGATTGCCCTCGAGATTCGTGCAAGCAAAGATTTTGCCGCACACGCGGAAGAGCAGAATCCCGTCGCCGAACGCCATGTCTTCAGTGGTCATCGGCAGCGACAGACAATAATTCCTGACAGTTTCAGTATTCATGTTTCGTAATGGTATTTATGCAAAGATATATATTGTTTGTGTTATATACAAAATCCAACTTCGGCCCGAGATACAGAAGGACAAAAAAACATAAGAAACAAAAAATCTTTTTTGTGGGTGGCAACTTTTGCAGATTAACGATAGGGAATTACCCTATGTCATAAAGGACGTACATGTTTGAGATGCGCGATATCATGTCGGAAATATGATTTCTGCGGAATGGCGCGAGTTTTCCCGCGATGAGACGAGCATTAGCCGAGGAGTCATTTGGAGCCGGGGAGGGGGCGCAGGGCGCCGTCGATCCATGCCACCCACAGGCGGTCGCCCGGATTCTTGAACACAATGCCTCCGTCGCCCAGGTAGTAGAACTCGCACGAGTGCACGAGAATGACCATGAAGCAGGCGATTACCCGGAGATAGTCGAGGAAAACAATGCGTTTCGTGTGGTCCATCAGCGTTCTATTCATGAGAGTAGCGCGCGGTGCGGGAGTCGCTGATGGGGCCGGAGAAGTCGAGGCCGAAAGCGAAGCGGTAGAGGTTGCCGTCGGCGTCGCGGTAGGGTTCGATGTCGTGGGGCGCATCTTCGAGATGGCGCTCCACGGCATCCATCGATGCCGGGAGCTCGAAGGGGAGCAGCGCCGAAGGCTCGGCGCGGCCCGAGATGAGGTCGAGATAGGCCTGGGTCTGGACGCTGAAACCCACGAGGATGGCGTCGGCCAGCGGCTCGGTCTCGGACATCACCATGGGGTTGGCCATGTCTATTACTGCTATCACCGGCTTCGCGCCCATGGCGCGGCGGGTGGCCTCGAGCAGGTCGAGGTCGCACTCGTTTTGGGCGCGGGCGGTCTTGCCCAGGTAGCTGCGGTCGCGTCCCGGGTCGTACTCGTCGGCAAGCAGGCTGTGGGGACGGGCTGCCGTGGCCGTGTAGGGGCGGTATTGCAGGGTGATGGGGATGTAGCCGTTGCCGCCGGCGGCTGCATCGCGCGGGTCGTAGCCCAGGCCGTAGCTGTTCGGCGACTCCATGAACACGATGGCTACATCGGCGCTGTCCGGCGTGCTAACGAGCTCGAAATACTTGTCGCCGAGCTCGCGGGGCACGGGCCGGTAGTGGCGGGCCGGGTCGGTGCCACCCCAGATGTTCCACAGCTCGGGCACGTGGCGCTCGGGCACGTAGACGCGCAGCTTTCCGGCGAGCGGCAGCGTGCCCCGGCTATTTTTCAGCATCACCACCGAGCGCAACTGCTGGCGGTAGCCGCGGTCCATCCATTCCGGGTTGCCCACGAGGCCGGCGGTGCGCTCGGCATCGACGTAGGCGTTTTCAAACAGCCCCGGGCGGAACATATTGAGCAACAGGCGCCGCGCCGATTCGCGCATACGGCTGTCCATGGCCTCACGCCCTATCTCGGCGCAGCCCATAGCATAGGCCTCCAGCACGGGCCCCTTCTCGTAGTTGCCTCCGAACTGGTCCACGCCGGCCATCAGCGCCTTGTAGTGGCGCCTGGCCACGGAGAGCTCCTCCACGCCCCAGGGCTTGCCCAGGTTGCGCTCAGGCGCGGGGGCATCCGCCGTGATGGCCCAGTCGGTGCACACCACGCCGTCGTAGCCGCACTCGTCGCGCAGCTGGCGAGAAATCATGTCGTGGCTGAAGGAGTTGCCCACGGCCTCGGGCGAATGGCCGTAGGAGATAGTATAGTAGGGCATCACGGCCGANGCCATCGCGGTGGCGCCNGGCAGGGCGAACGCGCCGCGGATGAAGGGTATCTTGTGCTCGTCGTAGTGGCCGCCGGGATAGACGGCGAATTTGCCCGTGGCNAGATGGGCGTCGCGCCCTGCCTCGCCGGTGCCACCCCCGGGCCAGTGCTTGACCATGGCGTTGACGCTGCCGCTGCCCCAGCCTCCGGTGGAGTCGCCGGGCGAGCTCTGGAGCGCGTCGATGTATTCGCGCACGAGGTCGGCCGTGAGCTGCGGGTCGTTGCCGTAGGTGCCGCTGAAGCGGAACCAGCGCGGGTCGGTGCCCAGGTCGGCCTGCGGGGAGAGCGCCGTGGCGATGCCCAGCGCGCGGTATTCGTCGCGCATGATTTCGGCGAACTCGCGCACGGTGGCCGGGTCGAACGTGGCGGCCATGCCCATGCCGTTGCTCCACAGCGACAGCTGGCCGGCTGCTCCGGGAGCAAATTCGGCATCGTGGAANGCCGAGTGGCGCGGGTCGGAGGAATTGTTGGCCGGAATGCCGTGGCCNCGACCTTCGACATAGGCCTGCACAGTGTTGTTCCAGCGGGCNGCGTCGGCNGGGCTCGACACGCCGGACACNAGCACGTGGCGCACGTTTTCATCGGCCAGATAGCGTAGCTGTCCGTCGCTCAGGTCCCAGGGGTTGTGGGCGGTGTCCTCGAAGCGGCGGCCGTCGTNGNTGNCCCATTTATTGGGGATGNGGTTNTGCGGGCTGTAGANCANCAGTCCGGCTATTTCATCCATGGACAGACGCCCGGCCAGGTCGCGGGCGCGCTCCTCGGCGCTCAGGCGCCAGTCGGCATAGGGCAGCAGGGTGTCGCGGCCGTCGTAGCTCTTGAAGGCGTAGCCGTCGCGCTCGATTATCTTCACGCCCGAAGCGGGCGAATAGCCCAGTGTGGGGCCCTCGGTCTGTATCACCAGGTTGTAGCCGTCGTGTGTCTCGTGGCTTATCTCGTTGCGGCCCCGGGCGGGGACGGCTGCTGCCAGCAGCGCCAGCAACATGGCTGTAGTTTTCATTCCTTGCATTTTCCCACAGGTGGTTCGGTGAGGTCTATCCTTATTATATTAGTGATGTCGAGGCTGCGGGCCACAGCTTCATCGAAGCGGTCCATGTGGCCGGGCAGAAAGCGCTCGCACAGCAGCCGCAGGGCCAGCGTCTTCTCCTCGCGGTCGTCGACCTCCACGGCGCGGCCCACGGCTACGGCCGAGGAGTAGTGCATCGTGTAGTTGCCCTTGGCGGCCTCAAAGCAGGGCGCGCAGCGGCTCACGGCCGAGAGGCTCACCACGGGCCGGTGGCGCATGCAGTCGATTTTCTCGCCTTCGTGGGCGCAATGCATGTAGAAGGTGCTGTCGCCGGCCACGGCCACCGACACCGGCACTCCGTAGGGGGTGCCGTCGGGCCGGGTCATGCTCAGGGTGACGAACGGCGCGCGGCGGAAAACCTCCAGCGCCCACGCCGCATCGCGCTGCCGTGTGGCTTTTCTCATCGGTCTCATGTGCCAAAGTTATAAAAAAAATGCGGGGTGTGAAAACTTTTTTGGCGCGCCGGGTGTTTTATCTTCAAAACTTAATTAACCACATCATGAAAGATCTTAAAGGAACCAAAACCGAAGAGTGCCTGAAAATCGCATTTGCAGGCGAGTCGCAGGCTGCAATCAAATACTCCTACTACGCAAAGAAAGCCAAGAAAGACGGCTACGAGCAGATCGGCGCCATCTTCACCGAAACCTCCGGCAACGAGCGCGCACACGCCAAAATCTGGTTCAAGTACCTGCACGGCGGCGACGTGCCCGGCACTCCCGACAACCTGGTGGACGCCGCAGCCGGCGAGGAATACGAGTACGAAGACATGTACCGCGACTTCGCCAAGGTGGCCCGCGAGGAAGGTTTCGAAGAAATAGCCCGCAAGTTTGAGCTCGTGGGCGAAATCGAGCGCACCCACATGGAGCGCTACCGCACCCTTCTCAAGAACATCGAAGAAGGCATCGTCTTCTCCCGCGAAGGCGACCGCATGTGGATGTGCCGCGAGTGTGGCCACATACACATCGGCCCCTCGGCTCCCCAGGTATGCCCCGTGTGCAGCCATCCGGAAGCCTATTTTGAACTCCGCCCCGAAAATTATTGAGAATAATTTAGACCCGTGGGTAAGGCCGCTCCTGCACAAGGCGCGGCCTTATTTTTTTGCTTGCAGGTATTCGCGAGGCGAATTGGTGGATTGGAGGAGATTTTGTAATTTTGTGGACGTAAAAATGATTTGATGCCATGAAATTCAGATTTTTGTTTTTTGTTGCTTTTTTGATTTCGGCGGTGTGGGCACATGCGCAGACGCCGGCCGCAGCCCCCGGGCTTGAATTTGTGATGCAACTGCGTGTCACGTGCGACCCGGCCGTCGTTGCTGGTCCTTCCACAGCCGGCACCCGGGTGACAATCCCCATTACGGGTGGCACCTTCAGCGGCCCGCGCATCCGCGGCGAGGTGCTGAACGGCGGCGCCGACTACCAGCTGGTGCACGAGGCTGCCGGGCGCACCGACCTGGAGGCGCTCTACAATATCCGCACCGACGACGGCGTGACTATCCATGTGCGCAACCGCGGCATCATATCCGGTGGCGATGGCGGCTGGTATTTCTTCACGGCGCCGGCTTTTGAGGCTCCTGTGGAAAGCCAGTATGCCTGGCTCAACGATGCCATCTACGTGTGCCGCCCGGCCGCCGAAGGTATGCCCGGCGGCGTGGTGCTCGACGTGTGGCGCGTGACGGATGGCGCCGACTTCGACGCCGGCATAGCCGCGCCGGACAGCGTGCCGCAGCGTGTCTACGGCCCGGCGGCGCGCCGCGGCAAAGTGGAGACTTTCAACTACACCGCCCGTGGCGCCGACGGCACGCCACTGCGCAAACGCGCCCGCGTTTACACCCCCTACGGCTACAACCCGCGCGACAAGTCGAAACGCCACAATGTGCTCTACCTGATGCACGGAGGCGGCGACAACACCACGTCTTTCTGCTCCGACCCGCGCAGCCCGCTGTCGCTCACCGATGTGCTCGACCACCTCATCGCCGAGGGCGCGCTCGAGCCGCTGATCGTGGTGATGCCCACATTCTATCCCGACGACCGAAACATCACGACCAACGGCATGGCCGACGCCATAGAGCTTACGCGCACTTTCCACAAGGAGCTGCGCCGCGACCTCATTCCGGCCGTGGAGACGACCTACAATACCTGGCTTGAATCGCCCGACAGCGCCGGGGTGACGGCATCGAGAAACCACCGGGCCTTCGGCGGGTTTTCGATGGGCGCGCTGGCCACTTGGTATCAACTGGCCTACGACAATGCTGCCGTGGCCCACTACCTCCCCCTCAGCGGCGACCTCTGGACGTTCGATGCACAGGGCAAGCGCGAGCCGGCCGACAGCTCGGCACGATGGATCGAGCAGCGGCTGAAGGGCACCCCCTTTGCCACTGATTTCCGCGTGTACGCCTATACCGGCACCGACGACATCGCCGGCGACCCCGAGAAAAACTTTGTGCGCGCCCTGGCAGAAAACACATCGCTGTTCCGCCTGCGCGGCCGCGACGCCAACATGGAGTTCTATCTCAAGCCCGGCGGCAAGCACTACTACGGCGACATCAACGCCTATCTCTACCGCGCCCTCCCCCGCATCCGCTTCTGAAGATCGGGGTGTCAGGCCGGTGTGTGTATCGCCTTGTAGAGCGTTTTCTGAATGAAATCGTTGATGGTTGTGCCCATCTCGGCCGCCGCGGCGGCCACTTCGCCATGAAGTTCGGATGGCATGCGTAGTATAAGTTTGCCGCTGTAGGGTTTAGCCGGTGCTACGCCGCGCCGGCTGCAACTCTCCAGATAGCAATCCACGGCTTCCTCAAAGTCTCGACGTATATCCTCCACAGATGTCCCCTCAAAGGAGATGAGCGTGCCCTTCAGACCGAGGACCTTTCCGAAAAAGCAATTATCCTCGGGGCTGAACTCGACAGAGCCTTGATAGCCTTTGTATTTTAAATATCCCATAATATACGTCATTAATGGTGATTAAATCAATTCCAGATTCTCAAGATNCTCTATAATCTGAGCAATCTGANAGTGTTTTAACGTGCCGTCCGGATGNGGCTTGTGGANTAAGATGGACTTATCGTCTTTGATAAACTCCACCCTCGAGCCGAAGGTCTTACCTTTTGACATTTCTTCAAAGCCTAAATGCAATAATATAGTCCTCACTTCACTATATTTTAAATCTTTTGGCCTTGAAAGCAGGCGGGAAATCATTTTATCGATTTTCGTCATGGTGTAATGAATTATTTATTCATGCCNNAAANATACTAATTTTANTATCACAAACAAANAAAATCTATNGGAAGTTTGCCTTATCANGCAAAAAAACATCCACNCTCCGGAAAATGACAGTAAAATTGCCGCTTGCCACAAACTTCGCAGAGGGATGGATAGTTATATTAGGAAAGCAAAACATAATCACTGGCTCTATGAAATACATCTCCAACGGGCGGGGAGCGCTTCCCCTTATCAGCCTGATAGCACTTCTGTCGGTGTCGCTCACCGTTAATCTTCCCGGGCTGGCGGTGTCGCCGATGCTCGGAAAGCTTTCCGACATATTTCCGCACGCCAGCCAGCTGGAGATTCAGTTGCTCACGTTGCTGCCGAATCTGGTGATCATACCCATGATTCTGATTTCCGGGAAAATCACCACCGTGAGAAACCAGACGGCGGTGCTGGCCACGGGTCTCTCGCTGTTTTTGCTCGCTGGAGTGCTCTATCTCTTTGCCGACACCATGCCGATGCTCGTGGGGCTGGGCGCCCTGCTGGGCGTGGGCTGCGGATTGATAGTGCCCATAGCGGCCGGGCAGCTCTCGGAGTGGTTCTATGGCGAGCAGAGCGCGAGGGTGCTCGGGTTCAAGTCGGGCACATCGAACGGCATTGTGATTCTGGCCACGATATTCGTGGGCTGGGCCGCCGGAATCAGTTGGCACACATCTTTCTGCGTATATCTGGTGCCGGTGATACCCCTGGCGTTGCTTCCNTTCANGNCCAACNCANTCATCCGCAAGCACCTGCGCGGGGCTCCCGCCGGCACNGCTGAGAGCGACGCCAACACGGCGCCCGTCCGTGGGCAGAAGTTCGCCCACCCGGTGCTTACGCTCGCCGGAGTGATAGGGCTGTACGTTGTTCTTACGGCCACGTCGATGGTGTTCACCTACTACCTGCCGTTCACCATGAAGCACTACGGACTCACCACCGGCCAGGTGGGCATAGCCACAGCCATGTTCTACGTCACGGCCATGCTGGGCGGCTTCTCCCTCACTCCATACATCCGCCTGGTGGGGCGCACGGGCCTCTATATCTGCGTGGTGATCATGACGGCAGGACTGCTCGTCCTGGGCCTCTTCCACACGATGGCCTCCTACGTGGCAGGCGTGCTGCTGATAGGCCTGGGCTACGGATTCTTCCAGCCAATAATCTACGACAAGACCACGAAACTGGCCCCCGACAAGGCCCACGCCACCAAGTATTTCTCCTACACCCTTGCCGGCAACTACGTGGCCATCTCGGTGCTCCCCCTGATTGTGGAGTTTTTCCAGCGCGTGTTCGACAACCACACCGCCGACTTCCCCTACTATCTCAACGCCGCCATTCTGGGCATAGTCTTCGTGGTGGGCCTCTTCAAAAGCCGCTCATTCGTGTGGCGCACGGGCAGCAAAATCCCGGCAATTCAGAAAGGCACGGGCGATTCAAATGCGTAGTGCTCGCCATCAACAGGGAAGGTAAATTCCACCCGCGAAGCATGCAGATGAAGGCGCTCCTCGCCTGAGCCGGCTGCGGTGCCGTACAGGCGGTCGCCGGCAATGGGCATCCCCAGGCCCTGCGACGAAGCCGCATGGACGCGCAGCTGATGGGTGCGACCCGTGCGGGGATAAAACACGATGCGACTGCGGGCGCCGCGCACTTCCACAAACTCATAGTCGGTCACGGCTTCCTTGCCTTCGGCCACGTCCACCCGCTGGCGGGGGCGGTCCAGCAGGTCGGGCGCGAGCGGCAGCTCGATACGTCCGCTGGGGGCAATCCCGCGGTCGCGGTAGTCGCCGTCGAGAACGGCCACATAGGTTTTCCGCACCATCCGTCGGGCGAACAGCGCCTGCATCTCCTTGAAGGCAACCGGGCCGAAAGTCGCAATCAGCAAGCCGGAAGTGGCCTGGTCGAGACGGTGGGCCACCTTCACCCTGCTGTCGGCTCCGAATTTGCCGGCAAGCCATCGCTCCACTGAAATCTCCCCGGTGCGCCCCTGCACCGAAAGCATTCCCGCCGGCTTTTCCACCACGCAAAACCATGGATTCCTGAATACCACCACCGGCTCCGGCACATCGCCGCCCCTACCCTCCCTGCCAAGCGGAGGTTCTACCACGAGCCCCTGCAACATCCACTGCAGCAAGGGCAGGCACTTGCCGCGGCACGCAGGATAGTGGGCTCCGTGGATGCGCACCTCGCCGCCCTTGGGCCGGCCGTACCAGAACTCGGCCATCGATACCGGGCGCCAGCCACGCCTGTAGGCCGCCTGCAATAATTTGGGCGCACAGCACTCGCCCGCGCCTGAAGGGGGAACTTTCAATGCCGTTTCAGCAAAAATATCTCGCACGCTGCGCTCCTCGCCGCGGGCGTTCAGGAGCACCGCCTGCGAGAACAGCCACTGCTGCAGCGCTTCCGACTCGCGGCGGCGCCTTTCCTTCATCTCAGCAAGGCGCTTTCGGGCACCCTCGACAGCAGCTTCGAGCGGTGCGAGAGCCGATGCAGCACGGGTTTTCAGGCGGCGCAGCTCGGCTTTCTCAAACTGGCTCGTGCGAATCATCCGTGCCTCCTCCTCTGCATCCGCCAAGCCCGAAGCCCTGCGCTCGTCGCGCTGCCGCTTGGCCTCGCGACACTGCCGGCGGCAGGCCTCTATTTCTTCGTCGGCCGCCTTTCGCGCGCGCTCATAGTCGCCCCGGGCGCCGTCAAGCACTCCCGCCTCAAATGCCTCTATTTCAGCATTCATGCAAATGATTTCGGCCTCCCGGGTCTTATAATGGCCATCGGGCCGGAGATAGTCTATCACCGGCTCNACGAANCCNGGGAAGANGAAGCCGCCGTGGCCCAGCTGGCCGGAGAAGGCATAGAGCGTGTGGCGCCCGCCCNNCGGGTCCTCGGCCACAAGCNCCCCCAGCATCTTGCCNTCGTCGAGCTCGCGGCAGAAATTGACGCACGAAGCCTCCGGGCTCTTGNGGAGCTCATCAATNTGGGCCGTAAGGCGGCCGAANGCGGCCAGNGCCTCGGCATCNGGCTTGTAGTCAAACGGATTGTTCATGTGGCGACAGTTCAACGGATGCAAAGTTAATACAACCCCGCAAGACCACCAAATCCGCCGCGGCTGCTCACGGTGAAGAGCACTCGCGCAGTGGCGCAGAGTATTTATTTATCAATCTGAAAACCTGAATTTTAGCTAATTGAGAAAGAACGCGCCGGAGAGCGCGTCGCTTGTATTCCGTCTTTGAGTGGTGGACGCTTAAAAAGCGTCCCTCCACTGATTTTCAGCTCTTTGTCTTTCCCTGCGTCAACTTTGCGC
>WFLX011284661.1_pt1 | contig 16902 bp, 15 predicted proteins | sample 4967041 | NCBI WGS metagenome assembly WFLX01 (sample SAMN12857096, study PRJNA449069) | gut metagenome | isolation source: stool from male and female vole | host: Microtus ochrogaster | place: USA:Florida | collected 2017 | reverse complement strand
CTGCTCGAAAGGAAAGCGAGCCGGCTCCAAGAGCAGGAGTGGGAGCTCGTCTACGCTCAGGCCGACATTACCGATGCGCAAGCGATCAGCGTGGCGGTCTCCAGCGCCGCAACGTCGATCGGGCGGATCAACGCGCTTGTCAACAATGCCGGAATCAACGTGTTCTCCGAGCCGCTGGCGATGAGCGACGCCGATTGGCAACGCTGTTTTGACGTAAACCTGCGCGGGGCCTGGAACTGCTGCAAGGCGGTTCTGCCGAATTTGATCGAGCAGGGCGGCGGAGCGATCCTCAACATCGCCTCAACGCATGCATTCACCATCATTCCGCATACCTTTCCCTATCCGGTGGCAAAGCATGCGCTGCTCGGCATGACGAAAGCGCTCGGCATTGAATATGCATCGAAGGGCGTGCGGGTAAATGCGCTGGCGCCGGGTTATGTCCTGACGCAGAAGGCTTACGACTACTGGAACAGTTTCCCGGACCCGGCGGCAGCCGAGGCGGCGACGATGAAACTTCATCCTGGCGGCCGGATCGCGACAGCGGAAGAGATCGCCCGTGCCGCCGTCTTCATGATTTCAGACGAATGCCCTTTCATGAACGCCACGTGTCTGACGGTGGATGGCGGTCTCAGCGTCCTTCATCATCCGGCCTGATGCCCCTGGCGGCCGGCCAGGAGCCAACAGCGTTCTCGCCGCTTGTCAGCCTCCAGAGCAGGCCATCAGCCGTGGTTCGCGCCGCGTATCCTGCGGCGAAAAGCCGAAGCGCTTCTTGTAACAGGTGGCAAAGTACTTGACCGACGCGAAGCCTCAGTCGAACGCGATCTGCGTGACGGTAGAGGCACCCGCGTCCAGCATGTCGCGCGCGGGCTTCAAGGCGGAGCATCTGCAGATAGCGCATAGGTGTCTGCGCGCTACCTCGCGCGAGGCGATATAGGAGATCTGCTCATCGGGCCTCGGCGAACCGCTCATCGGCGGTTTCATGAACAGCCGTGGCGATACGTCGCTGGTTTCATGATCGTCGCGATTGCAAGCGCGGCCGGCGCGACGGTTGCTCTCTTCATTCGCCGTTGACGTCTTCGTCCCATCCGCCGGCCGGAAAGGCTGCCGGAGGTCCATACGGCGATCTCCGTGACCGGTTCGGTCGGGAGATCGCCGCTTTTCATGTCGCGGCTGCCGAGCGACGCCCCGAGATCTCCAGGGCACCCCGGATCGCCGCGTCAGCCGGTGCGGGCGCCAGCTCCAGGCCAAATGCCGTGGCCACCCTTTCATAGACCTCGACCAGATCGTCGTCGCCGACCACCGCGATCGTGTCCACTTCCTTGAACCAGCCGCCGGCCCGCGCCTCGACAAATTCCCATCCGACGATGAGCCCGGAAAGGCGGCTCTTCATTTCGTCCGGTGTGATCGTACCGGCAAGCCAGCCGGTTCTGACGGCAAAGAGCCGTGTCAACAAGCCGCCGGCCCGAGCGCATTCTTGCTGCGCCAGCGCAATGCCTTCAGCGAAAGCCGCTGTGGCATGGTCGCGCTCGGCCGTCGCGACCTTCGACAGGAAGGAATGGCTGGCCAGCGTCGCGTAGATTTCACCGGTGACGAAGGTGCGGAAACGCTCGATGCGGCCGCCTTTGATCTCGGCCCATTTTGCATGCGTCCCGGGCAGGACGATGACCATGTCCCTATTCAGGCCGAAGCCGACGAGCTGGGTCTCCTCGCCGCGCATGACGTCCGGGAAAGGAAAGGCCGTCAGATCCGTCAGGCCCGGTAAAAAGGTAAGCCGGTCTCCCTGCGCAAGTTCGATGGTGCGGCACGCGGCGGCCAGGTCCCCGGCCGCCGCCGGGGTCGGCACATAAGGCATCTCGATCCATCCGTTGCGGCTCCCGATCATTCCTGCCGCCACGATGTCGAGCGGGCCGTATTCGGCGCGCCAGGATGCGAGGCCTTCGCTAACGACGCGCGCGTGCTCGCCTTTGGTGACCGACTGGATTCCCCGGTCGCCTATTTTTTCATCGACAATCGAGCCGTCCGATTTCACCAGGAAAGCCCGGAAGTTCGTGGTGCCCCAATCGAGCACGACCGTGACAGGTTCATATGCAGCGTCCGGCAAGGCCATCTCCTTCAAAGTTATATGGATTGACACGGCCTATCACCTTCGCTTATGGTCCACAATATAAATTGTAAGTCTCACTATACGGACCTAATTATGCCGCTGACAGGAATTCTCCCGGTTCTCCCGACGCCCTTCACGGAAAGCGGGGTCGATATTGCCGCGATGCGCCGTATCGTCCGGTTCGCTTTGGATGCGGGCGTTGCGGGCGTGGTGTTTCCTGGTTTTGCGAGCGAGGTGGAAATGTTGACCGGAGAGGAGCGCCTGGCGCTTCTCGAAACCGTCTCGGCCGAGGTCGATGGGCGTGTGCCGGTCATAGCCGGCGCCAGCGCGGCGACCGTTGATGACGTCGTCGCCTATGGCAGGCAGGCGCTGGCGCTCGGGATCACGCAGCTCATGATCCAACCCCCGAAGTCCATCGGGGCAGGAGCAGACGCGGTGGCCGCTTTTCTTTCTGCTTCGGCGATGCAAATGCCCGACGCGGAATTTATCCTTCAGAATGCGCCCGCGCCGCGTGGCTCGGACTTGTCGCCCGAGGCGGTCCTCAAGGTCGTCCGTCGGGTTCCGGCTGTTCGATATGTCAAGGAAGAGACCCTTCCCGCGGGGCCCGCGATCACCGCCATCCTCGCGGACGCGCCCGAGCATTTGCTGGGCGTCATCGGCGGCGGAGGCGCTCGCTACATTCTTGACGAGTACGATCGGGGTGCATGTGCGGCGATGCCGGCGCTCGAGATCGCCGACCTGCATGTCGCTCTCGACCGCAATTATCGCGCAGGCCGTGGAGGCGAGGCGCGAACGCTTTACGTGAAGTCGCTGCCTTTATTGGCGCTGCAGGCCGTTTATCGCATGCGGCTGACCAAGCATGTGCTCGGCTTGCGCGGGATCATTGACAACCCCATTGTGCGTGCTCCGACTCCTGATCTCGACGCAATGGCCGTTCGCGACATCGAAAGATGCCTGCAGGAGTGCGAGGTGGAATCCTTCGGGAGATCAAATAGAGGGTCGGGCGCATGAGCGATCGCGTCAAAAAGATTGAGAGCTTCACGCTCACCTTGCCGCGCGACAAACCATATCTCGGCAAACCGCGCCCGGGCGAGGAGCCGAACGGGCGCGGCTACCTGGTCCGCAAGGGCAATCGCACCGTCTATCCGACATTCGATCGGAGCGTGCTCGTCCGTATCGAGACTGAAAATGGCGCCGTCGGCTGGGGCGAAACCTATGGACTGGTTGCGCCGCGGGCGACGATGGAGATCATTGACGATCTTCTCGCGGATTTCACCGTGGGCCGCGATCCATTCGATGCGGCGGCGATCCATGACGACCTTTATGATCTCATGCGGGTGCGCGGCTACACCGGCGGCTTTTACGTCGATGCGCTCGCGGCGATCGACATCGCGCTATGGGACTTGGCTGGCAAGCTCGCCGGTATGCCGGTCTGCAAGCTGCTCGGCGGCCGAAGGCGCGACAGGATCGACGCTTACATTTCCGGGCTGCCTGAAGACACGCGCGGAAAACGGGCCGAGCTCGCCGCATCATGGCAGGCCAAGGGTTTCTCATCCTTCAAATTTGCCTCGCCCGTTGCCGATGACGGGGTCGCAAGTGAGATCGAAACCCTGCGCGAAAGGCTCGGTGACGGGGCGCGCATCGCCTGCGACATGCATTGGGCGCAGACCGCAAGCGAAGCGATCGCGCTGATCAGGGCAATGGAGCCGCACGGATTGTGGTTCGCCGAGGCGCCGGTGCGCACCGAGGACATGGAGGGTCTGGCTCGGGTGGCGGCAAGCGTCCCGACCGCCATTGCGGTGGGTGAGGAATGGCGCACCGTCTACGATATGGTACCGCGCGTCGCGCGGAACGCGCTCGCAATCGTGCAGCCGGAAATGGGCCACAAGGGCATCACGCAATTCATGCGTATCGGCGAATGCGCCCATGCGCATCACATCAAGATCATCCCGCATGCAACGATCGGATCCGGCATCTTCCTGGCGGCAAGTCTCCAGGCGAGCGCGGCGCTGGCGAATGTCGACTGCCATGAGTTCCAGCATTCGATCTTCGAGCCCAATCGCCGGCTTCTCGACGGAGATATGGATTGCGTCGAAGGCCAATACATCCTGCCGACAGGGCCGGGGCTCGGCGTCGAGCCGTCGAAGGAGGCGCTCGCGCTTCTGAAAAGAAATTGAAAGCGAATAAGCGCGGAGGAGTGGAGGAAAACATGAAAATCATCCGGAAATATGCCGTCGCAACGACGGTCGCAGCGATGCTGGCCTGCACGGCCCTGCCGGTCACCGCCAAGGCGGAAGTGCTCAAATTCGTCTCGTGGCAGAAGGACGAGAAGGGCATCGGCGACTGGTGGGGAACGGTGGTCAAGGAGTGGGAGGCAAAGCACCCCGGTAATACGATCGAATGGACCAAGGTGGAACGCAGCGCCTATGCCGACACCATGACGACGCTCTTTGCAGGCGGCACGCCGCCGGACATCGTCCACCTGGCCTCCTTCGAATTCCAGACCTTTGCGAACAATGGCTGGCTCGAGGACCTTGGTCCCTGGGTCGAGAAGTCGGGGCTCAATCTCGATGGATGGAGCGGGCAGGACATCTGCAATTTCCAGGACACGACCGTGTGCATCATGATGCTCTATTACGGCACGATCTTCGGCTATAACGAGGAGATGCTGAAGCAGGCGGGCGTCGCGGTCCCCACCAATTACGAGGAGTTCCTCGCAGCGGCCCGCGCGACCACCAAGGACCTGAATGGCGACGGCATCGTCGACCAATTCGGAACCGGCCACGAGACCAAAGGTGGCGGCGGGCAGTATATCGCCGAGATGGCGAGCTATCTTTTCGATGCCGGCGCACGCTTCACCAATGCAGAAGGCAAGGTGACGATCGACACCCCCGAAATGGTCGAGGGCCTGACCCGCTGGAAAACCGTGGTCAAGGAAAGCCTGACCCCGCGCGACCTCTCGGCGGGCGAGGTCCGGAAACTCTTCGCCGATGGAAAGATCGCTTTAAAGGTCGACGGTCCCTGGATCTATTCCATCATGCAGCAGGGAGCGGCAAAGGATAAGCTGAAGCTTGCCAGCGTTCCCTTCGACCCGCCGCTGGGAGGGTCATCCAACATTCTCGCGATGCCGAGCGAGATTTCCGATGAGAAGAAGCAGCTTGTCTGGGATTTCATCGCAATTGCGACCTCCGACAAATTCCAGACCAGCTTCGCGACGCTTGCCGCCTCGACTCCGCCGAGCCCGCGCGCCGATCTCACCGAAGCCAAGGCGCAGATTCCACATTTCGATCTGATGGCGAAGTCGCAGAAGGCTGCGGCAGAGCACAAGATCGACCGCATTCCGACCGGACTCGAGATCCAGTTCAACGAGTTCTCGAAAATGATTCAGGAGGAGGCGCAGAGAATGATCATAGAAGATCTCGATCCTGCAGCCGTCGCCAAGACGATGCACGAGAAGGCCGAGGCGCTTCAGTAGATCACGATGTCTTTAGGTCGGGCCGACCTAAAGACATGAACATGATCGATTTCAAAGAGTAGAGACGCGGGATGCGGGCGGAAGACCGCGCAAACTTTCCTCATCCCGCTCTACAGCGCCGTGCGTCTTATCAGACGCCCAAAGGTCGCTGTAGCACTTTGATCTGCTGCATGTTTTTGTCCTTCAATCGGATCCGATTGAAGGAAACATGCAGTAGGCGTTTGCCGACCTCGGCACATGAAGGGAAACCCGGCGCCTGCGGCGGCGCCGGGTCCTGGCAAAAACCAAGAGGCAAAAATGAGCGTACGTTTCCTCGATCTGGCACGCCCGAGCCGTCAGCATTGGCTGGGTTATCTGCTGTTGCTGCCGGCCGTCGCGCTGGTGGCTCTGATCATCGTCTATCCGCTGTTCGTGTCGCTCGACTTGTCTTTCCAGAAGATCGGCATGGCGACGCTCAGCGCACCGCGCAAGCCGTTCACGCTGGAAAACTATCACAAGCTATTCACCTCACCGGATTTCTGGAATTCGTGCTGGGTCACGATCAAGTTGGTCCTGGTCGTCAGTGCAGCCTGTTTCGCCGTCGGTCTGGGAACGGCCCTGCTGGTCAATAACCGTTTCAAGGGGCGGACGCTGGCGCGTCTCTTCGTGGCTCTGCCCTGGGCCGTTCCGGAAGTCATCGCGGTCGTCATTTTCGCCTGGATCTTCGATTCCTCCTTCGGCCTGATGAACTGGCTCTTCATCAAGCTCGGCATCACGAGCCAGATGGTCAACTGGTTCTCCGAGCCTACTGCCGCGTTCTGGGTGGTGGCGATAACGATGATCTGGAAAGGTTATCCCTTCGTCTCGATCATGACGCTTGCCGGTCTGCAGTCCATTCCGGAAGATTTCTACAACGCCGCCAAGGTCGATGGCGCGAACGCGTTCCAGCGCTTCTGGTACATTACCATTCCCGTGCTCATGCCGGTTCTCGGTGTGACGTCGGTGCTCGTCGTTCTTTGGGTCTTCAGGGATTTCTCGATCATCAAAGTGCTGACCGACGGCGGGCCGCTCAAGGCAACGCAAACGCTCTCGATCATGACCTACGATCAGGCATTCGGCTTCTTCAACATGGGTTACGCCTCGGCAATCGGGATCGTAACGCTCGTGCTGTGCGTCGTCGCCAGCCTGTTGATGCTCGGCCGCAAGTCCCAGGCAATGTATTAGGAGGTCGAGCAATGCAGCGCACCACCCTTCAAACACTGTCGCTCTATGCCGGCCTTGCCGTCGTCTGCGGCGTGTTGCTCTTCCCGATCTATTGGCTGTTCGTCACGGCGCTGTCGACGCTCGCGGAAATCCGCCAGTTGCCGCCGTCCTTTTGGCCGGCCGACCCGCAATGGAGCACCTTCGCCAAAGTGGCGACCGAGCGGCCGATCCTCCTATGGCTGTGGAATTCGACGCTCGCGGCGCTCGGTTCCGTGGCCCTGTCGATGGTTGTTTCGGTCTTCGCCGGCTACAGCCTGTCGCGCTTCAGCGTGAAGGGCGGCCGATCGCTGGGTCTCTTCATTCTCACGGCGAAGATGCTGCCGGCAACGCTGCTCGTCATTCCGCTTTTCGGCATTTTCCGCTCGATGGGGCTGATCGGGAGCCTTTGGTCGCTGGTTCTCGCCCATGCGACGCTGATCATCCCCTTCACCACATGGATGCTGAAGGGCTACTTCGACACGATCCCGCGCGAGTTGGAGCAGGCGGCGATGGTCGACGGCTGCTCTCCGCTTGGCGCCCTTTTCCGGGTGGTGCTTCCGGTCGCGACGCCGGGGCTTGCGGCAACCGCTCTTTACGCCTTCGTCCTCTCCTGGGCCGATTATGCCTATGCCCGCACCTTTCTCACCAATGCGCAGGGGAGTTGGACGGCCAATCTCGGCATTACCACGATGAAAGGCGAGTACGTCACCGACTGGAACGAGATCTCGGCGGCGGCCGTGTTCGTCTCGGTGCCGATTATCCTGATCTACCTGTTCCTTGAACGCTATTTGGTCGGCGGGCTCACTGCCGGCGCGGAGAAGTGAAATGGCCGGCATAAGCATTCAGAACGTCTACAAGAACTACGGAGCGCTCAACGTGCTCAAAGAGTTCTCGCTCGAAATCTCGGACGGGGAATTCGTCGTCCTCGTCGGCCCCTCGGGGTGCGGCAAGTCGACAATGCTCAAGATCCTCGCCGGTCTTGAGCCGGCAAGCGGCGGCAAGATCCTGATCGGCGACAAGGACGTGACCGATCTTGCTCCTGGGGACCGGGACATCGCGATGGTGTTCCAGAATTATGCGCTCTACCCGCATCTGACCGTCGGCCAGAATATCGGCTTTGGACTGAAGATGCGCGGCATGCCCAAGGCGGAAATCGACAAGCGCGTCCACGCCGTAGCCAGAATCCTGGCCGTCGAGCATCTGCTCGATCGCCGCCCGAAGGCACTTTCGGGCGGACAGCGCCAGCGGGTCGCGCTCGGCCGGGCGATCGTGCGGGAGCCGCGTGCCTTCCTGATGGACGAGCCTCTGTCCAATCTCGACGCCAAGCTGCGCGTTCACACCCGTGCAGAGATCAGCGCGCTGCACAAGCGCATCGGCGTCACGACGGTCTATGTCACGCACGACCAGATCGAGGCGATGACCATGGCCGATCGCGTCGTCATCATGCGCGACGGTGTCATCCAGCAGATCGCAGACCCGGACACGCTGTTCGCCAGGCCGGCCAATCTCTTCGTCGCCGGCTTCATAGGGTCTCCGGGCATGAACTTCATGTCCGCCCGCATCGAGGGTGGCATGCTCACCCTCTTCGGCCAGAACTTCGCCACCCAGAAAGGCGCTCGTGACGGCGAGGTGATCGTCGGCATCCGGCCGGAGCATCTGTCGCTCGGCCAGGGTGACGTCACTTTTGCGGTGCGGCCGACATTGGTCGAGAGCCTCGGCTCGGAAAAATACATTTACTTCGATCCGGGCGAGAACGCTTACGGCGAGGCTGCTCGGGACGAAGAACGCGGCAAGGGTCTGATTGCCCGGATCGCGCATTCCGGCCCCGTGCGAGAGGGCGACGAGCTCACGCTCTCCTTCGACCCCTCGGAAATCCACCTCTTCGATCCGAAGACGGAAAAGGCGGTAGATTGACATGAAAGTGCTTGTGACGGGTTCTGCCGGCAGGGTCGGCTCTTTTGTTGTCAGGCAATTGCTTGAAGCGGGACACCAGGTGAGGGGCTTCGATCTGCGCTCGGCATTGATCGATGATGCCGGCTTTGACGAAGTCGTTGGCGCATTCGACGACCGCGAGGCGGCGGCGCGCGCCTGTGAGGGTATCGACGCCGTACTCCACCTCGGAGCCTTCATGTCCTGGCTGGCGAGCGACCGCGACCGGTTGTTCCAAGCCAATGTCGAAGGGACGCGCATCGTGGCCGAGGCGGCCGTCGCGGCAAAGGTCGGCCGCTTCGTCTTTGCAAGTTCCGGGGAGGTCTATCCGGAGAACAGGCCGGAATTCCAGCCGATTACGGAGGATCATCCGAAGGAGCCACTGTCTCCTTACGGTCTCACCAAGCTTCTCGGCGAGGAACTGGTGACGTTCCAGGGACGCGTATCGTCGATGGAGACGGTGATCCTGCGCTTCTCGCATACGCAGAACGCCGATGAGCTGCTCGATCCCGACAGCTTCTTTTCCGGACCGCGCTTCTTCCTTCGCCCGAAAATCAAGCAGCAGGAGGCTTTCGGCAACAGGACTGCGGCCGATCTTCTGAGGGCGGCGGATCCGGGACGGCCGGCACTCGTCCTGACACGCAACGAGAACGGCCGGCCGTTCAAGATGCACATCACCGACACCCGCGACATGGCCCGGGGCGTTCTCCTCGCGCTGTCCCATCCGAAGGCGGCGGGTGGCGTCTTCAATCTGGGAGCGACCGATCCTGTTGACTTCGCCGAGGTCCTGCCGGTAATGGCCGACAGGATCGGGTGGCCGCTCGTGACGGTCGATCTTCCCGGCTCCGGCGTGTGGTATCACACTTCCAACCAGCGCATTCGTGAAGCGCTCGGCTTCGAGCCGAAGTGGCCGATCATGCGAATGCTGGACGAGGCGGTAGCGGCATGGACGACAAGGCAGTCTTAGGCGGGCTTGAAGATCGCGGGGCACCGGCGGGTGCGGCCGCCCTCGCCAAGGGTCTCGCTCTCCTCGACCTCATAGCGGAGGCTCCGAAGCCGCTGCGCTTCGCTGACCTGCAGAAGATGAGCGGCGTGCCGAAGCCGACGCTTGCGCGCATGCTGAAGACGCTGATGGTGTTTCGTCTGATCCGGCAGGACGAGGCAACGGGCGCTTATCTGCTCGGACACCGCTTCATCGAGCTTTCGCACCGTGTGTGGGATAAATTCGACCTCGTCAGCGCCGCCGCCCCCGAACTCGAACGCCTTTCGGCCGAACTCGGGGAAACGGTCGCACTTTGCCGCCTCGACGGTCACCGTGTGGTTTATCTGGAAGAGCGCTCGAGCGGCGGCCTGGGCGTGCTGATTGCGGTCGGCCGGCGTGTGCCGGTCCACTGCACCGCGGCCGGCAAGGCTCTGCTCGCGTTTCAGGAGCCCTCCTTCGCCCGCTCGCTTGCTGGACAGCTCGATTATGATCGCTTCACGCCGCAGACCATTACAGATCCGCAGGCGCTCGAGGCCGATCTCGTCCTGACACGCGCCCGGGGCTATGCCGTTTCCTACGAGGAGCATCTCGCAGGGGTCAATACTGTCGCTGCTCCGATCGCCGGGCGCGACGGAGTGCCGCTCGGAGCGCTCGTGGTGCTGGGGCCAGCCTCCCGTCTCGACAGTTCCGCCATCCATCCGGTCGGCCGCGAATTGATGGCTGCGGCGCGACGGATCACCGGCACGGTCGGGGCCGTGGCCATCAGCTCCGGCCCGCGGCCGCGGACGCGTGCGGGAGGACAGAGCGATGTGCAATGCGTTCTGCCCTGGGGCGCCCAGCTCGGCGAAGCCCCAGTCTGGGTCGGCAGGGAAAAGCGGCTCTATTGGGTTGATATTCTCCACCCGGCCGTGCATCGGTTCGATCCTGTTACCGGCAAAAACGAGACCTGCAACACAGCCAAGCTCGTCAGTGCCGTCCTTCCGAGCGAGGACGGGCGGCTGGTCGTCGCCTCGCAGGACGGCGTCGAACGTTTCGACTTCGAGCGCGGCCTGTTCACCCGGTTTGCCGAGCCGGAACCGGGGGTACCGGAAAACCGCCTCAATGACGCAAAAGTCGACCCGCATGGAAGGCTTTGGGTGGGATCGATGCGCCTTGATGTGAGCCGGCCGACCGGCAGCCTGTATCGCCTGACGAAGACCGGTGAAGTCGCCCGCGCCGAAAGCGGGTTCACGGTCGCCAACGGGCTGGCCTGGAGTCCCGATAGTTCGACCTTCTACTTCGTCGATACGGTGCCGGGCATCATCTATGCCTACGACTTCGATGCGAGGGAGGGGAGCATCGCCAACCGCCGCGTTTTCGTTACCGTGCCCGAGGCGGAGGGGCGTCCGGACGGGCTTGCCGTCGATGCCGATGGCGGCGTCTGGTGTGCAATCTGGGATGGATGGCGCGTGAACCGCTATCGGCCCGATGGCCGGCTGGATCGCGCCGTCGAACTGCCGGTGCCACGCCCCACCAGCGTGGCCTTCGGCGGGGACGATCTTGCGACCTTGTTCATCACCAGCGCGCGCACCCGTCTCCCGGCCTCGACGCTGACGGAAGCACCGCTCTCCGGCGGCATTTTCGCCTGTAACCCCGGTGAGCGCGGCCTGGCCACCTCTCTCTTCGGCGTCTGAGGAACAGTTGTGAGCACGTATAAGGACATATTCTCGCTGAAGGGCAGGACAGCTCTGGTGACCGGCTCAAGCCGCGGAATCGGGGCTGCGATAGCTCAAGCCTATGCGGCCTATGGCGCGCGCGTGGTCCTGCACGGACAAAAGCCCGGCGCAACCGCCGGGGTCGAACAGGCAATAAGCGCTGCCGGCGGCGACGCGGTCTCGATCCAAGGCGAGCTTTCGCCGCCCGGTGCCGGCGGCGATTTGATTTCGGCGGCGGAGACGGCCGCAGGTCCGTTGGATATTCTGGTGATCAACGCCTCGGCGCAAATCAACGGGTCGTTCGACGATGTGACGCCGGAGGATTTCGCCACACAGATCAATGTCAACCTTCGATCTACGGTCGAGATGCTGCAGACGGCCTTGCCGGGCATGGCCGAACGCGGCTGGGGCCGCGTCGTCAACATCGGCAGCATCAACCAGTTGCGGCCGAAATCGATCGTTTCCATTTATGCGGCGACCAAGGCAGCCCAGCATAATCTGATCCAGAGCCTTGCTCGCGATTACGCTCCCCGCGGCGTGTTGCTTAACACGCTCGCACCCGGCCTCATCGACACGGACCGCAACGCCGCTCGCCGCGACGGCGACCCGGAGGGTTGGGAAAACTACGTCCGGACGCTCAACTGGATGGGGCGCGCAGGCGCGCCGGACGAAATGGTGGGCGCGGCACTCTTCCTCGCCTCAGACGCGTGCAGTTTCATGACGGGCGAGGCTGTTGTCATGTCGGGCGGGTATTAGTGCAGGGGCAGTGTAATTTTCAAAACTTCAATTTTGGTCGGCTCGCCCGGGACATCACGTCACTGCCAGCACACGTCCCGTGTCATACTGGCGCACAAAATCGACTCGCGTACCGTCCCAATGATAGCCGTAGTGCCGTCCCTGGATGGGGATAGTGATCACGTCGGGCCAGAAGGCGCCGATGCAGCGCCCACCTCGCATCCGCACACTGTCCCAAACCAACCCGTCGCTTCCTGCGGCCCGCAGATCGCGTCCCTCGATATGCGACGCGGTATAATCGTCCGGGTGCAGCACGCCGGGCACGGCGCTGACGTCGTCGAGATCCCGATCAACGCTGCCGATCAGGATGCGGAAATCGGCAGTCCAACCGGGCTCCTCATTGGTGGCGCGCATGAATTTCTCGTGGTGATAAATAGTCTCGGCGACGGCGACCACTTCGCTGTCCCCCGCATAGTAAATGCCGTAGCTGCCATTGGTGAACCGACCCGGCCGCAGAACCGAGCAATGTACGAAGGGTGCCATGACGAAGCTTGCGCCGGGGCCGGACACTCGGCGGGCAGCCGGAATCTTGCCCAGATCGCCGATCTCGAGCCGAATGCGCGGATTCGTCTTCTCCTCGACCGCAGCAAGCGCTTCCCAGTCGCGTGGGTCCGCAATGTCTTCGAAGAGGTCGACCGGCGGATAGATCGATCGGATAATGCGATAGGTCTGCTGCCATTGAACGCGTTTGCGGACCGCAAGCCCACTCACCATGCACTACGCTCCGCATCCAACCATTCGCGCAACGCTGAAAGATCCGATATTTCACCGCGGAGCATAAGATCCAGGGCCGAGAAGCCACCGAAGGCCGCGTTGGGTTTGCGCATCCAGGCGTAACCCCGTGCGGCCTCTTTGAACAAATATCGCAGACCTTTGTGGATGCCCATAAGGTGAGCCATCCTCATCCGGAGATCGCGATCAATTCTGCCGATGTCACCGTCCTTCCACCGCGCCCAGGTGCGGGGGGACATCCCTCCTAGGAGAATGCACGACTCAGCGTCGGAGAGCTTCCAGGCTCTAGAGAGGTTTACGACAGCACGTGCCAACGCGCCGGCTTCCGCGTCGGTTATCGCATCTGTTGTAGCGGTTGGTGTCGTGACAATTGGCTGAAGCTGCATCGGACCTCGCTTTCTGGCGAAACTATAGCTTATTTCTGCCGTTTGGCAAAATCGCAACGGCTGCGCTGCAGTTAATCACCATCTGCATCGCCGGATGTCCGAAGCGAAAGCTCCACTCTCAAAATTTGCCTGAGCGTTCCAGCATCCGCCAGAAAAGCTGCCGGATCGTCTCCCGCCACGAATTCCAACATGGCGAAGCGCCGGCCTCTCCAGCGCGATTGGGGCAAGGCAGTAAGGACCGTTCGCCAGTAGTCGGCGGCGGTTGCCAAGGCGAAGCGGTTGCGACAGCGGTCCCAGGCAAACACGTGGACATGCGATATATGCTCACCGACCTGAGCGATTTCCGTAAGCGCCTCCTTAAGCGGGAGACCGGGCCGCGGTTGCCAGTAGAGATAGACATTCGGATGCCCGACCGCCTCAATAAGGCTTTGCGCCGAAAGGGTTTCATCGGTCAGCGACTGCGGATGATATTCGAGCGATACCGTGACCCCATGCCGGGCAGCTTCTGCCCCCATCTGGCGGATTGCCTCTGCGGCGTGGCGTCGTTCCTCGGCGCTGTAATTGCTGGAATCGCGCTCGCGCGTGCCAGCCCAGATACGGATATTCGACGCACCAAGTGCGACCGCTGTCTCCAGCGCCGACTTGAACGCGGCAAAGTCGTCGGTCGGTGGCGCGATGTATGAGCCGTAGGACGTCTTGAGGCCGGCATTTTCGCACCGCCGAGCCACGGCGCGGGCGGCGGGCAGATCTCCGGGAGAGACATGGGCATCTCCCGCCCATTCGACGGCCGCAAGCCGCGCCTCCACGGCAAGTGCAACGATCTCGTCTGCGGGCATCTTCCGGAAGGTCACCGAACAGAGGGCGGGCTCGATACCGATCATGCGATCCTCGCCAGGTCCTGCTTGAGCACTTCGAAGAGCAGCTGCTTGCCTTCCAGGAAGCGGGCGACCTCATCGACAGCCATTTCCCCGAGACGCCTGCGCTCCAGGCCGATGGCGCCGGCAATATGCGGCGTCAGAAAGACGTTAGGCAGATCGTAGAGCGGTGAGTTCCCCTCCGGAATTTCCGGGTGAGTGACGTCGATCACTGCATTGATCGAACCCGTCTGCAGCTTTGCGATGAGCGCTGCTTCATTGACCAACGCACCCCGCGCAGTGTTGATCAGCGTCGCTCCTTCCTTCATGAGGGCGAGCTGGCGGGCATCGATCATGTGCCGGGTCTCAGGCAGCAGGGGCGCATGCAGCGACACGATGTCGGAGCGGGCCATCAGTGCCGCTAGATCGACCTTCTCGGCCCCGAGTGCCTCCGCCTCGGCCTCGCTGATCAGCGGATCGTAGAGCAGCAATTGATAGTCGAAGAGACGTAAGAGCTCGATCACACGGCGCCCGATCCGCGAAGCGCCGACGATGCCGACGATGCGGCGGTGATTCCCGATGGCTTCCCCCTGCAGGGTCTGGATGCGCCCGCGGCCCCGGTCGGCCACATAGATGTCGCGGAACTGAAACACCCGTTTTCCGGCGAAGATCACGGCTGCAAGCGTGAACTCGGCAACGGGAACGGCATTGGCCTCGGCCGCATGGCTTACCTTGATCCCAGCTTCGAAAACGCTACGGCCGACGAGCCCCTTTATCGTGCCGGCGGCATGCACGATAAGCCGAAGGTGCGGCGCCCGGGCGAGGGCGGCCTCATCGAAGAACGGTGCACCCCATCCCGTCACCAGGATCTCGGCCTCGCCTAGCAATCGCTTCGCCCGCTCGTCGAATTCGGTGATCGGCCGTTCATCGAGGATGCGGGCGAGGCCGGCGAGCCGCTTGAGAAGCTCAGGCGTCAGGACATAGCGCGTTCTTTCGGGCTGCATCGCAAAGGCGACGGTCGGAAGGCTCATGGGATCCGTCCCGGCGCCAGCATCGTGCTGACGTTGAGGCCTTCCGCGCGGATGGCGACGAGCTTTTCGATGTCGGGCATCACCGGCGGGCTGGGCCAGGCTTCGGCGAGCGCGGGATTGTTGCGGAACGCGATCACGGCGCATCCCAGGACGGTCTCACCGGATGGGATCGAAGTCCGCAATTGCGGCACAAGCGTCCTTGCGGCAATCAGATTGGTGTTCGGCGGAGCTTTCTGAATGATACCCTCGCGCGGGACGGTCGAGCCGAGATCGCGAATCCCGCTGAAATCCTCGGCCCCGATGGCGTGAGCCGTCCCTTCTGCTGCGAAGAGCGTGTCGGCATCGAAGTCTCGTCTATCGATCGCGAAACCGCCTTCGGCCGTTTCCAGCGGTCGCGGGGTGGTGATCCTGTGCACGCGCACATGCCAGGGAGAGGAGGGGATCAGCCAGGTTTCGACCAGAACATCGGGCCATGGCGACCATTTGGAGAACAAGACATCGCCCGCGATCAGTACCTCCTCATTGGCCTCGCGCACCCGGTAGTGGATGCCGTCGTCGCTGAAGGCCAGCATCGAGTCGAAAGCTCCGCCAACGAATCCCCGTTCGTCGCTCTCGATGCTGAAGGCGTAGCGCGCGGAATACGCGAATTTCGCGTATTTTTCCGAGCCGAAGCGCATTTGGCGGTTTTCCTGGCCGGAGGAAAGCGCCACGACGTCACCATTGACCGGCATCATGACCATGCCTGCATGGCGCAGATCCAATGGCTCGGTGGATTGCTGCAGCGGCGCTTCCGTGCTCGTCCAGAAGGGATGGTTTTCGCCTGTGGCAAGCGGCAGGAAGGCCTTGAACGCCCAATAGGGCGAGCCCGCCGAATTGTAACTTTCCGACATCAGGAGGTTCGGATAGCCGTAACCGATAGAGAGCACGCCGTCCCTATGCGCTATCGGCTTGTCCGCCCACCATCTGAGGTGGCGTAGGCACAGTCCCTTGATTTCCCCCCAGGGCAGCGCCTCGAGGTCGGCAAAGGCGAGTGCCGACCAGAAACCGGCGCAGGCGAAGCGATAGGTGAGACTTCGTCCGAAAGGGAGCGTTGCCCCGTCCTCGGCAAACCAGTGGCGGAAATCCTGCGCGAAGGAGATCGCCCGTTCGCGGTATCGCTTCGCATGGTCGTCGTCTACAAGGCGCGCATAGATGAGCCCGTAAAAGTGCATGGCGAAGGCGATATAGTGGTCGACGCGCCGCACATTGCCGTCGCGATACCAGCCATCGGCAATATAGAAACCGTCCAGTTCAGCCAGATAGGATCTGGTCAAGCTGCGGTCATGATCGATGCCGAGGCGATCGAGGGCGATGTCGACGAAAATACGAAAGAACTTCCAGTTGTTGTCGGCATAGTCGAAGGTGCGGGCGTGGAGGAGATAGGCGACGAGATTCTCCCGCGCGCGCCGGCTCAAGGGATCCCACAGCTTTTCCGGCACCAGCGCCAGGGCGAAGCCCAGCGCTGCAAGTTCGACCATTCGCTGATCCCGTCCGTTCACCTGGCCCCAGAACTCCGGATGTTGAGGATCCGTGCCATTGGCGATCCCTTCCGCATAGCGGTCCCAATGCCCGAAGTCTCCGCCACCGGCAGCAAAAGGTGCAAGGCCCCAAAGAGGCCTTGCAAAGCCTTCCAGATCGGCAGCGGCCCGGTCGAAATGCG
>WFLX010160491.1_pt1 | contig 16904 bp, 11 predicted proteins | sample 4967041 | NCBI WGS metagenome assembly WFLX01 (sample SAMN12857096, study PRJNA449069) | gut metagenome | isolation source: stool from male and female vole | host: Microtus ochrogaster | place: USA:Florida | collected 2017 | reverse complement strand
CCGCGATATCCCAAAAATTGCGAATATTAATGTCATCATAACGGGGATACTTCCCCATTATACCATAATGAACAGACGGTCTATTATCTTATCGCTGTCGGTCATGCTCTCAGCATGGCTGACAGCGTTCGCGATTAATGATACAGCCCCGGCTGATACCATCCTGCCGCCTAAGTCTCAACTCACGGCAAGTCTCGTCACATGCTATCCGGGGCAGGAAGTCTACGAACTCTGCGGACACGAGGCTATTCGCATCCGTGGCATCGACAGCAAAGGCAATCACGTGGACAGCGTCTGGAATTATGGCGTTTTTGACTTTAATTCTCCCAATTTCATCTATCGGTTTGTCAAGGGAGAGACCGACTATATGGTGCTCGGATACCCCTTCGAGTATTTTCTCCCCGAATATCAGAAGCGCGGCTCTACCGTAGTGGAGCAAGACCTCAATCTCTCACAAGAGGAGGTCAAGACGCTCCGTAATCTGCTGCAAAAGAATGCCCTCCCCGACAATCGGGTGTATCGATACAATTACGTCAAAGACAATTGCTCTACACGCATAGTGGCAATGGTCGACTCCGCTGCCGGACGCGAAATAATCTATCCGGCCAATCCACGTTTCTCCTCTTTCCGCGATGCCATGCGACATTACCATGACGGATACCCCTGGTATCAGTTCGGTATCGACCTGGCGCTCGGCTCCGGCATCGACCTCCCCATCACCTCTCGGGAAGAGACTTTCGTGCCTATGATGCTGCAGGAAAAGGCCGCTGAGGCTCATTTTCAAGACCAAAAGCCGCTTGTAAAGTCCACCAGACTCCTCAATCGCGGATACAAGGACGCCCGACTCCCGGCCACGCCTTTCTGGCTGTCACCGCTCGCCGTGGCAATTTACGTCCTCGTTTTCTGCGCCATCGTGGCAATATACGACTGGAAAAAACGTTGTCTATCAAGATGGTGGTTCACTCTTTTCTACGCNCTGCTCGGNCTCGCCGGATGCGTCATATGGTTTCTCGTTTTCGTCTCCTCTCATTNCGCTACNTCGCCCAACNTTCTGGCAATCTGGCTCAATCCTCTCNAACTCATCATCCCGATTTGTATATGGTGGCGTAAGGCTCGTCCTGCCGTCACGGCCATGATATATATCAACATCCTCCTCGCCGGACTCTCGCTGATCGTGTGGCCATTCCAGACACAAAGCGCCAACCCGGCTTTCTTCCTGATAATGGCCGCCGATATTGTGCTCTGCCTCGGATTTATCGCCTCCGGNGCANAATTCACACCTNTGCNTAANCGGAAAAGAANAAACCGCTATCATTCTTAANAGCACACATTCATANGNTTTACTCCCATTACGGTAATGCTCNACGACAGNANCAAATCAGCCNCNNACCTCNACAGGCTTTTATCTACGATGATCATGTCACTCATGACCATCAATTCTGTCGCACTCGCTGACTCCACTCGCCCCAGACTCATAGTGGGCATCGTCATCGACCAACTCCGCACCGACTATCTCGAATACCTCCGGGAATATTTCGGCGAGAAGGGCTTCAACCGTATGCTCAACAACGGTCTCTATCTGCGAGATGTCGACTTCAAAGAGGCCGTCAGCGACCCCGTCGCTGCCTCAGCGCTCATTTACACCGGAAATTATCCCGCAGCCAACGGCATCCCGGCAGCAACTCTCTTCGACCGCCAGACGGCGCAAAAGACTCCGGCTCTCAACGATCCGGCCACCATCGGCAATTTCACCAACGCCACTCTATCTCCCACCGCTCTGCGACTCTCCACCATCGCTGACGAAGTGGCTATCGACGGAAACGGACTCGGACTCGTCTACGCCATCGCCGCCGNCCCCCAGCAGGCCATCATCATGGCAGGACACGCCGGTAATGCGGCTTTATGGATCGACAATAACACGGGCAACTGGTGTTCCACCACTTACTATCGTGATTTCCCGCAGTTTATCTCACAGCGCAATCACAAGATGCCGCTTGCCAAGAGAACAGACACTATCTCATGGCGTCCGGCTCTATCCCTCGATAAATACCCGGGCATCCCGGCACAGAAAAGAAATTATCCTTTCACATACACATATCCCTCCTCGGATAGAAATGTCTTCGCGAGATTGGCAGCCTCTCCTCCGGGCAATGCCGAAGTCACAGACGTGGCCATCGAATGCCTTAACTCGCTCCAACTCGGCCGACGCTCCGAGGCTATCGATATGCTCAACGTGGCATATACCCTCGCACCTTTTCCCGAAGTCAGCGACGGGGATTACCGCCTCGAACTCGAAGACGCTTACCTGCGCCTTGACTCACAGATAGGGCGACTGTTCGATGCCGTTGAAAAAAGCGCAGGACTTAATAATACACTGATATTTGTCTCCTCCACAGGATATTACAACGACGCCACGCCCGACAATCCCAAATATCGTATCCCCTCCGGCGATATCTCTCTAAAGCGCGTAGAGTCGCTTCTTAATTCTTTCCTCTCCGCTAAATACGGCAACGGCGACTATGTGGATGATATCCTTGGACGCACGCTTTACCTCAACGAAAAATTCATCGACGCGAAGGCTTTAGATATCAGGGAGATAAGACGCGAAGCAGCCGACTTCCTCATGAAAATGAGCGGCATCGCCACCGCACGGTCCTTACAAGATATCTTAGCCGACAATTCAGCAGCCACTGAGGCNGCAAGNCTGGCTATCGANCCCNAAAATGCCGGCGATNTCCTCCTNACTTTTGCCTCGGGATGGNACGTGGTCGACGACCGTACTTACCCAGCCAACGTCACTCCGGTACGCACCTCCGCCGTGCTCACTCCGGTGATTATCATGGCCCCAAACCTGACGGCCACCACGCTCTCCAACACCATAGACGCTGCTGCCATCGCACCCACCGTCACCTCCCTCCTACACATCAGAAGTCCCAACGGAGCAAAACAAAAACCCCTCAGATAATAGAGCACCCTCCGAGCAAAGTAAGGACATGCCTCCGGCATGTTTCCACATCAATCGATATCGCTCATCCCAACAACGTAAGGACATGCCACCGGCATGTTTCCCCACCACATTGCAATCTATTATCTAATTCTAATATAGATTTTTCCATTTTTTTTCATTAAATTTGCATTTTACAATGCGAATTAAATATTTTCGAACATAATAACACACCATATGGGACTTAACAATATCTTAAAAAAAATATTCGGTGACCAGTCAGAACGCGCTGTAAGGCCTCTATGGCAGAGACTTGAAAAGGAAATCAATCCTATCTCCGCACAACTCACCGACGAATCCAACGACCAGATCCGCCACCGTATTGACGTAATCAGAGACGATATCCGCTCCGAAGCCGCCAAATACAAAGACGAAATGGCACAAATTCGCGCCGAAATCGAAACTCTCGACTACGATAAGCGCGAACCGCTCTGGAAAAAAATCGACGACCTCCGCGAGGAATGCTTCAAAATGTATGCCCGCAAACTCGACGCGGCGCTACCCGAAGTCTTCGCCGTGGTCAAGGAAACGGCAAGACGTTTCAAAGAGAATCCTACCATCGAGGTGACTGCCACCGACGCCGACCGCGAACTCGCCGGCAATGGCAAAGACTTCGTAACCATCGATGGAGACAAGGCTATCTGGAAAAATTCCTGGATGGCCGGCGGCAACATGATGACCTGGGATATGGTGCACTATGACGTCCAGCTGATCGGCGGACAAGTGCTACACGGCATAATGAACGGCGACAAACCCTCCAACAATATCGCGGAGATGGCTACCGGTGAAGGCAAGACTCTCGTCGCTACTCTCCCCGTATTCCTCAACGCTCTCACCGGAGAGGGCGTACACGTCGTTACCGTCAATGACTACCTCGCCAAGCGTGACTCTGAATGGATGGGACCCCTGTATCAATTCCACGGCCTCACCGTAGACTGTATCGACAAAACAGAACCCAACAGCGAAGAGCGCCGCCGCGCTTACCGCTCGGATATCACCTTCGGCACTAACAACGAATTCGGCTTCGACTACCTCCGCGACAATATGGCTACGCTGGAGCAAGACCTCGTGCAGCGCGATGAGCATTACTACGCTATCGTCGATGAGGTCGACTCCGTGCTGATCGACGACGCCAGAACTCCGCTAATCATCTCAGGTCCGATACCGAAGGGTGACGACCAGATGTTCAACGACTTCAAACCTAACGTGGAGAAGGTGGTCAACGCGCAGAGAAAACTCGCTCAGGCTTACCTGCTCGAAGCCAAAGAAATGATCGCTGCTGCCATGAGCGGCGACCCGGAAAAAATCGCTAAGTTTGACAAGGAACGTCAGAAAGACCCCAACGCCAAGCCGCTCACCGCCGAAAAACTCCTCGAAGAGGGCGGCCTCTCTCTCTTCCGCGCTTACAAGGGTCTGCCGAAGCACAATCCGCTCATCAGATACCTCTCGGAAGATGGTATCAAGCAACGCCTACTTAAGTTCGAGCCTCTATACATTCAAGACAACAACCGAGAAATGCCCATCGCTGTCGAGCCGCTTTACTTCGTCATCGATGAGAAAAACCATAGCATCGAACTCACCGACAAGGGTATCGCAGTGCTCACCGACTCCACTAAGGATGCCGACTTCTTCGTAATGCCCGACATCGCTTCACAACTCTCCGCCGTCGAGGCTGAAAATATCTCCGATGAAGAGAAACGGGAGAAAAAGGATGCACTCCTACAGGATTATGCCATCAAGNCGGAANGTGTGCATACCGTCAACCAACTACNCAAGGNTTACACTCTCTTCGACAAAGACGTGGAGTATGTCATCGATGATAATAAAATCAAAATCGTCGATGAGCAGACCGGACGTATCATGGAGGGACGCCGATACAGCGACGGCCTTCACCAGGCTATCGAGGCTAAGGAGGGCGTAAAGGTTGAGGCCGCCACTCAGACCTACGCCACCATCACGCTCCAAAACTACTTCCGTATGTACCGCAAACTCGCCGGCATGACCGGTACGGCTATGACTGAAGCCGGAGAGTTTTACGATATCTACAAACTCGAGGTTATCGAGATACCCACCAATCGTCCCGTAATACGCGATGATATGAACGACCGCGTTTATCGCACCAAAAAGGAGAAATACGCCGCCGTCATCGCTGAGGTCGAGGAAATGGTCAATAAGGGACGTCCGGTGCTCGTCGGCACTACCTCCGTCGAAATCTCCGAACTCCTCTCCAAGATGTTGCAGCTACGCAAAATCCCCCATCAGGTGCTCAACGCCAAGTTACACCAGAAGGAGGCAGATATCGTGGCTCAGGCCGGCAAACCGGGCACTGTCACCATCGCTACCAATATGGCCGGACGTGGCACCGACATCAAACTCCCGCAGGAAGTCAAGGATGCCGGCGGTCTCGCCATCATCGGCACCGAGCGACACGAGTCTCGCCGCGTTGACCGTCAGCTTCGCGGACGTGCCGGACGTCAGGGCGACCCGGGCTCATCCGTTTTCTTCGTCTCTTTCGAAGACACCGTCATGCGCCTGTTCGCCAACGACCGCGTCATCAAGATGCTCGACCGTCTCGGCTTCAAAGAGGGCGAAATGATCGAGGCCAAAATGGTCACCAAGTCTATCGAGAATGCACAGAAACGCGTCGAGGAAAATAACTTCGGCATACGTAAACGCCTTGTGGAATATGACGACGTGATGAACGCTCAGAGAAAAGGCGTATACGGCAGAAGACAAAATGCCCTCAAGGGTGAGCGTATCGGCACCGATATCGCGAATATGGTTTACGAGGTGGCTGAAGCAATCGCCGCCCGCAACGCCGGTGACTACGAATCACTCAGCGATGATGTCCGCAAGACACTCTCTATCGAACTCCCCTTCGACGCTGAGCAATTCGCCAAATTCAATACTCCCGAGGTAATCGAAAACATCGCTGAGACCGCCCTCACTCACCTCCGTCGCTCCAAAGAGAAGATAGAACAGGGCGTGGCGCCTTACATCAAGGAGTTTGTAGAAGAGCGCGGTGCCACCGGCATCGTCGGCGTGCCTATCTCCGACGGACGACGTATGTTCAACATCCGCTGCGATATCAGCGAGGCTTACGCCAACGGCTGCAAACCCGTAAGCAAAGCATGGGAAAAGGCCGTTCTCCTATCCTCTATCGATAAGGCTTGGCAAGAGCAACTACGCGAAATGGACGAACTCCGCCGCTCCGTGCAAAATGCTTCTTATGAGCAGAAAGACCCCCTCGTAATCTACAAACTCGAGGCCTACGAACTCTGGAAGCAGATGCTCTGGAACATGAACTCCAAGGCTGTCGCCACCCTCATGAGAGGCCGTCTCGGTGTGCCGGACTACGAGGAGGCTAAGGCAGCCGCTGAAGCCAAAGCAAAAGAGGAGGCGGAACAGAAGAAAAATGCCGGACCCAACATGGGCAACTCGCAAGGTCTCCGTAGAGAATATTCTACAGCCGGAGCACCCAACCCCTACGCCAACTATTCCACCACCCGCGACACTTATCCGGGTGAGTCGGCACAGCGTCAGGCAGCACAAAATGTCAACCGTCCCACCGCACCGGCACAGCCCGCAAAGGCTCAGCCTAAGATCGGACGTAACGACCCCTGCCCTTGCGGCTCAGGCAAAAAATACAAANNCTGCCACGGCAAAGGNCNCTAAGNTCCCTTTCATTCAATATCTGAATTAANTCACNTTAAAACAATGACATATTATATAATTAGAGACGAGCAAAGCGTAGGACCATTCCCTATCGAAAACCTCCTCGCTGAAGGTCTCACTCCTCAAACTATGGTATGGAAACAGGGACTCGCCGATTGGGTCCCTGCCAACTCCTTACCTGAACTCGCCGCTATCTTCGAAGAGCAGTCGGCTTTCGGCGCGTACACTCAGCCGGAGCAACCGCAGTATCATAGCCAGCCGCAACAGTCGCAATACGCTCAGCCACGGCAGCCGCAATATAATAGCCAGCCGCAACAGCCGCAGTACGCTCAGCCGCAACAGCCGCAATACGGACAACAACCGTATGGACAACCGCCTTACGGTCAGCAACCCTACGGTCAGCAACCTTACGGAGCGCAGCCTCAACCCTACGGACCGCAGCAGCCCTACGGACCGCAGACCTTCCATACCAACTGGATGACACCGGCTATCATTGCAACTATCGTAGGCGCTCTTTGCTCCTGCATAGGACTCGTCTTCGGAATTATAGCAATCAATGCCGCCGGCAAAGCCAACAGTGCATACGAAATGGGCGACTACGTCAACGGTGCTTCTTACNATTNCACGGCCAAGNCTATGACCATCNTTGCATACGTCCTCGCCGGAGTGGGCTTCNTCNGTTCCTTCTTCATNCTGCTGATCTGAATCAATTAATTGACACGACCTTTTACCGCTATGGCAAAATATTTCGTCCGATTAGACCATAAGACACAAGGGCCTTTTACCCTTACACAACTCGTGGAGATGCAGATACGCCCCTCCACTTACGTCTGGTGCAAGGGTATGGACGACTGGCAAAAGGCCGAAGACGTTGCTGATGTATGTCGCGCAATGCGATGCACACTCGCCGGACTACCCATACCCGGTGAGACTCCGTCTGAAGATTTGACGGCCGGCGGCAAGACGGATAGCAGGAATGACATGCAGCACATCACCCCTCCCGGCATTGGCTTCCGCTCCTTCCCCGAACCGCCGCAGCAGACGCCTGACTATAATATAAAGCCGAAAGGGATATCTATTTTCATGGCGCTCCTGCTCACCATATTCTTCTTCCCGCCCACAGGCCTCATCGCTTTATGGTATGCCTATAGCTTCAGACATCTCTGGATAAGCTCGGAAGATGAAAACCTCAGTGCCGATACAAGACATCAACTCCGCGTAAAGGCATACGAAAAAGCCCGCATATATCGCATAATGTCTTTGCTCACCGTATGCATCTTCTTCATACTCACCGGCGTCATGATGGCTTTAAGGCAATNACCCTCAGACTCCNGGCGGNTCTTTATAATCCAGTACAGGCAGAATCATATTCACTAATAACACCATCTCTTCACTCATGAACAGACTAATTCTGACCATATTGCTGANAATNAGTGCATCATGCGCGTCATTCGCTGAAGATATCAGACCGCTTCCGGAGTATATCAAGGCTTCGATACCTAACACATATGTCAATCTCGTTACGGATCCTTCAGGACTGAGTGAGATTTTATGGAGTGTGCAGACTGCCAAAGACATCACGGTCAATCGTGAATGTACCGAAACCGTCAAGCTTTTTCTCGAAGATAAATTGATCATCGAGGTCTCTGCAGAGTATCCGGAAGATGACGATACACCGGGTGTATTGACCATGAATGCGGGTATGTTTGACGATGATATCCCTACTTCGGGAAATATCGTCAGGAATGTGGGATTTTTCTTTGGCAATATCTCTATCGTGGATGCCGGCAAATATACCCTCTCGATTCCGGAAGGCTTCTTCATGTATGGTCAGGACCAGCCTATGCCGGAAGGTGTGAAGTATTATTACATCACTGAGCCTGCCGTATGCAATCCCGCGAATAATTCTTCCGACATCTCGCCTGCGGAACTCAATAAAGTCTCAATCACTTTCACCGGAATAAAGACAATAGAACCGGGACAGAAAAAGACCATTTGGGGAAAGGATTACTCTACAGCCAAACTGAAGATCCTCTTCTCAAATATCGATATCAAGGATAAATATGACTGGGTTATTGATGGCAATACCGTCACATTCTCGTTGAAAGATGGAGAACAATTACCTAATGAAAGTGGCGTTTTCAAGATCACCATCTCACAGGGATTTTTCTTCAATGCCGAGGATAGGGATGCTGCCTATGCTGTCACTTATAAGGTAAATGTCAAGAAAGACGACCTTACAACCTCTGTTGAAAACATTTCCAAAAATCCGCAGAATATCACCGTCTTCAATCTAAATGGACAGAAACTGCTCGACGGCACTCCGGCCGACCGGCTCGAATCCCTACCGGAAGGAATATATGTCGTCAACGGAAAAAAGATATTCAAATAATCACCTCAGAGCTTTAGCAAAAAAAATGAAAATATTCACCTCCGACCAACTCAAGGATATTGATATCGCCACCTGCGAAGCGCAGCAGATCGACTCCCTTCAGCTCATGGAACGCGCTGCCAATGCGGCTGCATGCGAGATAATATCCCGTTTCCTGCCTTCGCAGCGGTTTGTCATCGTGGCAGGCCCCGGCAATAACGGCGGCGACGCACTCGCCGTGGCCCGTATGCTCATCGAGCAGGGATACAGACACGTTGAGATTTTCCTTTTCAATGTCAACGGTCGTCTAAGCCACGATTGCAATGAGGAGCGCTCACAACTCCTTCTGATGGATGGCATCGACTTTACGGAGGTAAACAGAGAATTCACCCCTCCCTACCTCAGCAAAAACGATGTCGTAATCGACGGTCTGTTCGGCAGCGGACTCAAGCAACCCCTGCAAGGTGGCTTCAAGTCGCTCGCCAAATATATCAACGAAAGTGGCGCNTACGTCATCGCTCTCGATATCCCCTCCGGACNCTTCGGAGAATGNAACGACAACGCACTGCGAAGCGANATNGTCCACGCCAACCTGNCCCTCACTTTCCAGATACCNCGACNNTCCTTCTTCTTCGAAGAAAATGCTGACATTATCGGCACCTGGAAACTACTCGACATAGACCTCGATCTGGAAAAGCGTAAGAACACAGACTCGCCATATACGCTGCTCGAAGCCAAAAGCATCCGACCGCTCATGCGGCCCCGACGACCCTTCTCCGCAAAGCGCGACTATGGCTCGGCTATGCTCTTCTGCGGCTCCGGAGGTATGATGGGAGCCGCTGTCATGGCCGCTGAGGCGTGTCTCCGCTCCGGCGCGGGACTCGTCACCGTACACAGCGCTGAGCAAGGCATCAATATCGTGCAGACCGCCGTGCCGGAGGCCATGTTCGAACCGGATAAAAACCCATACGTCATCTCCGACATGACGCTACACCACGACCATCAGGTAGTGGCCGTCGGACCGGGTATCGGCACCCACCAGGTCACCATCGATGCTCTCGAGGCTATGCTCAAGAACTGCAGAGTGCCACTCGTCCTCGATGCCGACGCGCTCAATTGCATCAGCCGCAAACCCTCCCTGCTCACTCTGCTCCCCCGCAATACAATCATCACTCCACACATCGGCGAGTTCGACCGCCTGTTCGGTGAGCAGAAAAGTTCGGAAGAGAGACTCAACAAGGCTATAGAGATGGCTAAGCACTACAATATCATCATTGTCCTCAAAGGCCATTTCACGGCTATCGTCCGCCCCACCGGAAAGGTCTATTTCAATTCCACCGGCAACCCGGGAATGGCTACCGCCGGAGCGGGAGATGTGCTCGTGGGCATTATCGCCGCCTTTGTCGCACAAGGCTACGTGCCTGAACATGCGGCTTATATCGGTGTCTTCATCCACGGACTCGCCGGCGACCTCGCACAGGTGGAATACGGCGAAGCGGGAATGACGGCTACCGATATCACCAAATATATCGGACGCGCCATTCGCATCGTCGTCAATCGTGAGAATTTGCCATATCCTCTCTATTAATTTCTGTATTATATGACTCCCCTCATAAGACATATTCTACTCTCGCTCGCCGTTCTCGCCACGGCTTCCGTCGCCCCGGCACAACAGACTAAAATACTCACTCCCGAAAAGTATAACGAGTACGGACTGGTGTATTCACTCCCCATCACAGGGCTCAATATTCAAGTCACAGCCAAAAAGGAGACTCTCACTGCCGGACCTTTCGCGCAATATGCCCGTAAATATATCGGCACCGACAAGGTTATCACCGTTGACGGTGAGCGCTGGACCATTACCGACGTTACCGTCACCCCCTACGGTCTGCTCGACACTGACTCCAAATATATCATGCAGTTAAAACCGGGAGCGCTGACTTTCATCGGTGTAAGCAACGACGGCATGCTGCTCTCCATCAATGCCAATCCCCCCACGGCTGCACCTGAAGTAAAAAGCGTCGCAGCCGCTCCGGCTCAACATTTCACCGGTAAGGAATACCTGAAGTATGTGGATGAGGATTTCACAGCTTCGCACTCTACTGCCAAACAGGCTCAAATGCNCTCCGAAAGTCTTATGGAGGCACGTGAGGCTCACATCTCACTCACGCGTGGCACCGCCGACAATATGCCCGTAGACGGCCGACAGCTCGAACTCATGCTCAATGCCCTGCAAGCACAAGAGGATGCGCTCACCGCCGCTTTTACCGGCACTGTCACCTCCGAGGTCGTTACACGGTCGTTCACCTTCACTCCTGACGAAGAGGGCTCGTTTACCCTCTTCCGCTTCGCTGACTTTAAGGGCTTTACTGACGCTGACGACTACTCCGGCTCACCGGTAAATATCTCCGTCAAAGTCACTGCTGAAGGCCAGATACCGGTAGATGCCGCCGGCAATGCCAAGCCGCTGCCGAAGGATGCCGTAAGATACTGCATACCCGGCACAGCACTCATCACACTCTCCCATGACGGCAAAACACTATTCTCCAAGGAGATGGAATGCTCACAATACGGTGTGGAATTCGGACTAAACCCCGCCCTCTTTACCGATAAGAAAGAACCCTCTTACGCCATCTTCAATCCCGTCACCGGAGCCCTGAAAGAAATAGGAACAAAAAAAGAATAAGAGCAATATAGTGGTCCGAACCAAAGTGAGGACATAAATAATAAGAATATGCCCGAAAACGGAGCCCCAATATCCCTACTGGAATACACCAGAAATATCAAAAGCGCCCTCGCCTCTCACCCGGGCGTCCACGGTGTCTGGGTAGTCGCCGAAATCAGCGATGTAAACCGCCACCCCTCCGGACATTGCTATATGGAACTCCTCCAAAAGGACGAACGGGGAGTCACCGTAGCCAAAATGAGGGCTACAATCTGGAAATTCATCCTCCCAAGACTCGAAAAAAAATTTCAAGCCGTCACGGCACGCCGCTTTGACAACGGAATGAAACTCCTCTTACGGCTCGAAGCCAACATGCACGAGGTATACAGCATCTCGGCCAACGTGCTCGACATCGACCCGAGTTACACCATGGGTGACATGGAGAGAATTAGACGGGAAATCCTCGACCGTCTCAACAAGGAGGGCATACTCAATCTCAATAAGACAAAGCCGCTACCCATCAATCCGCAGAGAATTGCCGTAATCTCTGCTGCCGGCGCCGCCGGGTACGGCGATTTCATCAATCAGATATCCTCCTCACCGGAGCAATATGTTTTTTACCCTCTCCTCTTCCCGGCCATTCTTCAGGGCAACGACACTTCGTTATCGGTCAGAAATGCGCTCTCACGTATTGAAATGTCCATCGACTTCTGGGATGCGGTAATCATCATTCGCGGCGGTGGCGCTACTACTGACCTCAACGGGTTTGACAACTACGAACTGGCGCGCGCCATTGCCACCTTCCCTATACCCGTAATCGTCGGCATCGGACATGAACGCGACCGAACCGTGCTTGATGAAATAGCCTGTGTGAGATGCAAGACACCTACCGCTGTCGCTACTTTCCTCATTGACTGTATGCGCGAAGCGGAGCGCACTGCCGATAATCTCGCTAACGTCGCGCTCAATACCGTACAGCAGAAACTCTCCCGTCATCACGAACTCCTCGCTAAGTCAGAGACTATCATTCCGGAAATCGCTTTACGACGCATCAGCACCGAGACTCTACGACTCGACAACATCATGCAGCAGGTGGTAATGACCGCCACCGGAAAAACCGCCGCTGCCATGCAACGACTGGAAGCCATACCGGAAATCATCAAGAATGCTGCATTAGAGCGTCTACGTAATGCCGACCAGCGACTCAAATCGCTTGAAGATATGACCGCCATACTCTCCCCGGCTAATACCCTCGCAAGAGGATACAGCATAACCCGTCTCAACGGAAAAGCAATAAAAGACACGGATAGCCTGCAGCCGGGANACACCNTANCCACNACTCTCCAAAAAGGCACCANNACCTCCNCCATCAGCTAATAAACCCCCAAAATAATGACAACATACACCGAAGCACTAACCAATCTCCAGCAGATAATACAAAAAATGCAGAGCCCGGACTGCGACATCGACCNNCTCACCGAATACACCGANGAGGCTCNCAAACTTCTNANNTNCTNCAAAGACAANTTGCACAAAACCGACGAGGACATCCANAAATGTCTTGAGCAANTCGCTCCTACCGCCAACCAGTGACGCCCNCCGTATCTGNCATAGTGCCCGCATATCAAGCGGCGGAATATATCGAAAGATGCCTTCACAGCCTCTTCCGACAATTTCTGCGCAATATCCAGTACATCATTATAGACGACGCCTCTACCGACGCCACTCCTGACATTATCAGACGCATCGTTGACCTATACCCTCACCGACGGTCTCAGACCATCATTCTGACAAATAAGACCAATCAAGGCATCGGAGCTGTCAGGCAGGCTGCACTTGAACGGGCCACCGGAGAATTCGTCATTCACTGTGACGCTGACGATTATTTCGAGCCGGAAGCGCTGATGATGCTATACATACAGGCCACTACAACAGATGCCGATATCGTCATTTGCGGACACTTCATTCATCATAATGACAAAGTAACTGAACATAGATATAATGCCATTAAGCCATCACCACAAAGGGCACTCGAGGATATCGCCGCCAAGAGACTGCACGCCGCCGTGTGGAACAAACTAATCCGCCGCGATTTCATCAGACAACACGGCATCACTTTCCCAAAAGGACTGAATGTCTGCGAAGACCTCATCTTCTCAATCCACGCGCTCCTCTGCCAACCGCGCATAGCGACCTACCCCGGATGTCTTTACCATTACGACCGCGACATAAACAGCAAGTCACTCTCCGCTATCGATTACCCGCACGACCCCGAGCAGTTATGCGTATGGATCAACGAACTCCAACGCCTGCCACTCAGCCGCCACTCAATCATATATTGGACAGAGATGACCCATATCGCTTACTGGGCGTTGCGGCACGACATTCTCGACCCTCACTCTTACAGCCGTTTTTTCCGCCCCTATATTCATCTCATACGCAAAAGCCGGTATAAAATGCACATCCGCTTGCTCACCGAACTCGCCGCCCGGGGCTTCTCACTTCCGCGAAGACTATTCGCGATAATAGACGCGCTTCACTCGTGGAGACACTGACGTCAGGATCTCATACGGTATCGTGCCTAATACCTCGGCAAGATGCTCCACACCGGTGCGCGGACTGAAAATCTCCACCGTATCGCCCTCCTTGCAATCTATCCCGGTAACGTCTATCATACAGGCATCCATACAGATATTCCCTATCGNCGGAGCCTCTNCNCCATTCACCGTCACGCTGATAGCACCATTGCCGAAATGTCTGTTCATGCCGTCGGCATACCCTATCGGTATCGTCGCGATANGTGATTTACGGTGTAACACGCCCTTCCTGCCATAGCCTATCGTCTCTCCGGCCTCGCGGTCTCGCACGGTAATCACCACTGTCTTCAAGGAAGACACAAGTTCCAGCGGTTTCTCAAGCGACGGCGGCAATACTGCCACGCCGTAAAGTCCTATGCCTAAGCGCACATAGTCGTAATGATATCTGTCGGCATAACGCAAGATACCGGCCGAATTCAGAATATGGCGCTTGAACGGCCGCTTGCTCACGGATAGCATCTTCGCCGTGCAACGCTCAAACATCTCAAGTTGACCATCAGTGTAATCATCCATATCGAGGCAGTCAGCCGTGGCAAGATGAGAAAAGACGGTCTCTATCCTTACCTCTTCGCTTGCATTTACAATCTCCATTACCGCATCCAGTTCGCTTTCGATAAACCCCATGCGGTGCATGCCGGTATCCAGCTTGATATGTATCGGATAATTGCGGATGCCGTTGCGACGCGCTGCCGCTATCACATCCTCAAGCATAGAGNAGNTATATATCTCCGTCTTAAGACCAGTAGAGTACATCATCTTATAATTGGCCACACGAGGATTCATCACCATAATCGGCATCGTGATGCCGTTGTTACGCAAGTCCACGCCCTCGTCCAGGACGGCTACGGCAAGATATGACGCGCCGGCATCCTGAAGGGTCTTCGCTATTTCATAACTGCCCGCTCCGTAGCCGGATGCCTTTACCATCGCTATCATACCGGTGCCGGTGGGTATCTGACTGCGGAAATAATTGAAATTGCGGGTCATGGCGTCTAAGTTTACCTCAAGCACCGTCTCATGTGTACGCGCTTCAAGCATCTCCAATATCCGACCGAATCCGTATTCCGGAGCACCCTTCACCAATATTATCTCCTGACGAAAGTCTTTCGCTGAATGAGCAGATAGAAATGCATCTGTAGTAGCATAAAATTCACACTCCAAGACCGGTTGTACTCCAGACCATCCTACCTCATTTAATTCCGCAGATTGCTCGAATTTCTCAGCGCCGGCAAGCAATTTCTCCCCTATCCCTATAAATTTGGTGACCCCTCGCTGACGCAGCATCTCCGCTATCTGCCCTATCACATCCTCGGCATGAGTATCATGGCGGATATCGCTCATTATCACCGTCATCGACTGAGACGGCATCCGTCGGCGCGACATGAAATCAAGAGCCGGACCTAATGAGGATACATCCGACGTATAACTGTCATAAACGATATTGCAACCATTCGAACCGGAAATCACTTCCAGGCGCGTGGCAATCGGGTGAAGATGAAGAAAACCGGCCCTGATATAATCCATATCAAAGCCCTCGGAGAGCATGAAGGCGAGTACACTGCAGGCATTCTCCAACTCCCACGGTCGTGTCACATGAATTTTTACAGGCTCTTCCTCACCAGATACATATATTTCGCTATACCCCTTCTCTTCTTGTCGCTCTATATCAAACGAATAGTCAGCGCTTACATTATTCTCCGTCGACCATCGCACGGACTTTGTGGCGGGATGNGNCTCNTTGNCGTNNGCATCCACCTCCGCANCATCGCAATTATATATCAGCACTGACGCTCCTTGCGCTAAGGAGACCTTCNCCGCTATCTTNCNGCGTCTGTCTGCAAATCCGTCATCATGATCGCNNCCTACGNTGGTGAGTATCACCACATCAGGCACGATCGNCTCACGAAGCGACGACATCTCACCCTCACGTGACACACCGGCCTCTATTAAGGCCACCTCCGTGTCAGCCTCTATCAGCGACAGCGACAATGGCACGCCGATACGCGAATTATAACTGCGGGGCGAGCGAACCGTACGCCTGCAAGGCTCCAACATCTGATAAAGCCACTCCTTCACCATCGTCTTGCCACGGCTACCGGTGATGGTCACCATCTCACCCGAAAAAAGATCGGGAGTATGGCGCATCGCCTTATGCAACGCCTGAAGCGTATCATCCACCTCCACAATGGCCACGTCCGGAGCCATCCGTATCTCCGGGGCAATATCGCTACCCTTATTCACCACAAAAGTACGCACACCCCGAGAATAAAGATAAGGAATATACCGTCCCCCATCATTAGTAGAAGTCAAAAGGGCAAAAAACACAGTCCCCTCCGCATCCACCAACGACCGAGAGTCAGTAAGAAAAGACCGCAGCCGACGCCCGGCCAATTCCGCAACCGGCACCGCAACCCCCAAACGCCCACACAATTCCAAAAGCGACAACATCATAACATCAACAATTAATCCCCCCCCATCCCCCCCCTCATAACTCATCACTCTGACCTCTGACCTATTAATCCTCAGCCCTCCAACCCACCTCCTCTCCCTCTTAAATGCATTGCCTCGGAGAGGCATAATCTCATTAACTTT
>WFLX010173374.1_pt1 | contig 16910 bp, 15 predicted proteins | sample 4967041 | NCBI WGS metagenome assembly WFLX01 (sample SAMN12857096, study PRJNA449069) | gut metagenome | isolation source: stool from male and female vole | host: Microtus ochrogaster | place: USA:Florida | collected 2017 | reverse complement strand
ATGAGGAGCACGAGTGCCACAACGAATGAGATGAAGCCCTGCTGGATAGCCTCAGCACCAAGGCTCGGACCGATAACGTTGTTGCTGACAACGTCTACCTTNGCGCTCATCTTACCAGATTTAAGCACGTTGGCAAGGTCGTTAGCCTCTTCCGGAGTGAAGTTACCGGTGATTTCTGAGTTGCCACCAGTGATCTCATTATTTACATTCGGGAANGAATATACATGCTCGTCAAGCACGATTGCGATTGGGCGACCGATGTTGCTACGGGTGATAGTAGCCCATTCGCGAGCGCCGCGGTCGTTCATACGCATGCTGACAGTGTTGCCGCGCATGTTGTCATATTCAGAAGTAGCGCTTGTCACAGCGTCACCTTCAAGAGCAGGTTCACCCTTGAGGGCAATAAGCTGCCAGTAAGGAGTGGTCTTATACTCGCCGTTGCCCTTTGGAATCGGGTTGCCCTGAGCGTCAGCCACNNGCACTTCAACNGCCTTCACTTCCCAAGCAGCNTGGAAGTCGCTTGGNAGTTTCTGCTTAGCGAGATCTGAATTGAGGATAGAGTCAACGAGGTTGCGGTTGGCAGGAGCCACAAAACCGATCACCGGGCTGCCGGCACGCTGAGCGCCGCCAAGAAGCTGGATAAGGTTGAGATGGTTGATCGTGTCCTGAGCAGCATAAGCCATCGCGAAGTTATTGAGGTCGGAAGCGATCTCATTGTAGTTGTAGACCTCAAAGAACTCGAGNTTNGCNCTTGACTTCAAAAGTTCAGTCACACGCTCCGGTTCCTTCACGCCCGGGAGTTCGAGAAGGATCTGACCTTTCTTGTCCTGGAGTTTCTGGATGTTTGGAGCCACGACACCAAACTGGTCGATACGAGTGCGGAAGATATTGAATGCAGCATCCACCTGGCTGTCTACCTGTTCGTTGAGAGCGGCAGTCACCTCGCTATTGGAAGAATTGCTCTTGATCTTGCCAAGGAATTCACCTTCGCGAGTGAAGAGGGAAGCCATAGTGCCGGGCTGGAAGTAAGAAGCGAACTTGTTGATGAAATCCTTATCGGAAGTCTTCACCCCTGCAGCCTTAGTCTTGTCGATGGCAGCGTTGATTTCCTTAAGTTGCTGCTCGCCGGCGGCATATTGACGGAGGATATCTGGCACTGAGATCTCGAGCACCACGTTCATACCACCCTTCAGGTCAAGACCGAGACCTATTTCCATCTGGCGCACCTGGTTGTAGGTGTAACCGAGGTATACCTTCTCTTTGTCGATAGAGTCATTGTACTGTTTCAGACTCTGTTTGTAGACATCATTTGTCACGTCTGAGGTGCCGGCTGCCTTGGTTGCGTATTCGTTAGCCAGTTTCTCATAGTGAGAAGTCACGAATGAGAAGGAGATGTAGAATCCGCAAATGAGGACAAGAAGCACCGCAATCGTGCTGATAAAGCCTTTGTTCTGCATTTTGTTGTTCTGAATTTTATTGTTATTTTATTAATTATCACAATAATACATTGACGGCATAGGCAAGAAGACCCTTTTNGGGGCCGTCTGCCTACGCTTTTCAACTTGCAAAGTTACAATTTTTTCTGCTAATGTGCAAAAATTTAGCAGACATTTATNATAATTATAAAATTTATTAGTCCTATTNGCCCTATTAGTCCTATTAGTCCAATTAGCCCTATTAGTCCNATTAGTCCAATAAGAAATAAAAAAGGCCCTGATCCAAAGATCAGAGCCTTTCAATGATTTTTTATTTGATTAGAGCTTTGGGCCTGCTGCTACAAGAGCCTTGCCTTCTTCATTTGTAGTGAACTTGTTGAAGTTCTTGATGAAGCGAGCTGCAAGATCCTCTGCCTTCTTAGTCCATTCAGCTGGATCAGCGTAAGTGTCACGCGGATCAAGGATGTTTGGATCTACTCCAGGAAGTTCTGTTGGAACTACAAAGTCGAAGTAAGGGATAGTCTTTGTAGGAGCCTTGAGGATAGAGCCGTCGAGGATGGCGTCGATGATGCCACGAGTATCCTTGATAGAGATACGCTTGCCGGTTCCGTTCCAACCAGTATTTACGAGATATGCCTTAGCACCGCTCTGGTTCATGCGCTTAACGAGCTCCTCACCATATTTAGTTGGGTGGAGGCTAAGGAAAGCTGCACCGAAGCAAGCAGAGAATGTCGGAGTAGGCTCTGTGATNCCACGTTCTGTGCCGGCGAGCTTAGCAGTAAAGCCGCTGAGGAAGTAGTATTTAGTCTGCTCGTCGTTGAGGATAGACACTGGAGGAAGCACACCGAATGCATCAGCTGAAAGGAAGATAACCTGATCAGCAGCCGGACCCTTAGATACTGGCTTAACGATGTTCTTGATGTGATAGATAGGATAAGAAACACGAGTGTTTTCTGTCACGCTCTTGTCTGCGAAGTCGCATTCACCGTTGACAACTGTTACGTTCTCAAGAAGTGCGTCACGCTTAATAGCGTTGTAGATGTCGGGTTCGCTTTCCTTGTCAAGGTTGATAACCTTTGCATAGCAACCACCTTCATAGTTGAATACGCCCTCGTCGTCCCAGCCGTGCTCGTCGTCGCCGATGAGTTTACGCTTNGGATCGGTAGAAAGAGTAGTCTTGCCTGTGCCTGAGAGGCCGAAGAAGATAGCAGTGCTGGTCTCTTCCATATTGGTGTTGGCAGAGCAGTGCATTGATGCGATGCCACGGAGTGGGTTGAAGTAGTTCATCATTGAGAACATACCCTTCTTCATCTCACCGCCATACCAAGTGTTGATGATCACCTGCTCTTTGTCTGTGATGTTGAAAGCAACGCAAGTCTCAGAGTTGATGCCGAGTTCCTTGTAGTTCTCAACTTTTGCCTTAGATGCGTTGTAAACCACGAAGTCAGGCTCGAAGTCCTTGAGTTCTTCTTCAGTAGGACGGATAAACATGTTGGTCACGAAGTGAGCCTGCCATGCAACCTCTACAATGAAACGAACTTTTAGACGAGTTGCTGCGTTTGCACCGCAGAAAAGGTCTACTACAAAAAGTTCTTTGTCGCTGAGCTCATCGATAGCGATTTTCTTGAGCTGGTCCCACACTTCTGTTGTGATAGGCTTGTTGTCGTTGGGATATTCCGGAGAGTTCCACCATACAGTGTTTTCTGTAGTGGCATCCTTCACGAGATATTTGTCTTTAGGACTGCGGCCGGTGTAGACGCCTGTCATAACGTCGATTGCGCCAAGGCTGGTAGGGATACCCTTTTCATAGCCTTCAAGACCCGGTTTTGTTTCTTCAATGAAAAGCTGATCGTAGCTGGGGTTGTGGATAATTTTCTTAACCCCCTTGATCCCATAACGGGACAAATCTAACTCTGCCATATTGTCAAGTTAATGTTATTGGGTTGTACTTACTTAATTATTACCGATTTTTTACCTTGCGGCATCAGTATAACAACCAATCGCCGCAATTTTGCGGCAAAGTTAAACAAAATTTTGCATTTCGGCAAGAGAGGAAGCCCAAAAAGGACTAAAAAAAGGCATTCTTAATGATTTTTAACTCACTATTGCCTATCTCATGCGTGATTTTGCAAAAGTCCCCGCCACCACTGCGCAGATGATTGTGATAAATGCTATGGGTATGCATGAAATTACAAGATCGAGCCACTGAAGTTGCACCGGATATGCCATTGGAATTGCATCTACCGCATTGGTAGCTATCTTGATAAATCCATATTTCTCTTGCAAAAGGCTCAGCACAGATCCAAGCACAATCCCTGCTATCGCACCTATCAAAGACACAAGCACACTTTCCCATCTGAAAACGCTTGCTATCGACTTTCGGCTCATTCCTATTGCCGACATGGTTCGCATAGAATCCTCCTTCTCAAGCACCAACATCGAAAGAGTCGACACGATATTGAAAGAGGCAATCACCAAGATGAAAAAAAGCAGCAAGAAAGTCATCCATTTCTCTATCTGGACCATCCGGAAATTTACTTCTTGCAGCATCAACCGATTTTTCACTTGATAATTATTCCCCACNGCAACCGANACNGCATCCATCAACTTATCAATGTCNACATTACCCGCGGCTTTNATTTCTATTGCCGTTGCCTCTTGGTCGTAAAGAAGAAGATCTCTGACAAGTGAGATATCTGTGAATATGGCATTCTCGTCATATTCATCCTGTAAGGTTTGGAATACATCTGCCACATTGAGGGAATCCATCACAAAAGCTGCAGCAGGATTTGCAGGATTGAATCGTCCTAACCTTTTTGGGGCAAATACTGTAAGGGGTTGAGAAAAGTCGTACATTCCCAATTTATACGCCAAGCCGACAGAAATTAAGGCAGGATTAGAGTATTCTGACTCATCCAATGAATTTCCCCCGGCTATCCTCAGGGAATCGAGTGAAGTGACTTTGGCATAATCCACCGGAACCACACCTTTCAATTTAACGGGTGTCTCATGTCCGTTATAAAATGCCAGCGCATTGTCAGAAAGTGTTGGGGTTGCCACAGACACTCCTTCGATTTTTGCTATTTCTATGGCAAGGGAATCTCCGTTTTCTATGGTTTTTCCTTCTACAGGCAACACCATCAAATCAGGCGACATAGTGTCCATCCTACCTGTGAGAACAGATTGAAAACCATTGAAAACCGACAGCACACAGACAACAGCAGCAGTCGCCACTGCGACCCCTACCACAGAGACGATCGCGATGGCGTTGACTGCACTATGCGATTTCTTACCAAAAAGATACCGCAACGCAACTATAAATGGAATTGACTTCAACGATTAACGATCAACGATTAACGATTAAAACCAACCTCTGACATCTGCCNTCTGGCCCAATATTCCCCCTTTAGGGGGTNAGGGGGCTTGGGGGTATCACTTCACATCATCCGGNTCAACATAGTNGTCGGCTGTGCCTTTGATAGGGTCGGAGGCAAGCAGACGGTCGATGTTTTCAGCATAGTCAAGAGAGTCATCCAAATAGAATGCAAGATCGGGGCATTTGCGAAGCACCTGTTTAACGGCCTGCGCAAGTTCATATCTTACTGTCTTACTCTGCTTCTTTATATTATCGAGTATCTCATTCGACTTTTCAGGTGGGAAAATGCTTAAATATGCTTTTGCCACAGAAAGGTCGGGCGATACACGCACTGCACTGACCGACACCAGGACATTGCCCATAGCCGCTGTCTGACGACGGAATATTTCACTTAATTCCTTTTGAATAAGTCTTGATATCTTTGCTTGTCTTTTTGATTCCATAGTTATTTCCAATTTTCTTTATCTACATAACGCATTATCCCCCTTATTAGTTTTAAATTAGTTTTAACTCTAATTTCAAAATGAAAGTTAAGTATTTTATTAGCAAGTTTACACAAAAATGATTAACTTTGCACTATGAAGCAAGAAAAGTTCTCANTCAAGAAACGCCTGAAGTCGTTTGGCTACGCCTTCAATGGAATCGCTACTCTTCTGCACGACGAGCATAACTCAAGGATTCACGTGGCGATAATGACTGCGGTAATTATCTTTGGCTTTGCATTAGGCCTATCATCTACAGAATGGTGCATAGTCGCACTATGCTGCGGTGCAGTCCTTATGGCTGAAGCCATGAACTCCGCTATAGAAGCAATAGCTGATCTGGTAAGCCCAGAATACCACCCATTGATAAAGAAAGCAAAAGACGTGGCAGCCGCCGGAGTCCTGATGATGGCGATAGCCGCCGCCACGGTGGGAATCATAATATTCCTCCCTAAATTAATTGAGAATTTTGAATTTTGAATTTAGAATTATCAGACCTATTAGACCTATTGGACCTATTAGACTAATTACCCCCATTAGACCAATTAGACCCCCAAAAAGATATGATAGCAATAATCAACGGACCAAATTTAAACATGCTNGGCAAGCGAGATCCGAAAGTATACGGAAGCACTACTTTCGAAGACTTCCTGCCGGAAGCTGAATACCTCGTCTCCGACCTCTCCGATGGCATGGAGACNCTTGAATACTACCAATCCAATTCAGAAGGNGAGATCGTAAGCCGCATACAAGCATTGGCTTTCGACCCTCTATGCCGTGGCATCGTCATNAACCCNGGTGCATATGCTCACTACTCTTATGCTATTCACGACGCTGTGGAGATGTCGCCTGTGCCNGTGATTGTGGTTCACATTTCAAACATTCACGCCCGCGAGGAATTCCGACATAATGATGTGGTAGTCTCTGCAGCAAAAGGCACCATCTGCGGTCTTGGACTCGAAGGTTATCTATTGGCTATCAGANCATTGTTGTCACGCCCATGAACTACGAAATTGAATCTCTACTTGACTCCTATGTAGATAGCCACTCCTCTCCGGAACCGGACTATCTAAAACGATTGACAAGAGAGTCTAATATAAAGCTTATCAACGGCCGTATGTGCTCAGGTCATCTTCAAGGCAGACTGCTAAAGATGATCACGCTGCTGTGTGCTCCCAAAATGGCTGTCGAACTCGGAACATTCACCGGATATTCCGCCCTCTGCATAGCAGAAGGGATGCCGGAAGACTCTACTCTTGTCACCATTGAGGCTGACGATGAACTTGAAGACTTCATTCGCCGNCAATTNGATGGCTCCGAGCATGGCAAGAAAGTGGAGTTGCGCATCGGCAAGGCCTTGGAGATTTGCAAGGAATTTCCCGACGCAAGCGTCGATATGATGTTTATCGATGCCGACAAACGTGAATACCCGGCATATTTAGATGAAGCACTCCGCATGCTNCGCCCCGGAGGATTGATAATCGCAGACAACACTCTGTGGGCAGGACACGTCTGCGACCCTGCCTACGAAAATGATCCACAGACAAAAGGCGTGAGAGCCTTCAACGACAAAGCCGTCTCACTCCCGGGATTCGAAACTCTGATTCTCCCCTTCCGCGACGGCATTACCTTGCTTCGCAAAAAAGATTAGAAGCCTAAAAAATTTGACTTTTTGCTACATTTTTTTATCGGCTCTATTGTTTATATGCTTTTTTTGTTTTAACTTTGCACAGAAAAGTCGCAAACTTTATCTGAATTGCATTTGCATGGCCCCTTTGGATTGAAGATTGCGAGACTCTCCTTACCTTGAAAGAACCTTTAAATACAGACAACTAAATCATGGAAAAAGTCGACAATCTTGACAGAAAGATCCTCAACATCATCATGAACAATGCGCGCACGCCATCTAAAGACGTAGCCATTGTCTGCGGAGTGTCACGCGCCGCTATTCATCAGAGAATACAACGACTAATCGAAATGGGAGTTATCGTGGGCTCCGGATATGACGTTGACCCTAAAAAACTTGGTTACAACACTTGCACTTATGTGGGTGTAAAACTTGAAAAGGGTTCTATGTACCGCGGTGTAGTAGCCGACCTCGAGAATATTCCCGAAGTTGTGGAATGCCACTTCACTACCGGTCCATACTCAATGCTGATGAAGGTTTTCGCTCGCGACAATCAGCACCTAATGGAGCTCCTCAACGACCGTATCCAGCATATCAAGGGTGTGACTGAAACTGAGACTCTCATATCCCTCGAACAGTCAATGAACCGTCAGATAAAACTTGACACTGATTCAGATGCAAAATAAAAGAAATCTAATATACACCATATCGGCGGCTCTGCTTTTGGCAGTGGTCGCCTTTATGTTTTTCTTCCCGGATGCTATGGAGGGAAGAGTGCTGCAACAGCACGACATTCAGCAGGGTATTGCCAACGGACATGAAGGCATCGTCTATAAGGAAGCCACCGGAGAATCCACACGCTGGACCGACTCCCTTTTCGGAGGGATGCCCAACTTCCAGATTTCCCCCTCATATCCTGCCAACGACCTTCTGAAATGGATACAAAGCGTCATGATGCTTGGGTTGCCTGCCCCTGCCAATCTGCTATTCCTCATGATGATAGGATTCTTCATCATGTGTCTTTGCATGAAGATGCGATGGAGCGTCGCACTCTTTGCCTCGCTGGCCTGGGGGTTCTCATCCTACTTCATTATTATTATAGGAGCAGGGCACATTTGGAAATTCCTTGCACTCAGCTATGTTCCGCCAACAATCGGAGGTCTTATCCTTATATATAGAGGGAAATGGCTGGCTGGAGGAGCCTTGACTTCACTTTTCGCTGCGCTTCAGCTTATGAGCAACCATCCACAGATGTCTTACTACTTCATGCTCGTGATGGCTTGCATGGCTCTCGCCTATCTATGGATTGCAATTAAAGAAAAGACAGTAGGCAAATGGTGCATATCCACTTGTGTTCTTATCGGATGCGGAATAATCGGAGCAGCCGNCAACTNTCCANGCNTTTACAACTCACTCGAATATAGCAAGGAGACAGTGCGCGGACGCGCAACTGANATTACCGATCCAAACGCTCCCGCTGCTGTCGGAATGGATAAGGCTGCCATCACTGCTTGGAGTTATGGCATTGATGAGACCTGGAGTTTGCTTATCCCNAATGTGAAGGGTGGAGCGACTCTCAAGCCTACTGCCGGACAAAACCGAATGCTGACCGTGGCTGAGACCAACATGGGNTCTGACCGCTATCTNTCTCCGGAAGAGATGCAGTTTGCAAGCCAATTCTCACAATACTTTGGCGACCAACCTATGACCAATGGGCCGGTATATGTAGGGGCATTCGTGCTTTTGCTCGCCATCCTCGCTATGTTTGTAGTGGAAGGGAAATGGGAGACGCCGATGAAGTGGGCGCTTTTTGCTTCCGCTCTCATAACAGTCATGCTAAGTTGGGGTCACAATTTCAATGGATTGACCAACTTTATGATCGACCATTTCCCAGGCTATAATAAATTCCGCACCGTAAGTTCAATATTAGTGGTGGTAGAATTCTGTATTCCCCTGCTTGCAGCCCTTTGCGTGCGCCAGATTCTCAACACTGAGAATTTCTTCAAAAATAATAAATGGACTGTCATATGCGTGATGGGCGGTGGCGCGGCTGTCTGCCTTTTAGGTTGGATCTCCCCGTCAATATTCGGCCAACCATATTCAGCCTCTGAATTCAACTATCTGAAAGATGCAGGGGCTTTCTCCAATCCTGCTTATGCCAATGTGATGAAAGGTATCGAGGCAGGAAGATTAGGACTTGTCTCTACCGACTGCCTACGCTCCCTTATCTTCATAGTCCTTGGATGCGCATTGCTTTTCATGTGGGAAAAGAAAATCATCAAGAATGCTTCTGNATGGGCTTGCTGCTTGGCAGCTTTGGTGCTTGNAGACCTTTATACAGTAGACAAGCGATACGTTGACTCCGACAACTTCCTGACTGCAGATAGCGACGAGGCNGTTTTCGTTCCAACAGAGGCCGACCTTGCAATTCTGCAAGACAAGAGCAACTACCGCGTGATGGACATCCCCGGATTCTCCTCTGCCCGCAGCAGNTATTTCCACAAAACCATCGGCGGCTACCACGCAGCAAAACTTACCCGCTACAACGACCTGATAGAGCATCAAATCTCAAAGGGAAATCCATTTGTGCTCAACATGCTAAATGCCAAGTATTTCTTGACCAATGACGGTTATTCTCAGAATCCGGATGCTTTTGGCAACGCATGGTTTGTAGACACTTTGACCTATGTGGGCTCTTCTCGCGAGGAGATGGATGCTCTTTCCAACTTGACTCACCGCAATACAGCAGTGGCTGACAAGAAGTTTGCCGAGATAATCGGCACTCCCCTGCCAATTGCCGCTGGCGACACCATCTACGAGACTTCTTATGCTCCAAATAAGTTGACATATAAAGCCCATTCCGCAAAGGGTGGCGTGGCTCTCTTCTCCGAGGTATATTTCCCATGGGGATGGAAAGCCACTGTCAATGGCAAGGAAGTGCCTATCGGTCAGGCTGACTATGTGCTCCGCGCACTCCGCCTGCCGGCTGGAGACTCGGAGATCGTGATGACATTCGATCCTCAATCAGTGAAGAATACCAACTCCATCGCCATGGCCTCCGTAATCCTTATCTACCTCCTCGCACTTGGAGCCATTGCCAAATGGATTCTGTCAATAGTCAGGAAGAAATAAGCCCCCTATCCCCCTAAAGGGGGAACTTAGAGCCCCCAAAGGCCAAACAATTATGCATTATGAATTATGAATTATGCATTAATAAAAGATTACTTTGAGCGTTGGCGCCATACCCGTGGGTATGGCGTCCACTCTCCTTTGGCATATCGCATTGTGAAGGATTGCATTCATCCCGACCGCAAATATGCGTTCTATTCCGACGCATATCTCGATTTTGAATACAATGAGGAAAGGAAGGCTTTGAGGCATGCACGTATGGCTATCAGACTCATCAATCTCCTCCGACCCCACAGCATCTGGTATCCTAACGGCGACAAGCGACTTTGCACTGCCCTGAAGATGTCATTCCCTAACATCCACTTGGCTTCTCAAAAGAATTGCCCGAAAAACATTGATTTCATAATCTGCAATGGCAATGATGATTTCTCAGGAATGTGGCATAAAATGGACTCAATGCAAGAGTGCGCGATGGTAGTCTACGGAAAGGAGTTAGACAATTTAGAAGGAGCCACTCTTATACTATCAGCAAGAAACTTTACCATAGTCATCCGCCGAATCGGCATGGACTTCACAGCATATTCCCTTTAACTTCATGGCAGCCCCAACAGCACTACAATACTTCGAATCATATCTGTCGCTCGAGCGAGGAATGTCTGAAAATACGTGCGAGGCATACGTCTCTGACGTATGTCATCTTTTGGAGTTTTTGGAAGAAGAGGGTCTAAACCCGACGGAAGCCACAGAAAAGGACCTGCACGGCTTTCTTTCCACTCTTCGCGACATGGGGATAGGCCCTCGAAGCCAAGCCCGAATCCTATCGGGAATAAAAAGTTATTACAAATTCCTAAAACTGAGCGAGCTGATAGAAAACAATCCTACTGATCTTCTTGAATCTCCCAGACTTGGAAGGCATCTGCCTGAAGTGTTGAGCACTGAGGAAATCGACATGATGATAGAGCAGATTCCGGACGATAAAGAGGAATCGCTACGAAATCATGCTATTATCGAGACTCTTTATGGAAGTGGACTCCGCGTGTCGGAACTGACCGATGCCCGACTTTCCAGACTTAATTTTGAAGATGGATTCCTGATTGTGGAAGGCAAGGGGAGCAAGCAACGAATCGTGCCAGTATCCCCAGTTGCAATAGACCTAATAAAGGAATATTTACCCCAGCGTGCCAGACTAAATATAAAATCTGATGCCCAAGACATCATTTTCCTCAACCGACGTGGCGGAAGAATGTCAAGGGTGATGGTATTCTACATAATTCGCGACTTGGCGGCTGCCGCCGGAATACTGAAGACTGTCTCACCCCATACCCTACGACACAGTTTCGCCACTCACCTCCTCGAAGGAGGCGCATCCCTACGAGTAATCCAAGAACTATTAGGCCATGAGTCGCTTGAGACAACCGAAATCTACGTCCACCTCGACCGTTCCCGCCTCCGCACCGAACTCCTCACACACCACCCCCACTATCGCTCTAAAAATTCATAATTCATAATGCTTAATTCATAATGTAATGGCTGATAATTATCTTGAGAAACGAATGGAGGAACTCCGAAGCGGACGGCTGGGCGTAAAAGGTGGTATCCCGGGAATCCGTCCTGGCGCATTGCGTGTGGTAGTGGCTGGTGGAAGTCATGGAGCCGCCAAGGAAAAGGTATTAGATCTGCGAAAAAAGGGCTATCGCGTAGCCGTCTTCGACAATGATGAGAAAGAAGGTAAAAGGATGGCATACGAAAATGGCATACGTTTCCACCACATCGATTTAACCGATGACAAAGCCATTCAAAATGAGACTGCATCTCTGCTCAAAGCATGGAGAGGGGTAGACATCATCATTGGAGATAAAGAGCAATGCCAATCGCTGAGCATCGCCGTGAAAAATTGGAAAGATTCTCTCCCAATCCCCGACAATTCAGAAACCAAGATTGTTATAATATAAACATCAACAAGATTCATCATGATTCATCAAGACATGATTAATCCTGATAAATCAATATTCAACCANTAAAAAATAATAAGTTATGGAAATAGGAGATAAATTCCCCGACGTATTGGGAGTAGATGCTCAGGGAAAGGAAGTAAAACTCAGTGACTATCCCGGTAAGAAATTCGTATTGTATTTCTATCCTAAAGACAACACTCCGGGCTGCTCAGCCGAAGCCTGCAGCCTTAACGACGGNCTTGATGAATTGGCAGCAAAGGGCTACCAAGTGATAGGAGTCAGCAAAGACTCAGCAGCAAGCCATGTGAAATTTACCGACAAATTCGGTCTGAAATTTCCGCTGGTCGCAGACACCGACACCACCCTCTGCCAACTTGCTGGCGTATGGCAAAAGAAGAAAATGGCAGGACGCGAATACATGGGCATCGTCCGCACCACCTTCCTCCTCTCCCCCGATGGCACTGTAGAGCAGATAATCTCAAAAGTCAACACCAAAGACGCCGCCAACCAAATCCTCGGCTTAATTTAGATTCCATCTTATAATTTGAGATGGGATCTTAACCCGACCATAGGTCAGGCCACCAAAACAAACAGGCTCCCNGTAGTTTATCCGGGAGCCTGTTAATTTTATTGGATTCTGTTTGCTTGATTAGAATCTGTTTGTTTTGGATATAGTCTGATTATTTGGATAGAATCTGTTTGTTTTGGTGGAAGAAGCTTTGCTTCTGTTTCAGTCAATCTTTACATTCTTCACGCCGTCGCCGTAGGTGATCTTCTCGCCAGGCACATCAACTGTGACATTCTTCATAGTAAGCCCATCCACATGATTGAGAGCGAACCCTTTATCAGCACGGAAGCGGCAATCTTCAAGCACTACATTCTTCATTGGCATCTCCGGCAGGCCGTTGAAGAGAGCGGCGCGTCCGGCTGAGCGACATGTCACATCCTTGATGAAAATATTCTTGAATGAAGGGGTTTCCTCTGTGACTGGGGGCACTGGAGCCCCGGGCTTGATACCATAATACATATCGAAGATCAGAGCCTCTCCCGGTATGTCAGTCATCTTGATATTATCAACATAGATGTTCTCGACTACGCCTCCACGTCCACGTGTAGACTTGAAGCGAAGACCTACGTCTGTGCCGATAAACACGCAATTGCGCGCAACGATGTCTTTGCATCCTCCCGACATTTCGCTGCCGATCACAAATCCACCATGTCCGTGATAGACAGTGCATCCCTCAATCAGCACATTGGAAGATGGCACTCCGCGATCACGACCATCCTTATCCTTGCCGCTCTTGAGACAAATAGCGTCATCGCCTACGTCGAAACTGCTGTTGACAAGAAGCACATTTGTGCATGACTCTATATCGATGCCATCACCGTTCTGCGCATACCAAGGATTGCGGATATTCACATTGTCTACAATCAGGTTTTCGCACATCAACGGATGCACATTCCAAGCCGGCGAGTTCTCGAATGTCACACCCTGAAGCAATACATTGGTGCAACCAATAAAAGAGACAAGTACCGGACGCAGGAAATCGTGAGCAGCCTCCAATGCCTGAGGATCACCGGTATGCACCTTTTCCTGAAGTTCTTTACTGCCATATGCTTTGAGTATATTCTCATTGGCAAACCAGATGTCGCCCTTTTCACTGGTCACACCAGTCTGAGTAAGTTTCTTCCACTGCGCCTCGGTCAACTTAGCCTTCTTCACAGGACGCCAGCACTGTCCGTTGCCATTGATAGTGCCTTCGCCGGTGATTGAAATATTTTTCTTGCCTCGCGCTGTGAGNGGGGAAACTGCACGATAAGTGTTAAGACCTTCCCAGTCAGACTTAACAACGGGGTAGTCAGCAAGATTCTCGCTAAAGAGAAGCAACGCACCTCGATCCAGATGCAAGTCAATGTTGTGGTCAAACACTATCGGACCGGTATACCAGATTCCTTCCGGCACAATCAGATGGCCACCACCCTTCTGAGAAAGGTGAGCGATAGCATCCTCAAAAGCCTTAGTGTTGAGGGTCACGCCATCGTTGACTCCACCGAAATCAGAGATTTTCACACTGTAGTCAGGAATAGAGAAGTCTCTCACCTGATTGATCTTCACCGGCATATCGGTGTAATACTTAGCATAGTCAGCAGCCGAAGCCGACACCGCAGCGAGGCCCAAAGCCAACGCCAACGCCAAAACCATAGATTTTCTAAATTTCATTATCATGATGTTTNGTTAAATAATCACACAGANGGCACACAGAGAATAAATAAGGGAATACCATGGAATACTTCGACTGAATCAATATCCATTGATTTTATGTCTTATCACATTTACATTACAAAATTACTTTATTTTTATTTGAAATCCAAATTACGATGAAAAAAATATATAAATAAAAATAACCCTCTATGTGCCCTCTGTGTGATATATCATACAAAAGCGGACAAAAGTGTACGAAATCGGACACCCATCTAAATCCTCACACATTAAATATCAATCATTTACATTTTTGGCACGCATATTGCATCTCAATAGGCAAAAGTCATTAATGCCCTTAATGCCCCTAAAGGCCTTAATGCCCTTAATGACTGTCAAAGACAAAAAAACTGACAACTAAAAATACAATGGATAGACAAATCCCCAACTCAGAGCGCCAAAAGGCAAAACGCAAGAGAATCATCAAAATCGGAGCCATCTCTTTAGCAGTGATAGCCGGTGCCATCGGGCTCGGAAGCCTGATGAGGGCATCCGTGGCTGTCTCCGACCTTACAGTAGGCACAGCCGACACCGGCACAATTGAAGTGACTGTCTCCGGCACCGGCACCGTTGCAGCCGCATTCGAGGAGATCATCACTTCCCCTATCAACAGTCGCATAGTAGAAGTCTACTGCCGCGCCGGAGACTCCGTAAAAGCCGGCACTCCTCTTCTACGCCTCGACCTCCAGAGCACTGAAAACGAAGTGAACCAACTCAGCGACCAAATCGCAATGAAAAATCATGAGCTCGACCAGCAGCGCGTAAACTCCGACACTCGACTCACCGACCTCGCAATGCAAGTGAAGGTAAAGGAAATGACTTTAAGTCGTCTTGAGGCTGAGCTCCGCAATGAGAAATANCTCGANAGCATCGGCTCCGGCACCGGCGACCGAGTTCGCCAAGCAGAACTCGCAGTAAAGACCGGACGCCTCGAATTGGAACAGATGAAGCAGCAACTCGCAAATGAAAAACGTGTNGCACAGGCATCAGAAAATGTAAAGCACCTCGACATCGACATAGCACGCCGAAACCTCGACGAGAAAAGCCGAACTCTCAGCGATGCCCGCGTATCCTCACCCCGCGATGCAACCCTGACCTTCATCCAAGACCAAATAGGCGAAAAAGTGAGCGAAGGACAGAAGATTGCCGTAATTGCCGACCTCGGACATTTCCGAGTAGATGGTGAAATCTCCGACAGTTATGCCAATAAAATCGGAGTCGGCAGCCAAGCCATCGTAAGAATCGGCAAAGAGCGGCTGAAAGGAGTCGTCTCCAATCTGACACCTCAATCCCAAAATGGGGTCATCAAATTCACCGTCCGCCTTGAAGATGACGCCCACCCCCGCCTACGCTCAGGTCTGAAAACCGACATCTACGTTGCCTGCGACGTAGTAGACGATGCCATCCGCATTCCTAACGGCTCCTACTACACCGGACCCGGCTCCTACAGCCTATTCTTCATGAGCGAAGACGGGAAAAAACTCGAGAAGCACGAAGTGAAACTCGGCAACTCCAACTATGAGTTCGTAGAAGTCCAAAGCGGCATAAAGCCCGGCCAACGGGTAGTCCTCTCCGACATGTCTCGCTTCAAAGACTCCTCCTCCCTCCGAGTCCGATAATTCCTTAAAGCCCTTAAAGCCCCTAAAGCCCCAAGCGCAGCCCATGGAAAGCAGGCATTCCTGCCTGCGTCCAAGCTAAAGCAAGTCCTGCCTGCGCCCCTAAAGCCCCTAAAGCCCTTAAAGCCCCTAAAGCCCCAAAACTATGAAATTAATAAAAAAGACCCTACAAGAGGCGATGAAGACCCCCGGCTTCTCGCTCCTCTACATGGCAGGCGTAGCCTTCACAGTCGCCTTCACCATCATCTACGGGATGCTCTTATATAGCCAGCTCGGGCCAGTCTATCCCGAATACAACCGCAACTCCACTGTATATGTCAATAAAGTAGTATTGACAAAGGAATACAACAGAAACAGCAATTATCTTGGTCGCCCATTCGTCGAAGAATTCTTACGGGATAAACTAAAGTCAGCCGAAATGATGACAACAATCGCAGCCTTCAACTTAGGCTATCCCATGGTCCAAACCGACGGACATGGTCCTGAATTTCATGTTGAGACCCGTATGGTGGAGCCAAACTTCTTTAAGTTTTATAGCTATGAATTCAAGGCAGGCAAACCATTTTCTCAAGAAGACTTTGACTCCGCATTGAATGTTGCTGACATTAGTGAAACCGTCGCCAAGAGGCTCTTTGGATCAGCTGAAGAAGCAGTAGGGAAAGAGATATCAATCGACCATGTCAACTATAAAATAAGAGGAGTCTTCAAAGAAGGAAGTGCTCTAAACATTGATTCCTCTGGAGAAGTATTTCTTCCCTACAGTTTGAGATTCTCTCCTGCCGGTTTTGAGGCTGGAATCAAAGGATAGATGGGTCCGCTAGAAGCTATTATCAAGGTAAAACCCGGTAAAGAAGGGTCGGTCACTTCGGCGCTGGCCTCAGTGACAGCGGGCGTCTCCACGCTCTCCACGGTCTCCACAGGGGTCACAGTCTCCACGCTCACCACGGTCTCCACGGTCTCGGCGCCGGCGTCAATGCTGACGTTGGGCTCCTCGGTGATGGTAGGCAGCGTGGCGGCCGGCTCGTCGTT
>WFLX010022832.1_pt1 | contig 16913 bp, 14 predicted proteins | sample 4967041 | NCBI WGS metagenome assembly WFLX01 (sample SAMN12857096, study PRJNA449069) | gut metagenome | isolation source: stool from male and female vole | host: Microtus ochrogaster | place: USA:Florida | collected 2017 | reverse complement strand
TGCGACTTTCTGCACGAAATCCTTGTCGGAATCCTTGGCGCCGGCCTTCTGAGCTTTGGCGATTGCGTCATTGATCTGAGCGAGTGCCTGCGGACCGGATGCGTACTGGCGAAGGATATCGGGGACGGAGATCTCAAGGACAACGTTCATGCCGCCCTTCAGGTCGAGACCCAGACCAATGCCCATTTCGCGGCATTCCTTCAATGTCCACACATTGCAGTACACCTTGTTGTTGAGCAGGGAATCCATGTAGCGGTCGGCTGCGTCCTGACCCTCGGCCAGCGCCTTTTCCTCGATTTTGCTTTCGAAGTGGCTGGTGACCACAGTGAAGCTCAGGTAGAAGAGGCACACCAATGTCAGCAGGAGCGCGAAAAACTTAACGAATCCTTTGTTTTGCATTGTTTGTAAAAATTTATTATTGTTTGTTTTGTATTGAGTCGTTTCGAGTACATTAGCGTGCAAAGATACGTTTTTTTCCTTAAACAAAGACAAAAAGCATGATTTTTTGTGCCCTATGGCAGAATTATTGCACTTTTGGATGTAGGCGGGCTATGAGCGGGTAGTGGTCGGAGGAGGAAATGGTTTTGTCTATGCGGCAGTCNTGGCATGCCCAGCGATTAGAGAAAAAGATGTGGTCTATGCGAACGGAGAAGGCACGCTCGTTGTAGGAGAAACCCGGACCGGAACCGGCTTGGCGATAGGCGGACCGGAGCAGGGAGGTGAGGCGCCGATAGGTGTATGAGACGGGTGTGTCGTTCAGGTCGCCGCAGACGATGATGGGGTGGGCGGCGTTGCGACTGACGATGGCGCAGATGGAATCGGTCTGTATGCCGCGGAAGCCGGCTGCTTCGCTGAGTTTGTTCACCATCATGCGCACCCCGCTTTTCATGGTGGTGCGGTTCGGGTTCTTTATCATGTCGGTGTATTCGCTCTTTTCTTCTTTGCTCAGGTGGTTGCTCTCCAAATGGTTGTTGATGACGAGCAAGCTGTCGCCGCCATAGTTCAGCCAGCAAGCCATGCTGTGGTTGGTGCGTGTGGGGAAGGTGACGGGAATGGCGTTGCCCAGAACGGGGTAGCGCGAGATGATGGCCAAACTCTGTTCGAACAGGCTGTGGAAGGCGTGTTGCTCCAACCACGCTTTTGTGTCTTTGTGGTTGAGCCATGACTTTGATATTTCCTGTAGGCAGATGATGTCGGCGTGTGTGGAGTCGAGGAAGGCCTGCAGTTCCTCGCGTTGTTTTTCGGTGTTCTGATATTGAGCATTGTAGCTGACGATGGTCAGTGTGCTGTCCGCAGAGGTCGGGCTGGCGGATGAGAACCGCAACGGCCAGTAGTCCAAGGCCTGGTCGGCAACGGCCAGCATGCCTGCCAGCGGCACCCATGCCAAGCTGATATGGCATAGCACCCAGACGCACAGCAGCGTGGCGTTCGCCACGAAAAAAGCAGGGAAGGCAAGCGTCAGGAGCGAAAGGCGCGGGCAGTGTTCGGGCGAGACGTAGGTGAGTCCTGCGCTGAGCCACAGCAATGCTATGGTGAGCAGGTTGGCACCGAGCAGCAGGCTGATGCACAGCCGCTTCAGTTTGTTGCCCAACGTGTGGCGGGAAGTCTTTGACATGGCATTGCGTACACGCATGTGCGATGTGTACGATTAACGGCGGCTGATGTCGAAAAGGCGTTTCTTCTCCTCCTCGGAGAGTCCGCTGTAGCCGCTTTTCTTAACCTTGTCAAGGATGCGGTTCAGCTCCTCTTCGTTTTCTTTCTTCTTCTGTAGGTATGCTGCATCCTGACTGTAGCGTCCGCCATAGGTGACATTGATGTGCGGCTTGCGTTTCTTCCCGATGGATGCGAACCAGCGGCGCAGGTTGTCCCAGGTGTTGGTGCCGCGGTCGTAGTTGCTGAAGTTGCCGCGGCGGCTGCGGCTTCCGCCTCCTCCGCGCCAGTAGAGAAGCAGGAGCAGACCCACAAGCATGCCGCCGAGGTGTGCCATGTGTGCCACTCCGTCGCCGCGTTGTGCCATGGCGGAAAGCAATTCGATGACGGCATAGCCCATGACGAAGTATTTTGCCTTGATGGGGACGGGCAAGGGGAAGATGAACATGCGCTCGTTGGGGAACGTCATGCCGAAGGCCAGCAATATGCCATACACGCAGCCGGAGGCGCCGACGGTACACCATTGGTTGAGGTATTGCGACATGGGTATGACCATGCCGTGATCTATGGATATCTGTTCATAGCCGGCGAAACCGTANTAGAGGAACTCTGCTCCCTGCACCAGTTCCTGTGCCAGTCCTGCTCCGAGTCCGCAGGTGAGATAGTAGAACAGGAAGCGCCTGACGCCCAGTGTCTGCTCGATGATGCGGCCGAACATCCACAAGGCGAACATGTTGAAAAAGAGGTGNTGCAATCCGCCNTGCATGAACATATAGGTGAAGAATTGCCAGGGACGNAANGNTTCGGCCANCANGAAATGCAGTCCGAACAGATCGTTCAGGTCAATACCCCTCAGTCCGAGCACATAGGACGCAAAGAAGCAGAGGACGTTGATGATGAGCAGGTTCTTGGTGACGGGAGGCATCATGTTCATGNTAAATGGCATATCTTGTTCNTTTCGGGCACAAAGATACGAAAAAAGGCAAAAGGAAAGGTCCCAATGCCGTGTATTGTGATGTTTTTTTGCATTTTAGGGCAAAAAATGGCGTAAACGCTTGGCTGATAGGTTAAGTTTGTTTATATTTGTCGAACAATAGCATGCGGGGACATCCGATGACTATCATTACAAATAATTATTAACTTCAATATCTATGAACAAGACGGAATTAGTAGCCAAGATCGCCGAGGGCGCAGGCTTGAGCAAGGTGGACGCAAAGAAGGCTCTGGAGGCGACTCTGGATGCAATCGCCGCAGCAGTAAAGTCAAATGACAAGGTTGCTTTGGTCGGATTCGGCACATTCGCCGTTTCTGAGCGTTGCGAGCGCAAAGGCATCAACCCCGCCACCAAGCAGGTCATAACGATTCCAGCCAAGAGGGTGGTGAAGTTCAAGGCCGGTGCCGACCTGGACATCTAAGAAGAACAAACACTTGAAGAGGAAATGTGAGCCCTCCGTGCCGACCGCACGGAGGGCTTTTTCTTTGTAGTCAGACCACGGCCTGTATATATAATGAACGTGCGGACGCGCGCATTATAGTATATAAGGTGAGGCGGTCTTTTTTGTGCTGCGATGCATAATAAAGGGTGATGCTTGTTGACAAAACGGGGTGGGCGCCGTATATATAAACAGAAGCGCTTCTCAACAACACGCAACGGCACGCGCTGCCCGAGCAAACAACAACAGTATTAACCCATTATCCCCGCTATCCCCTCCGCGGCATACAAAACTCCTTCATTCGCTATGGAAGGACGGGAGGGGGACTTCTCATGATAAATTACAGTATTGCACTGATGAGTTCTGTACCCGGCACGTCTAAGTCGGAAATCGTTGAACGCAAAGCATACGGTGTCGTACAGCTGTCGGACACCCTCGACATCGAGGACTTTGCACAGCACATTACCTCTCATGGCTGCGTCTATTCCTCTGCCGACATCGTGGCCATACTGAGTCTGGCCGNGAACTGCATNCGCGNANTGATGCTGGAGGGCNAGNAGGTGAAACTTGGTGACTNNGGCAGTTTCCAGCCCCGGCTCCGCACTGTCGGTGCCAAAACGGCCACCGCGTTCACCAGTCAGAACATCAAGTCGGTGAACGTTAGCTGGAAGCCCGGCAAGAAGTTCGAGAATCTCCGCAAAGTTGCCACCTTCAAGCTCGTGCCCAATCGCAAAATGCAGGCCGAGGCCATAGAAGAAATTAAGAACAGCGACACCATCAGCGGTCTGGAGTAAGCGCCTTGCTCCCGTTGCCATTCCCGTAGCCGGTGATGGCAACGGGCAGGCTCTGCCACAGGCCACTCACGCAAGTCAAGCCTTGCACAACGACAACGGAATATGCCTATGAACAACATCTATTCTTGCAGGGGAATACGCAACAACAACCCGCTGAACATCCGCCGCGTGCGCGGTACCATCTGGAAGGGGCAGTGTGCTGTGCAGTCCGACCCGGAGTTCGTGCAGTTCGAGTCCATGAAATGGGGCATTCGTGCGGCATTCTGCATCCTGCGCACCTATGAGACGAAGTATCACGCAAATTGTGTGGTTGACATCATCATTCGCTGGGCCCCGCCATCTGAGAATGACACGCAGCGCTACATACGCAACGTGTGCCAATGGACAGGCTTTGGCGGTTACGAGCGATTGACGGAGCGGCAGTGGCCAAAACTCATTGCGGCCATGGTGCGCCAAGAGTGCGGTGTTGACCTTCCGATAGAGCCATGAGAGGAANTCGCCTGTCCGTTTCCGGTGCATTGCCACCGAATGAACCGTCCGCTATGACTGTAAGGCTGACTCTCTCCGTGGCCGCCTTCGTCTCTGCCCTCATCTTTGCCGGACTGGGCATGTGGCTCCCGCCTCNGGGCAGAATAGACGCCAGCATCCTCATCCTCGTGGCNCAACTGCTCGTGCTCTGNGCCACCTTTCTGGGAATTNAAGATTANACAAACATTATAAATAAAAAACAATGNCTATGAATGCGAAGAACAAATGGTCTGTCATCATTAACATTGCTCTGACTGCCATCACCGCAGTGCTTTCCGCTATGGGCTTTACCATTGCCGGCTGACCACCGACTGCAACAAAAAGCGACCTCGCCCTCAACTGATGAGGGCGAGGTCGCTGACGATGTCGTGTCTGCAATGATCAGAAAAGGCGATATGAGAAGGTCACGGAGAGGTTAGGATAGCACGTGGTCAGCGTTCTTGCTGCTTTGGCCATTTTGCCGACCTTGCCGGGTACATCGTGCAAGTCGTTCATCAAATCGATGCCTTGCAAGGGCTTGTTATAGACTTCATAACCGGTTCCGTCCAGTTTCGGGCGCACGATGTCGCGATAGTCTTCCAAATCTTCGGCTATGAAATTGTCTCGCCACTCTTGCGGAATGTTGATGGGGCTTTCGATGCGATAGACGTTGTTCAGAAGTACTTTTGGTCTGCCGCCCATAAACATGATGCCTGCATCGGCGCTGAGTTTCCATCGGCGGTTGCGCGAGAGATGGGTATTGTAGCCCAAACCGACGTAGGGGCGCACTTTCCAGACGTCGCTCATGTGTGCCTGCACCTTTCCTTCTTTCTCAGGCACCAAGTATGCTTTGTCGCCATTGTCGAAATGTCCGAGGTAGATGCCGGTGATGCCATTCTTCCTCACTGGGTCCTCTATCTCGGGTATGGCACCGTGGCCACCGAAATCGTCGTGCATGCAGAACAATGTGTAGATATTGTTGTATGCAGTGACAGCTCTGAGAAGTTGCGTCTCGCCGGAAGCGTTTATGCTGCTGCCTATGCGGTCGGACCCGGCAAAGAATCCGGCGGTAACGCTCCAATGTCGATTGTTGGGGAGGGGCATCACGTCAACCATAAACTTGAACTGATGCAGGTTGGGCTTGAGATCCATTTTCACATGGTCCTTCATCTCCACGCCCTGGAACAGGTCGAACGCTTCCTTGTATGCGCTCAGCTTTGGGTCGTTGATGTCCAGACCATACTTTTCAAGGTAGTGATCTATTTTCCCTTGCTTGTCGATGAGTTTCTGCAAACTGGACTGATCGAGCGGACCGTTGGCCGACTCGATGGGGAAGTTTGTCCTTATTTTGCTGATGGGCATGAAGGAGTAGCCGGCTCGCACGCGAACCCATTCAGTTATGGGCATGGCGAGGTCTATGCCAATACCCATCGAGCCGAGTGTGATGCCGACGTCTGCGTGGTTAAACAACATTTGTCGGTTGTTCTCTGAGGTTTGTGCCATAGCTCCGGCCGATAGTAAGCCGAGAGCGAGAGCAAGGTTTCTCATACGCGCATATTTCATTAGATAATTCTGGTTGTGACTGTTTAAGGGGATGATGTCGGGCGGCACTCGTGGGGCCGGCGATATGTTCCAACCGTAGGTCCGGTGGCTAATGTTCCGGCATCTGTTCCGGCGCATTGCGAGTTATGGGTGGTGTGTTGCCGATGCCTCTTGAGGTGCCGGCGGTTGTTCCTGATGTAACCCATATCCCGGTTGCGGTGGGGAGAAAGAGGGGATTCGCTACGGGACGAGTACCTTGTGGCCGCCTACGATGTACATGCCGGCGGGCAATCCTTCCATGTCGTTGCTCTTGCGGAGCTGTTGGCCGCTGAGGCTATAGACCCCCTCAATGCTTCTCTCCCTGTTGTCTGCTATAAGATCCTCGATGCCGGTGCCTTTGTACTCATCTTCGGTCATCACGATGAGTGTCTTGGCTGTATTCTCGTTACACTTGAGGTAGCTGTGGTTGGCAGGCACGCAAACGTAGGTGACGGGCCTGTAGCCTGTTGATTGATCCCTCTTCTCGAATTGTGAAGTGCCGGAGGTCGGTGCGTCCGTCAGCGTTAGCTTGCCTTCGGCATTGACGGCAAAAATGCGCATTGTGGCTGCATCGAAGAGTTTATAGGCATTGGTTGATGCTGCGGGGCGGGAACCGTTGCAGAAAAAAGTGCCGGCAAGCAGATTGCCGGATGTGGTTGCTGCAGTAGGAGGCAGCAGTTCGATGCGGTTTTGCGAAGGGTCGGGCGAAGAGCACTCTATGATGACAGGTGTTGCCGTTGGCACTGCACCCTCTACTTCCTTCAGCACGGCTTTGTCGCCATCGACGAGAGATATGTAGTAAACCTTCATCCCTTCCGATGCGGGCTTGAAGGGAAAACTGGCATAGAAGGGCTGATAGTATTTGCCTCTTGCCTGTATGGTAGGGCTGATGCCGGCGTAGTTCGTGACGTGGTCGGTGGTGATTTTATCTACTATCCAGCGGCGGAAGTTGAGTGTTCCGCTTGTGCCCATCTTGCCTTTACCCGGACGGGGTGCTGGGGCAGTTTCGTTGTCGCTGAGTGTCTTTACGACTTCCATGCCTCCTTTTGAGACGCTTGCTGACACTTCGTAAGTGCCGTTGGAGAGCGTCTTTACATTGACATAGTAGCCTGTCAGTGCGTGTACGCCTGTGCCCTGTGCGGTGAGGTCGTATTGTGAGCCAACCTTCTTGATATAGATGATGCTTGCCGGGTCGCTAATGGGGGAGCGGTAGCTTTCACCCTCTATTTCAATATGGTCCAGCCAAAGTTGGATGGCCTGAAAGTCCTCAACGTCGCGGTTNTTGTCGTAGTAGTCTTTGTCGTCAGTGACATAAAGGTAGCGTTGTGAGGCGAGATTGCGTATGCGGTAATAGCCGTCNCCGGCTATGCCNGTTCCGTTGGTTTGCGCTAAGGCTGTGGCGAGNCTTAATATATATAATAAAGTGAATGTGATGTGCAGTTTCTTCATGAGTCTTTATAGTTTCGCNTGCGTTGGCTTGCGATGGTGTGATTATTCAGAAGTCTGGCTGTTACGCCGCATTTCCTTTTTTTTGTCGCTGCATTCCGGGCCGAGTTGCGGCTCGGTGTTTTCGTGATGTTCTTTTCTCCTCTGTTCCTGTGCAGATTCATCACCCGATGACCGTTGAATCTGTTAAAGGCTGGCTCTCCGGACGAGCCTAATGAATTGGTGTGTCTCTTGCGGCCCGGGCTTTTGTCTTGAACGAGGAAGAATTGTGGGTTCTTTGACCTAATGAAAGTCGATTACCTGCGGCGCAGGCTATGTGTATGCCGGCAAACAGCAGATTGGGGGTGTGGTGTCGGTGTGCAAACGTCAAAAACTTGCCTTAAGTATAATTCACAATCCCTCGTCACCGCAAAGTGTTCTGTATGCGGCGACGAGGGGAGTTGTGTTTGTTCGTTTTCGGTTGTTACTCTGCGATGCAGATGCTCACACGGTTCAAACTGTTCTGCTCGTATGGCTGGACGGAGTCGCCCTTGCTGTCAACCATTATGCGGCTACGAGCGATGCCATATGAGTTAACCAGTATGTCGGCCACCATCTGGGCACGTTTCCGAGCGTAATCCACGTTAATCTTCGGATTGCCGGTGCCCTTGTCGGCATAGCCGGTAATGGTCACTTTGGCTTCGGGATACTTGTTGAGGTAGGCTACGATATCCTCCACCTTGGGCATCTCTGTCTTGCTGACCTCTGAGCCGCGGATGTTGAAGAAGATGTCGCGGCGCAATGCTTCGCGCTTCACGGCTTCGCGTTCCTTATAGACAATTTTCTCCACAGGCTTTTCGATAACCTTCTCTACAACCTTCTCTACGATGGTGGGTGCAACAGGAGTGACGGTGACGGTTTTGCTGACCTTGCCGAGGTTCACCTTTACGCCAACCAGACCGTTGAAATACCAATCGGCATTGTTGGCGTATTTGCTGTTGTAGGAGTCGGGGAGCACATTGCCGTTGATTTCCAGGCCGAGGTCAACACGACGGCTCAGGTGAAAATCAACGTAGGCGCCTACTTTGCCCACGAATCGTGCCTTGGCACCATCCCATGCTAACGACATGTGGTGTGCCACGTCTTGTGCATTGTTGAGCTTACCTGCTATTTCGTTGCGAAGTGTCAACGCTTCATCGTTGTTGAAGCCGATGTTGGCTCCGATGCCGGCCAAAAGGCCAACATCGACGAGGCGTTTGGGGTTATAGCCCAATATCCAGTTCGTAATGTTGCAGGTTACGTCTGCTGTGGGGGCGATGTAGTTATATTTCCAGGTCTTAGTGCCCAGGCCCAGGTAATTGAGGTCGGTGCCTCCCTTACTCTGGTATCCGCTCACCGCGAGACGTACACCCCACACGGGGGTGAATTTGTAACCGCCTGCTATCTGTGCGTTGCACGAAAGCAAGTCGCCGAAGCATATTTCGCCCAAAGTGTATTGACCGCCTAACTGAGCCTGTACATACCAATGAGGATTGAAGACTTCTTTTGTGGCAGTCTGCCCCTGCGCGGATGCACAGAGGCATCCGGCAGCGAGCAATGCTGAGAATAAAATTTTCTTGTAACTCATACGCTAATTATTCTGTCAATTCAAGACTGCGAGTTATTCTGTTACAGTGATGTAGTACTTTCTGGTGGCCATGTTGCCGTGGAAGTCGAGGGCTGAATATGCTACCTCATAGGTGTAGCCGGGAGTGAAGCCGAATGCCTCAACCTTGCGCATATCGCCATTGATGACCTGATTCATGTTTCCGGTGTTGGCTGCCTTGAGGCGTGCCACACAGTCGCTGTTGCCTTCCTGTGCACTTGACGTTCCATTGAAGACATTGGTCACTGCCACATGTTTGCGGGCAAACGGTGTGAGCAGCTCCATGGTCCAGCTGGTGGGATAGAACGTGACATCCTTTTTCAACACGGTGGGATAGCTCTTTGAACCGCTCAGGCGCTTGATGCCGCTGCCGTTGCTTGCAATGAGCACCGGTTGCAGACGACTGTTGGCAGAGTTGATGAGGGAGGTCAGCTTGTTGTTGAGCTTCTCAATGTAGTCCTTAATCTTATCTACATAGTTGTCTATGTTGTTGTCAATGCGGTCTTCGTAGTCGTTAACCTTTGAGAGCAACCTGTTGACTTCTTCTACGATTTTGCGGACGTCGGCAAGCATACCGTTGACGTTGCCAAGCTGGTCCTTGACTGTACCCCAAAGTTCTTCTGCAGCATCGGACAAGTCTCTTGTAATCCAGATGTTGATGCCGCGGGCTTCACCGTTGCCTTCTCCAACATATTCCAACAGAGGTGTCTTGCCGTCCTTGTCGTATATGATGTTGCCTGCAGCATCGCGCAGGAAGTTATAGTCGCCGAACTTGACCCACTTGTCAATGTCGATGGTTACGGGCACAGTTTCTTCCATTACGAGGTGATAATTGATGTCTTGATTTATATTTACATCTGCATCAATGTCTTTCTCATATTTCAGGTGAGCAATAGCCTTGCCATCGAGTGTTACGGTGCCGCCTTCGCCGGTAGCAGTCGCATTGATGTTAATCTGATTCATAGGAATCTTGGCGTACATTGCGTTGCCGTTCTGGTCAAGCGCAGGATTGCCATCGGCATCCTTGATGGGAACAATCAATACGGCGCCGAGTTCCTCGTCAACATCGTTGCCGGTAAGTTCGGTTGTCACCACGATGGTGGGAGCAGAGTATGTTCCCTTTACATCTGTCAGGTCAACCTCAATGTCCTCGTCAATTTTAACGGGAACTTTGACCTTTGCGTTTTGTATTTCTNCGGGGATGGTGAGATCCTTTTCGAACTTGACAGGAACGTCCTTTGTCTCGGAGAATTGCAAGNGATACTGCAAGCCGCCAATATAGATAGTGGTGTCTATATCNACNTTGAAGAGCGCCAACTGGTCTTCTGTCAGGTCTTTAATCTCAATGTCTTTGATCTTCAAGTCTCCAATCATCTGGGAGAGGGTAGAGCCAGTGATGCTGCCTGCGGCAACATGGACGTTATCCTTAAGCGTTTTGGCAACGCGGTCGAGCAGAGCGTTGGCACGATTGATGCCTGGGATTGTCTCTACATGCAGATCCTTGAGGGTGCCTAATGAGAGAGGCTTGTAGGCAACTGCGGCCATGTTGTACTCAGAATAAACAGAGTGCTCGTTGTCGTTTTCGGTGTAGGAACACTTCAGGCCATTGCGATCCATGCGCATAGACTTGACCACATCGTACATGTCGCTGGCAATCTTGCTTAAGCTAGCGCCGGTGCGGTTCTGGGCAATTTCGGTGATGGCGCTCTGGATGGCGGACGTGTTGATGTTCAAAGACTGGGCGTTCTCAATGTCGCTGATGCTGATTTCTGCATTGGTCTCGTAGAAACCATTGTTGGCACGGGAGTAGCCAAACTCAAGCTTCATGTCGCTTTTTTGTATGGGTGTGAGGACGATGGGCGAAACTTCATCGAGCGAGTTGACGATGTCAAGTTTCAGACCGTCGAGGTTGGCCGTGTTGGGGTTGATAGTCATGTAGACCTTACCGGCATAGCCCATGTACTCATCGGTGCCTTTGAGCATCAGGGGTACGTTGGCGTACCAGTTGAATTTGTTTATGCCGCTGAGCATTTCTATGTCCTTGGCAGTAAGTGCTTCTTCTGGGTTGATGTAGTTACCTGTACGATAGGTGGGGAACTCAATGTCGTTGGCAGGCACACCATAGAATGCCATTAAGACATTCGACTGGACGTCGAAGGGCATGCTGAATGAACCGAACATGGGGTTGTGGGTGGATTGGATGATAATGTTGGTCACCTGCTTTGCCAATGCTTCCTGNAGGGCACTGATGTCGCTGCGAATCTCTGCGATGTCTTCCTGCATTTCGTTGATCTTTGATTCTGCTTCAGTGATGCGGGTGTTGAGATCGGCAACATCATCTTTGATGCTTTGCACGTCGTTCTCAATATTGCTGACAGCAGTCTGCAGTGTTCCAATGCNGGTGGTGTTGGCAGAAATACTCTGAAGGATTTCTGCTTTGTCCATGTTATAGTCCTCAACTTTAACGGTTGTGCTGTTGAGAAGGGCTGTCAAAGCCTTTAAGTCAACTAACTCCTGGAAGTGGCTATCAATGGAGTCGTTGATAATCGCAATCAGGTCATCAATGTCATCAACCCGACCAGTCAACGTTGTCAGATTGCCATTGGTGGTTTCCAAATCTTTGGCCACTTGCTCTATGTTGTCGTTGATGGTCTTGAGCAGATTTTCCTTGATGTCCTTGATNTCTCCCTCTGCTGAGTTCAATCGGTTGTTAATCTCGGTCAAATCGACAGGAGTGCATGCGCAGAGTTTTGTCTTGATATCTTCAATCTGCTTGTTGATGTCGTCGATGTCGCTTTGGTCTGCCTTGCCATCAATCTTGATATCAAGGGCGTCAATGTCGTTCTTGACAGAAGCCAAGATAGCGATTTTTGCGGCCTCGATTTCTTGATCGGCATACTCTTTGGCTGCTATGAGGTTNGCGGCGCAATCGGCCTTGATACCAGCAATATCACCTTCCAGTTTGTCGACTTTGGCTTTATAGGAGTCCATGTCGTTTTCNAGGGTTGTGACGCGCGTTTTTAGCGTGGTGNTGTCTTNTGTATTTATGCCGNCTTGTTCACATTTTGTTTCNANTTCCTTGACTTTTTNCTTGNGGTCTTCANGGTCCNTGAAAGCAATGGGCAACTTGTCCTTGATGGAATTGATAAATTCTTCGTTGGCTGTTGCTTTGGCCAAAGCATCCGATGCGTTCGTTACAGCAGATTCTATTTGGGGCGTCAGGATGTTGGTTACCAAATCGTTCAAATCGGTGAAATTCTGTTTCAGTGTGTTGAAATTTACAGTGAGGTCGCCGATGTTTGTTTGGTTGGTCGTTGCTAATGCCATTGCCTCTTCGGCCATCTTTTCTGTCAGAGGCATTCGTGTGGCCAAATCAGACAGAATTTCCCACTTGTCTTCGAAATTGCATTCGCAGTTTTTAATTTTGTTGAGTTGCTCCTGCAAATTTCCGACAGTTTCTTGGAGCAGTTTTATTGCTGCTTCGTTCGATACCGTAGTCTGGTACAATTCGATGATGGTGAATGTGCCAGCGCTACCGCCACCTGATACGGGGGCAGGGAATTGGTTGTTCTTGATAAATTCTTCTAAAGCCTTCTGAAGATCCGTCTTGCCGGAAGGAGATGAAGTGTTGATGTTCTTCAATTCGTCAAGTTGCTTCATTATGTCTTGCAACTTTGCAGAAAGATCGTTGTTGGTAGTGGCGCCCAGAGCCCCTTTCATCTGTTCGATGGTTTGATTCAGTGCCTGGATTTGTGCTTCTAAAATCTGTTTCTGCTTGTCCAATGCCTCTTGAAGCGTCAAGTTAATCGTGACGCCCTGTTCGCGCAGCTCGTTGGCTAAATCTCCGTTGGTATCCTTACAGGACACGAACATACCCACGCCCGATGCAATAATGGCAAGCATGAGGATGCGAATGAGTTTTTGTTTTTGATTCATCTTTTTAAGTATTTGTGATAGTGTATATTTCCATTTTGTCAAAAAGTGTCTGTCGCTTCTCTATATTTGAGACAAAGATACGAGGATAACCTTATTTAGCAGCCCGAAGCAGCCTGCGTTTAATAGAATTTAACGGTGTTAAATAGTGATTCACATAATTTAACAGACAGAAGCGCGAGGCGTGAAGCCTGTGTTGAGATGTTTGCCTATGTTGTTTCTGTCCTTGTGCGGTGTTTACCTTGTATATCTCCAAGGGGTATATACTTGTTCCAAAATGAGAAAATGAGTGTGGTGCTGAGGATGCCGGCAATGGTTGCGATTATGTAGGCGTTGGCAGATCCTTTGAGCCAATCGGCATATGAGAATGCTTGCGCATCTTCTCCAAAGAAAAACAGTAGCGCGACTACGATGCCATTGTTGAGTATGTGTAGCAGGGAGGTTAGTATNATATTGCGGCACTTGCAGTATATAATGCCNAAGATGATGNCGAGAGGCAAGGNATAANGACATTGTGCCACATTGAAGTGAACGATGCCGAATGCCAATGAGGAAAGGAGAACNGCCATCCTTGGATGAACTCCCCGACGCAGCATTTCGCCGGCAATGGCTTCGCGGAAAAGCAATTCCTCGGTGATGGGTCCTATGACAACGAGCATCACGACTCCCCATGTGTTGTGTGACATGGCAAGAGACATTCGTTGCAGGGATTCCGGGCTGTCGATGTCATCTGTCAAGATGGAGACACTCAAGGCACATAGTAAACCGCCAATGATGGGGGCGATGCTGGAACGCCAGTTGATGGCAGAGAAACGGAATGTGTCGAAAAAACGGATGTAGCGAAACGGGAAGCAGCATAGCAATACGGCTACAGTGTTCATTGTTATCATGATGATGGAGAGGGTGGCTACGGACAGGTTCTCCAACAGAGGGAACTCTGGGGTGAAGTCAGCTATTGCTGTGTCGGGCGGAGGCGAAAGGACGAAGCCTGCAATATAAATGGCTACGGTCCCCAAGCCTTGTGTCAGCAGAAATATAGCTAAGGTATTAAAGAAACTGGCGTATTTGCTCATCATGTGTAGAGAAGGCGGGGGCTATTTCTTGCTTGATGTGGTGGGCTGTTTCTTCTCGTCCTCAATGGCTTGCTGCCGGATGGCTTCCATAAGAAGATCTTCGAATGTCTTCTGTCTGCACAATCTTTCATACTCTTCCAGTGCTTTGCGATCGCGGGCATGTTTTCTCTCGCGTTTCCGCTCTGTTATGGCAAAGGGATGAAGTACTTTGTCTGTAATTTTAGTGCCGATGATGTCACTGACGTTTTTTGTGCTTATTTTGTTGATGCCTCGCTGCTTGAGAGAGTTACGGATGGCTTCATTGATGCGCAGAAGGGTGTCGCCGTTTACTATGATTTCTCGTAGCGTATCTACGCTGAGCGAATCATTAGGCGTTGGTCGCACTTGTGCTGCCGATGGGATTTGAGTCAATGTGATTGCCGTGAGAAGCAGGAAGAAAGTCTTTCTCATCTGTTTTTTTTGATTGTTTTGCGGTACAAAAGTAAACTTATTTTTGGATTTGACAAAGGAAAATCCGAACTTTGCGCCGACTTCTTACATTATATAATAATATATCTTGCGCAAGAAATGAAAAGAATAGTGACGACGGGGCTGGTATGTATGGTGGCCCTTTGTGGCATGGCCATAGATTACACAAAGTATGTTANTCCTTTTATCGGAANACAGACCGANGAGACGGGTGCTCTTTNCGGCAGCACATTCCCCGGTCCTACTATGCCGCAGGGCATGGTGCAGCTGGCTCCAGAGACAGAACAGTATGTCACTTGGGACCCTTGCTGCGGCTACGATTATAATCGCGACAGCATCTTCGGCTTCACCCATACTCACCTGAGCGGAACGGGTTGCACAGACCTCATTGATATATCGCTCATGCCAACCATAAAGCATGTTACGCCCGAGTTGCTCAAGGAAGGGGTGTTTGCTCTGCCTTTCACGCATGAGAGGGAGAGTGCGGTACCGGGGTATTACACTGTGGATTTGCTGGGCGACGAGAACATTAAGGTGGAATTGAGCGCTACGGTGCATGCCGGCATACATCGCTATACTTTCCCTCTGGGGAAGGAGCAGACCATCATCCTCGACCTTGACCGTATGACTTTTCGCGGCGATGCTTATTACACCGGACGCCGTGCATACCAGATTATACAGAGCCAGATTCGGGTGGTTGACGAGAGAACTATTGAGGGTTACCGTGTTGTGACCGGCTGGGCAAAGCTCCGCAAAGTGTACTTCAGAATGGAATTTTCCCGTCCTTTTGTGGGGCGCATCCTGATGGACGGCGGGCGCAATGCCGGCGAAAGCTGTGTCATCAACGGAAAAACACTGCGGGCAGCCCTGCACTTCGATTCTCAAAACGGAGCGGAAGTGATGGCGAAAGTAGCCATTTCTGCCGTTGATAATGATGGCGCACGGCGGAACATGCAGGCGGAGGCCAAGTCGTGGGATTTCAATTATTATACCCAAGCCGCTCATGATGCCTGGGAAAAGGAGCTCTCTACTATCGATATCGAGGGCACAGATGACCAGAAGACTATCTTCTACACAGGTCTCTACCATGTCCTCATGCAGCCTAATATCATTAGTGATGTGGACGGTCGCTATATGGACACTAATTTCGAGATAAAGCAAATGCCCGGCGGCCAAGCCTATCACTCAACCTTCAGTCTCTGGGATACTTTCCGTGCCGCCCATCCGTTATACACTCTGCTTTACCCCAACATTGCCACACAGTTCGTTCGCGACATGGTACTCCACCACGAAACATATGGCTATTTACCCATTTGGGATCTTTGGGGGCAGGAGAACTACTGCATGATAGGCAACCATGCCATTCCTGTTTTGGCAGATGCTATCTTGTCTGAACTGCCCGGCATTGACGTGGAACGCACTTACAAGGCTATGCTGGAGAGTTCCACTCGCACTCATCCCAACAGCCCGTTTGAGGTGTGGGAGAAGTATGGCTACATGCCGCAGAACTTGCAAAACGTGAGTGTGAGCATCACTTTGGAGCAGGCTTTCGATGACTGGTGCGTGGCTGCTGTCGCCAAGAAACTGGGCAAGACGGCCGACTATGAGCGCTTCCTGCGTCGCAGCGAGTTCTACCGCAATCTCTTCAATCCCGCCTTTGGCTTCTTCCAGCCCAAGGATGACAAAGGCAACTGGATAGACCCCTTCGACCCTCTCAGCTACGAGAATCCTTGCATTGTTGAGGGTAATGCGTGGAAGTATCTGTGGTTCGTGCCTCAGAATCCTCTGGAGTTGATTGAACTTTTTGGCGGCAAGAAGCCGTTCATAGAGAAACTTAACAAAAACTTTACCTTGACAGAGACCAGCGGTGAAGTGAATGGTAATGCCAGTGGCTTCATCGGGCAGTATGCTCATGGCAATGAACCGAGCCATCATACTACATATCTCTACAACTTTGCCGGACAGCCTTGGCGTACTCAGGAACTGGTTCATCAGGTGCGTTCTACCTTTTATAATGCTACTCCCTGCGGTTATGCCGGCAACGATGACTGCGGACAGATGTCGGCTTGGTACATTTTCTCCAGTCTGGGCTTCTATCCTTTTAATGCCGGAAGTGCAGAGTATGTCATCGGCACCCCGCTTTTCCAACATGCAGTGCTACACATGCCTGGCGGAAAGGATTTGACCATCAAAGCGCCTCGAAAGTCAGACAAGGCCATCTATGTGAAGGGAGTGAAACTGAATGGCAAGACGATTACAGACTGGAAGCTCACGCATCGTCAGTTGATAGACGGTGGAGTCCTTGAGTTCACGATGAGTGAGAAGAAATAGAGACACGACGACACAAACAGAAAGCGGAGTGCCCCAAAAAGTTAAATAAAAACTTTTTGGGGCACTCCGCTTT
>WFLX010005484.1_pt1 | contig 16917 bp, 11 predicted proteins | sample 4967041 | NCBI WGS metagenome assembly WFLX01 (sample SAMN12857096, study PRJNA449069) | gut metagenome | isolation source: stool from male and female vole | host: Microtus ochrogaster | place: USA:Florida | collected 2017 | reverse complement strand
TATCTGCCCGACGGTAAAGCCTATATGCAACTCACGGCCGACGGCAAGAAACTCGTGAAATACGACACCCGCACGGGCAAAGAGATAGAGACCGTGATGGATCTCGACAACACCCGCGAGACCACCCTGCCATCAATCGAGGGCTATAAGGTGAGCGACCGCGGCGACAAGATCCTCGTCTGGAGAAACGCCCGCTCCATCTACCGCCGCTCGTTTGATGCCGAATATTATGTCTACGAGATCCGCACACGTCTGCTCCGCCCCTTGTCTACCGACCACTCGCGCCAGCGGGCAGCCCTCTTCTCGCCCGACAGCCGCATGGTGGCCTTTGTTGCCTCCGACAACAATATCTATGTCAAGAAACTCGACTACGGCACCGAACTGCCTGTGACCACCGATGGCAAAATCAACGAGATCATCAACGGTGTTCCCGACTGGGTGTATGAGGAGGAATTTTCCACCGCATCGTCCATGACATGGTCGCCCGACAATATGCAGCTGTGCTTCATCCGTTACGACGAAAGCAAGGTCCGTATGTTCTCGTTCCCGCTATATGAGGGTGCCTGCCACCCGAACAAGGAATACGCCCTCTATCCGGGCGATTTCACCTACAAATATCCCGTANCCGGAGAGGTCAACTCANTTGTCAGCGTACACTCCTACGATGTCGAGACCCGCAAGACCAAACGCATCGAGCTCCCCGACAAGCGAATCGAATATATTCCCCGCATATCCTACGCTTTCTCGCCCGACCGCCTCATAATCGTCACACTCAACCGCGAGCAGACCCGCATGGAGATNTATTCGGCCAATCCCAAGACCACNGTTGTCAAGAGTCTCGTTGTGGAGGAAGCCGACGCATGGCTCTCGACNGCAACCTACGAGGATATCCACTATTATCCTGAATTTTTTGTCATCTCATCCGGTCGCTCAGGTTATGAGCANCTCTACCAGTATTCCTACTCCGGATCACTCACTAAGCAGATCACATCGGGCGACTATGANGTAACCGCTTACTATGGCTACGATCCTATCAGNAAATGCCACTACTATCAGGCCGCTTCAAGCAGCCCCATCAACAGGGTCGTGAGCCGTATAGACGCCAAAGGTAAGATCACCGACCTCTCTCCCGCCGAGGGTACCGGCTCGGCTGCATTCAGCCNCGACTATGCTTTCTACACCCTNAGCTACAACTCTGCCACCAAGCCCCCGNTTGTCACCTTTGTCAATGCCGCAACCGACAAGACCGTAAANACACTTGAAGACAACAGCGAGTATGCATCGCGCTGGGCCTCAGCTCCGCACAAGGAATTCTTCACCATGCAGAGCGACGGATATACCCTCAACGGCTGGATGCTCAAACCGGCCGATTTCAACCCCTCCCGCAAATATCCGGTCATCATGTATCAGTATTCAGGTCCCGGCTCTCAGGAGGTGCTCAACAACTGGGGTATCGGCTGGTCTACCTACTTCACCACTCAGGGATACATCATCATCTGCGTCGACGGACGCGGCACGGGCGGACGCGGACGGGCCTTCATGACCTCCGTCTACAAGAATCTCGGCCATTACGAATCTATCGATCAGGTCAATGCGGCCCGCTATGCAGCCTCGCTTCCCTTTGTCGACGGCTCCCGGATCGGACTGTTCGGATGGAGTTTCGGTGGCTACGAAACCCTCATGGCCTCCTCTCAGCCAGATGCGCCCTACGCCGCCGCTGTCGCTGTAGCTCCTGTCACCGACTGGCGCTATTACGACACTGTCTATGCCGAGCGCTACATGCTCACCCCGCAGATGAATCCCGACGGCTACCGCGACTCGGCTCCCGTCAACCGGACGGCCAATGTACGCTGCCCGCTCCTCATCATGCACGGCACAGCCGACGACAATGTCCACTTCTCCAACGCCGTGGAATATGTAGCCCAGCTTCAGGGCAATGGCGGATGGTGTGATCTGTATATCTTCCCCAACATGAATCACTCCATCAACGGTTGCGGAATGCAGTCGGTGGTTTACTCCCGTATGCTCGAATACTTCAACAGTCAGATGAAGTAACCCCGGCGACCGGTTAAACCTCTCCCTCCCCTACGGTGTTAAACTTGACATGGAACAAAGCAAGCGCACAGATAATCTAAATGGAATTTTCTTCGTATGGCTTGAATGGATGGCGTGTTCGTCAGCCATTCTTGCCGTCATACTCACCCCCCTCCTTCTCCGTCCGATATGGACACCCCTTGTGGCCGCTCTGCTTGAAGTGACCCTCTACTACGCAATCAGGCGCGGGCGTGAGACCACCCGACCGCGCTGTCTGCTTCCATTCTTCATCACCACCCGTATACTGTTCTGGTCGGCGGTATCGATGATCGCAGTCCTGCTGATCCTGCGCTACATGCACCCCGACGACATAGTCACCCTCGGCATCAATCGTGAAATACCCTTCATTCCGGTGCTCATCGTTGCGCCGATAGGTTCAGCAGTGTGTCTGTGGATGCTTATGCGCGGATCGTCGTTTCCATTCTGCGTCGATTGCAAACTGCGTTTCGACACACCGGCTGAACGCGGCTTCCTCGGCATACTGTTCAGTCAGGAAGGCACAACCCAGATACGCGTCCTCCGCAACGGCCTCCTCCTTCTGACCTTTTCGGCATGGCCNTATTATCTGGTCAANTATGTCAACGAAAGCCTCAATGCAGCCGACCGCTACTTCTTTTTCGGTATACCGGCGGCACTATGGATCATAGCCGCAGTGTATATGTCGCTGCGCTACCTCGGCATCTACCGCTACTATGATCAGGATATAGAAGGATCGCAACAACGCAAAGGCGCGTCAACCCGCGTCCGCTATCTGCTGATCCACGACAACAAGCTGCTTATACGGGTTCCCGACACCGATTCCATCATCGACCTTTCGAGGACCAAAGCCGATACTCCGGCCGAGGTGATACTCCCCTACCGGCGCGACCTGCCCCTCTTTGAGGCCGAGCGTTATCTCGAAGGAATCCTTCCGGTCAAAGGAGCCCGGGTAAGGTTTCTCTACTCCAACACTGAGTGGAACGCCGACTGCAACCTGTTTCACTATATTGTGAAAATCGACGATGAGATGGCAACTAAGCTCAATGAAACCATCGACGGCGCAATGTGGGTCACCCTGCATCAATACAACGATTTGCTGCGCGCCGGCCAGATCGACTCGATCCTTGCATCCGAGATACACAGNATATATATATCCGCCATGGCTTTCAAGACCTACGACNGCCGCGGACGACGTATCTATCCCATCAAACATTACCGGCCCACTTTCCGCCTGTCCGACGTNATAGATTATAAGGTNGACTTCAACGACCGTCACTGGCTCTATGTGGCCCGCTGCAACGAAGACGAACCTTTTTACCGGCTCCGGTCGTTCTGGCGCAGGCACATCAACGGACTCTCATATTGAAACCCGAAATATGATTATCATCACAGGGCCTACCGCAACAGGCAAGACATCACGGGCCGTGGCCCTTGCCCGGGCCATAAACGGCGAGATAGTCTCGGCAGACTCGCGCCAGGTTTACCGNGGCATGGACATCGGATCGGGCAAAGACCTGTCTGAATACGGCGATGTGCCCTACCACATGATTGACATAGCCGACGCGGGAGAAGTGTACAATCTCTACCGATACCTCGCCGATGCCAGGATGGCAATTGATTCAGTAGAGTCACGGGGCAGACNGGCCATTGTGTGCGGCGGCTCCGGAATGTATGTTGAGGCACTCGCCAGAGGAACAGTTCTCCCGCCTGTGCCCCGCAACGATGCGCTACGCGAATCGCTCGCCAACCTCAGCCTCGATGAGCTTCGAGAAATACTGGCCTCGATGAAGACCCTTCATAACACTACCGATACGGACACCCGCGCCCGTGCTATCCGGGCCATCGAGATTCAGACCTATTATGTGGAGCATCCTGAGATGGATCCTAACACAATGACGGCGGCCACTCCTTCTTCCCAACCCTTGATAATCGGCGTTGAGACCGATCGCGATACAAGACGGGCTCGTATAGAGCGGCGTCTTGACGAGAGGCTTGCCGAGGGGATGATCGACGAAGTCCGCTCGCTACTCGCCCGAGGAGTTGATCCGCAGATCCTCATCAACTATGGTCTCGAATACCGGTTTATAACCCGCCATCTGCTCGGGGAGCTTTCGCTTGAGGAGATGAGATCAGGACTCCTCATAGCCATCCATCAGTTTGCAAAACGACAGATGACTTGGTTCAGGGGCATGGAGAGAAGGGGCTTCACCATCAAATGGCTACCGGCTTCCATGACATCCGACCAATTCACAGCCGCAGCTATTGACCTTATCGACAAATGGTCCGCATAACACTCCTGCTATTGTCACTCATCATAATGGGTCATGGGGCGGGCAGCGCTGCACCAAAGCGAATTTACCATGTAGCTCAGCATCTGTCGGTGACCGACACTACCATAGTCTTCCCACCCATAGGTAGCGAGCCTTATGCCGCGATAGAGACAAGAGTAGCGGTAAACGAGCCCCGTCGACTCCGCACCGGCAAGTCGCCGGCATGGTTTGAAATCGGATGCGGAGAGATGAGACTGGTAGTTCAACGACACACCCAGGTAGCCGACAATATCCACGACAACAGCACCATACTGCTCAGTCTTTTCTCGGCCGACTCCCTGCTTTTTTCAGGATCGGCCCGCGATATGGATCTCAATGGAGGAGAAAACAGTTATCTGCTTGAATGGAACGCGACCTCAGACACGCTCAATGTTTATGCGGGTCACGACAAGATCCGTCTCTGCGGACGAGTNAAGATCCCGGCGCCATCAGGCATCGCGCCGGTAACCTTCGCTTCAACAGGCACTTCCACTGTTTCGCTCCTCGTTGCAGAAGAAAAAGAGATACCGCGTGAACGCCGACTTCAGGGAATGTCCNNAGATTCNATCACTGCCGTCATAGACAGGCNCCACCATGAGTTTCCGGCGGGAGTCTACAGATATCTCGACCGCTCCACCGATCCCGACATAGCCCGGCACGGCGGCCGGTATTCGCTCGCCATCCTCCCCGATCCTCAGGCCAAGGGGAGATATGTCATCTATTACCTGTCGGGCGCCGAAGTGGATTCGGATTTCTGGAAAGCGGGGATGATCAAAGGATACCTTTCTGNAACCCCCTTCCGCAATCAGTATGATCTCGAATGGTTTGATGCTCACGGCAATCCNATNCCGTCAGGCAACGACTCCTACGCCGTGACCGACAGCAACGCCGCCACACTGACCCTTACATTCCCTTCACTCGGGAGCGCCACCCTCAGGTTTTCACGCATCGCCACACCCTGATCCAAAATGACTACCGACAGAAGGACACTCCTTGCCAATAGGCTTGCCGAAGTATTCAGGGAGATCTCGTTCATACCTGACGAATCCTATGGGCCGCATCGCCATCATCGCCTGGAAGTGAACTATGTGAAAAAAGGATCCTGCCACCTCACTACCGCCACCGGGACAAAAAAATTCAGCCATGGAGACCTCATGGTCATTCCGTCAGGAGCCAGTCATCTGTTCGTGGCAGGCAACCGGGGAGCCACTCTGATACAACTCGAGTTTATGCCCGAGATTTTCACACGCCTATCTCTTACCGACAGCGATACCGCCTTCTTAAGTGAAAACGGAACAACAGTGCTTGCCGTAAGGAGCGATGTGAGAATAAGAGCTGTAATCCAAAACATAATCTGGGAGCTCCATAATATGCAAGAAGGCTACTATGCCGCCGTCACTGCCCTCTACGCCCAGCTGTGGATCCTTCTGCAAAGAGCCTACAGTGCTGCTGTGCGGCGGCAGAGTCTGCCACCTGCTCTCTCTGCTGTTGTCAACATCATGGAATCGGCCACGGGTAAGAACATGTCCGTCACCGACATTGCTGCCACCGCAGGAGTGTCCACACGATATCTCAGGAGAATTTTCCAGGACAATTTCCACACCACCCCCGGGCACTATCTGGCAGCCAGACGGATTGAAAAGGCCAAAGAAATGCTTGCCAACACATCCCTGTCAATCAAAGAAATTGCCTATGCAAGCGGATTCTCCTCGCCCCGACAGTTCTCAGCCGTTTTCAGACGGCTCGAAGGCTATCCCCCTGACCGGAAACCCGACTAAGCATGGTCAGTTCCGATTTAAGTCATTTTTAAGACAACAAGATTCCCTTTCGCGCAAGCCGGTTTTAGTAACTTTGCAGACATAATTCAAACCCATACTCTCATTACTTCTGTTGGTTATGCTCAAAGGCTTTGCGACAATATCAGCTTTACTCCTGTCTGTATCAGCTCTTGGAAACAGACAGGAACCAACCACTCCGCTGTCCGACTATTCTTCTGTCATCTATACTCAATCAACCCCTTCTTCGTCCGAGAGTATTTCGCTCAACGGAAAATGGGAGGTACGTCTTTCACCTAAAGGTAAATGGCACAAGGCCAATGTGCCGGGAGAGCTTGCCATGCAAGGTCTCGCACCCAAGCATGATGAAACTATCACATATAGGCGTTCGGTGAAGATCCCGTCGTCATTCAGCTCAAAAAAAATTATACTGCGCTTTAACGGAACGTATTCGTATGCAACTCTGAGAATCAATGGCAAGAGAGTCAGAGCCCATCGCGGAGGTTTCACAAGATGGGATACTGACGTTACTGAGTTCATACGTCCTGGTCACATCAACAATATCGAGCTGGATCTTATAGACCCACTTGATGAAATATCCTACGCATCGGGGTATGCACATCATCCCGTCGCCGGAATCCTGCGTAGTGTGGAGCTCTTCACGCAACCATCCTCATTCATTACTGATCTAAAGATCGACGCCACCCTCAATAGTGATTTTACAGAAGGCCGTGCCGAGATATCATTCTGTCAGGATCCTGACATGATTACCGGCTCATCAGTGACAGCAATTATCTCCTCACCCGCGCATCGTACCGTTGCTACGGCCACACACACCATTACCGTAGGCAGCAACAACATCGCCCTCGATGTTAAGAATCCGTTGACGTGGGATGCCGAACACCCAAATCTCTATACCCTTCGACTCTCATTTGATATTCCCGGTCAAGGCGAGACGGTCATTGAAAAGAATATCGGGTTCCGGAATATTAAAGTAGATGGCAACCGCCTTTTGGTCAACGGTAAACCCGTGAAACTGAGAGGAGCCTGTCGCCATGACATCCATCCTACACTGGGGAGGGCTACCGACCGGGCAACCGACTCCATAGATGCCCGTCTTTTCAAGGCTGCCAACATGAACTTCGTAAGGACATCACACTATCCTCCATCGGAAGATTTCATAGGGTTTTGCGATCGCTACGGCATATATGTCGAAAGCGAGACAGCAGTGTGCTTTGTCGACACATACCGTCAGGAAAACTATCAGCCCGGGGCTTCGCAAAACGACAGCACCCACACGGCTCAGTATATCGGACAACTCGGTGAAATGGCCGGCCACTTTCAGAGTCATCCTTCCGTAATTATGTGGAGCATCGGCAATGAAAGTGTCTACGGTAGCAATTTTGCCAAAGAATATGAGTGGATCAAGAACTACGATCCATCGCGCCCGGTCATATTCAGCTATCCGGGAACGGTTCCTGATTCTGTCCAGAAAGTCTTTGAGATATTGAGCATGCATTATCCACCGGTCTCGGGCAATATGACTCAATTCAACATACCTATACATAATTTCAGCCATACGGACTTCCCCACCCTCCATGATGAATGGGCTCATCCTGCATGCTACACCTACGCCACTCTACGCGACGATCCGGGAATACGCGAATTCTGGGGACAATCGCTCGACAAAATGTGGAGCGGAGTAATGGCTTCTGAGGGAGCACTCGGTGGTGCCGTCTGGGGTTATATCGACGAAGTATTCCATCTTCCGGCACCCAAAGAGGGAGACTCGTGGTGGAAAGAGTTCGCACTCACTCAGAAGCCCGAAGGCTATCGGGGAGACTGTGTTGGATATGGAGAATGGGGTATCGTAGATATCTATCGCCGACCCAAGCCCGAATTCTGGGCCACTAAAAAAGCCTATTCGCCCGTGAGAATAGAAATTCCGACTTCTTTCAGTCCCGCGGACTGGACAGAGATCCTGCTGCCTATATCCAACCGCTTTGACCATACTGATCTGTCTGAACTCAAAGCCATACTCCGGATGTCGGACTACGAGGAACCCATAGCCATGCCATCAGTTGCACCTCACGGCCAGGGTTTCCTCCGCCTTCCGGCCCGGGAGTGGTCGAAAGCCGAAAGACTAAACCTCACGTTTTTGGCGGGTAATGATACTGTTGATTCCTACGTTATAACACTCCCACAACCTGACAACACATTATTGGTGCCTCCCGCATACAATAGCTCTCTGTCTATCGCTCAGAGCGAGAATTTCATCACCGTGACGGGAAATAATTTCTCATTACCCTTCAGCAAAGAGACCGGCCTGATAACCGATGCCCTGTCCGACGGAAAAAATGTAATTGAGAAGGGTCCTTATCTTAATGCCTATATCAACTACAATCATCTCACCGGAGCCGAGATACGTTCAGTCNCCGNCCATNTGACCATCGACCCCAGGACCTNGCTTCTCGACAATCTCNAGNTCGATATGCTTCCGTCGGGCAATGCACTCGCACTGATCAAGGGTAAATACGGAGACTTCAAGGTCGAATACCGTATTGTCATCACCCCCGGAGGGGACATTGACATCGATTATCACGCCGAAGGATTACCCGACGGTTATCTCCGGGAGATCGGGCTGGCATTCGAACTTAATGAAAAGTTTTCAACTCTCGACTGGATACGCAATGGCTACTGGGATAGTTATCCCGACGACGCAATGTCGGGCAACAGCGGTCGACGTCCGATATATAATGACTATGCACAGGAATATGGTCAGAAACNCGATCAGACGTGGAGCGCCGATACCAAAAACTTTTATTACTGGAGTGATCGCGGCACTGATGCTGCACACCCACTGACCAACTGGGCCAAAGCAATGAAAGAAAACGTCAGCATATATACTCTCTCACTTCCCACAGACGGTAGCCTCAGCGTATTGTCTNCCGAGAGCTCTGTAGCCTGCCGTATTAATAAACCGGATGGAGAGCAACTGACCCTATATGTCAATAACCGTTGGGACTATCCCGAAATCGCGTGGGGCAACTACTGCAAAGCCGAGTCACCTCTGCCGCTGGCCGGTCACTTATCCCTATCTCTACGCCCCCGGAGCGATGCCCGCGACTGAAATCGGCGCCGATAACTGTTCCCAAAACTCTAACTCCGCAATTTTATGAACAATCTTTTATCCCGGCCTAATTTATTTGCAATTCTCATCCTATCACTGCTTTTCACTACATCAGTTGCTCAGGCTTCAACCGAGCAGGAGATCAGGTTTGGGATCATATCGGATCTTCACCACGATATAATGCATGATAGTCCTAAGCGACTAAGCGATTTCCTGAATGCTGCGGAAAACTACAACCTTGACTTCATCATCGACCTGGGTGACTTCTGTTTTGTAAAGGATGAAAACAGGGTGATGGTCGATTTGTGGGATCAATTTTCAGGAGACAAGTATCATGTACTGGGCAATCACGATATGGATATATGCACCAAAGAGGAATATATGGCTTTTACCGGCATTCCCGGGCGTTATTACTCTTTCGACAAGGGAGCGTTCCACTTCATAGTGCTGGATGCCAACAACCTGTATTCCGACAGTGTCTTCGTCCCCTATGCTCACGGCAACTTTTATGTTGATAAATCGACGCGTGAGTTTATTGACGACGAACAGATCGGCTGGCTGAAAAATGACCTCCGGTCTACAGATAAGAAATGCATCATATTTTCACATCAATGTCTTGAAAACACGGTTGGAAACCGCGAGGAGNTGCGCCGGANTCTTGAAGATGAGAATCAGGCCGCGGGCTTTAAAAAGGTTGTGGCCGCCTTCTCCGGCCATGACCACACCAACTACGCAAAAGTGATCAACGGGATTGTTTACGTCCAGATCAACAGTGCCTCGAGCCAATGGGTTGGCGATGAGTATAAGTGCGACACGCGATTCCCGCAGGAGGTGTATGAGCGCAGGCCATCCTTGAAAATGGTCGCACCTTGGGAAGACAGTCTTTACGGGATCATAACCCTAAGTGAATCCGGATTGGACCTGAAAGGAAAAGAAAGTCGTTTCATCTCACCAACCCCTGAGGATCTGAACATACCGGCCGATCTGTTTCCTTTCCCGCTTGTCCCCTACATCAAAGATTTCTCCCACAAGTTTTGACCGGGCTAATCGACAATAATGTCAGGTCCACGTCAGATGTCGAGGTCGATCTCAACCACGACGGGACAGTGATCGGAAGCAACCGGCTCCGCTATCACCTTAGCGTCAACCGAAGTGTAGCTGCCGTTGCGTGAGATCATGATATAGTCGATACATTCGTCGGGCTGATTTGCCGGAAATGTAAAGATATCGATATCGTTCAGTATCTCGAAGTCCTCGCGAAGTGCAACTATCACGGGTGAATCGGGATGAGAGTTAAGATCACCCATAAGTATCATCGGCTTGTCGGTGCGCCCTGCAGCCTCACGCCTGATAATTTCGGTAGAAGCAAGAGCATCCTCGGGAGTAAGGGAGAAATGGGTGCAAGCTATAGCATAGTCCTTATAATCGGCGATAACCAGCATCCGCTCCTCCTCACGCCCGGGAAGGGGGATGCGGGTCACACTGTCGGGCCGTTCCCTCACAAGAAGCCCTATGCCATAAAGACCGCCTTCGAGAGGTATGGCCGGAGCATATACCGCTTCCATCCCTGCGCTCGCTGCTATGTCGCCGAGCACATACGTCGCGCCGCTACGCGGTGTCACGCTATCAACCTCCTGAATAGCTACAAAGTCAGGCCGCTCCGAGGCTATGACAGAGCCGATACGAGCATGATCGCGTACCCGGTCGAGGCCGACACCGTTATGCACATTATAACTCATCACCTTGACAGTACGGGCGGAGACAGTCATGGCTGAGCCCACTATCAGTCCGGCGGCTATGATTGATCTAAAGACAGGTTTCATGAGATTATGGATTTATGATCAGTTTCTCATACGCTTGAGCAGCGAGTAGGAGGGCACGATTCCGAGCTGTCCGGCATGGGAGAGGTCGGCTGCTCCCGCACTTCCGTTGCCGAGACGGAAATATGTAAAGCCCCTGTTATAGTAGGCTTCGCCCATATCGGGCTTTAGCTCTATGGCCTTGCTGAACGATGAGAGGGCCGATGTGTAGTTGCCCTGCAGAGCAAATATGACACCCTTGTTGAAATGAGCTATAGCCAGCCTCGGTGAGAGCGAGATCACGGTGTCAAGATCAGCGATAGCCTCTCTCACTGCCATCTCCCTGCGCGATCCGGCCAGAGGATCGGGACGCGACTCAGTGGATGAGTATGTCGGAGCCGACTCACTCTCTGATTCGCGCAAGCGGGCTATCGACCTCATGAAATAGGCAAGGGTGAAGTCGGGAGAGAGCTTTGCAGCCTCGGTAAAATCATTTATGGCCCGCGAATAATCGCGCACAGTCATGAAGTCCATTCCTCGTCCGAAATAATCTATTGCACGCGGAGAGTGGGTTGAGATGTAGGATGTATAATATTCCACGCCGTCGAAATGCCGCCTTATATCTTCGGCGTCATCAAGAGGCGATTCATGGTTTGTGACCTGCAGCAGGTAACGCAACACATGNGTATTGTTGACATCATCGGCCTCCTTCATATATTCGCCNGAGGGNTTGAGCTCGGTCGGCGATGTGTAGTAGGTCAGCACAAACATCGGTTCGAGCTCGACGGAATCATCCACATCCTGCACACGGCCGCGTATCGACCGCTGACGGGATGATGATGATCCCAACGCGCCTACCGTGGCTGTTGCATCAGAAGATGTGTCGATCGTGACGAGCGAGTTGAAGCGTCCGGCCACGGCATCAGAGTTTTCCGGATCGAANTCAAAGAATGGGTCATGGGGCCGCTCGGCAGAAGATGAGCTTGATTCGGCGGTCATGGCTTCAGGAGAAGTAGTNTCGGCTCCCTGNCGTGAGGCGCGTGCCATGGCTATCGATCGGTCAAGATCTTCGCGGGCTCCGCGATCCGACATAGCCTCGCGAATATCATAGCGGAGGAAGTAGGCCGCCGGCATATCGGGAAAGGCACTGACTATTGTCTCAGCGTCGGCAAGGGCTTCCTTGAGCCTTCCCCGCTCCTTATTTATCATAGCNCGGTTAAACAGAGTNCTGTAGTCCTTGCCNCCCGTGAGAGCCACAACACGGTCAAGATCTGCCACAGCTCTGTCGTTATCGCCAACCTCNGCCCTGAGCATGGCGCGGTTGAAGATAGCCGATGTGTTGACCGGATCGAGCTGCAGGGCATAGTCGAAGTCGCTCATCGCGCCATAATAGTCATCGAGTTCATGACGCAGATATGCGCGGTTGACAAAAAACGAAGGCTGACGCGGTTCGAGTCGGATGGCCTCGTCCATATCGGCCAGAGCCTGCTTGAAACCCTCCTTGCCGCGCTTCATGGCAAGATTGGCATGGAAAATCAGAGCTCCGACATTAAACTTGTTCACCTCAAGAGCCTTGTCGATATTTTCCTGAGCTCCTACAGTGTCACCTCTCTCCAGCAGCAGTGACGCATAACCGGTGTAGGCCCTCTCATATCCGGGCGCAATCCTGAAAAGCTCACGAAATGTCACCTCGGCGCTGTCGGTCTGACCGGCTTCCTGCTGAGCCATAGCGAGATTAAACAGCACACCCTTATTGACGGGCATCATGTCAAGCACCTTCCGGTAATCCTCGATGGCTCCCTTGATGTCGCCCGAGTTCTGCCTTACCACTCCCCTCACTTCGTAGGCATCCGTGATATAGGGATTGCGCTCGATGGCAAGAGTGGCATCGGCTGCCGCCCCCCTGAAATCGTCGAGCGAATACTTGGCTATAGCTCTGTAAAAATAAGGCTGGGCGAGATATGGCTTNGCTTCGATAGCCTGATTGAAATACTGGATGGAGAGCACATAATCCTCGAAGTATAGAGCATTGCGGCCAACCCTTATAACCTGATCTACGTTGATCTGCGCAAAGGCTGCCACCGATACTGAAATCAATGCTGCAAACGCTGTGATGATTCGACAAATATTCACTGGACCAATTGAAGAAATATTTCCGCAAAAATACTCCGAAATTACCAATTTACTATCCCCTATCACGATAAAAAACATTAATTTTGCAGAATGATGATCCTACGCCATATCCTTTATGCGGCTATCGCTGTCTCGTCGGCTTCTGCCGGAGTGGCCGACGCAGATGCGTTGACCGACGCCCTGACGCTTGCCTCGCAGATGGAGAGTGCCGGACTGGTGGATGCCACTGCGGCCGATCCGGCCATAACGGTGAGCCTGATGTATGCCCGCGACGACAATTTCACCGGAAAGGCCATGTATCCCGAAGGATTCAACCGGGCCTATCTTCACCCTGAAGCAGCCGACGCGCTTGCAAAGGCCCAGGCAGCCCTGACAGAAGAAAAGCCCGGCCTCAGGCTGAAGATAGCCGATGCGGCCCGCCCTATGTCGGTCCAGCGAAAGATGTATTCCACCGTCAGGGGAACACCTATGGCTCCATACGTTAGTAATCCTGCCAACGGAGGAGGTCTTCACAACTATGGGCTGGCGGTCGACGTCACTATCACGGATGCACTTGGACGTGAGCTTCCGATGGGCACCCCGGTAGATCATCTGGGCCCGGAAGCCAATATCGACAAAGAGAAAGAGCTCGTGGCTCAGGGCAAGCTGACCGAGGCCGAGCGTCAGAACCGTATCCTGCTCCGCCGTGTTATGAAAGCGGGCGGGTTCATGCCTCTCAGATCGGAATGGTGGCATTTCAACCTGCGCAGCCGCGCCGAAGCCCGGGCCCGCTACAAATGTCTTGATTTCTAATTCTTCCCCCATATACACCCTCCATTCAGCACTATGAGCACGAAGGAACATATTGTAATTGTAGGCGGCGGTTTTGCCGGCCTCAATCTCGCGAAGTATCTCGACAAGAAAAAATTCGAGATCACTCTGGTCGACCGCAACAATTTCCATAGCTTCCCGCCTCTCTTTTATCAGATCGCCTCGGGCGGTCTCGATCCCGGCAATATTTCCTTCCCGTTCAGGCGCGAGTTGCGGAAAATCAGCTCCAAAGCCGGGCTTAACTACCACATGGGCGATGTCCACACCATCGACGTGCTGCGCAAGGAGATCCGCACCCAGTTTGAGACCATCGAATATGACAAGCTCATCATCTGCGCCGGAACCACAAATAATTTCTTCGGCAACAACGATCTGATCAAGTCGGTGTTTACGATGAAGAGTGCCGCCGAAGCCACACGCTGCCGCAATGAGATCCTCGACCGTCTGGAGCGCGCATCACTGTGTCAGGACGATCCCGAACGCCGCCGCCGGCTCCTCAGCTTCGTAGTTGTCGGAGGCGGTCCTACCGGAGTTGAGATCGCAGGTGCCATCGGTGAGCTCAAACGCTACATCCTCGAACGCGAATATCCCGACATCCACCGCGAAGATCTTCAGATAATCCTGCTCGAAGGCACCGACCGCGTGCTTGGCCCCATGAGTCCGGAAGCATCACAGGAGAGTCTCAAATATCTCAAGGAGTTGCTTGTCGACGTCCGACTCAACCATCTCCTCAAAAGCTATAAGGACAATGTGATCACTCTCAACGACGGCTCTACCATCTACTCCGAGATGGTGATATGGACCGCCGGTGTGACGGGCGAGAGTTTTATCTTCGAGGGAACAGACTATCGTCCCGGACGCGGCAACCGCTTTGCCGTCGACCGGCAGAACCGTGTGATCGGTCTTGAAGATGTCTTTGCTGTCGGCGACATAGCAATGATGGAGACCCCCAAATATCCCAAAGGGCATCCGCAGCTCGCCCANCCGGCCATCCAGCAGGCCCGTCTGCTGGCCAAGCAGCTCAACAAAGACACTTGGGACAAGGAATTTGTCTATAAGGACAAGGGNTCCATGGCCACAGTAGGNCGAAATCTTGCCGTGGCCGATCTGAATGGCCTTCATCTCAAGGGCATCATAGCATGGTTTGCATGGATGTTTGTCCACCTGATCTCGCTGCTCGGAATGCGCAACAAACTCACGGTGCTCATCAACTGGACGTGGGCATATTTCACATATTCAACTTCACTCCGTATGCTCCTTCATTCAACCAAATATCCGCTCCGCCACCGCTGGGGCGAACGTTGACCCACCGGCCAGGACAACACAAAGTTAACCCGGCGGCATGGATCAGATCCGTGTCGCCGGGTTAACTTAACATTAAATCACTCAGATGTGGGGGTTGCTTTTACGGTTAGTGAAAGGCTCACTTTGAAGCGCCGGAGCCGGAATTGCCGCGCATTCCGCGGTTCTTACCGTCGCGGCCCTGCTTGCCATTGGCGTTCTTGCCATTTTTGCCGTCTTTCTTACCGTCTCGCATACCTTTGCCCTTAGTGCCCTTATGGCCGTCGTGGCGGGGAGAGAGTACGAGGTTTTCGAGATAGGTCACATACTGCTCGGGAGTGAGGATAGCCTTGATCTTTTCAAGCTGAGCTTTGCGCTCGGCTTTNCGCGCTTCCATCTTGGCGGTGCGCTCTTTCTTACGCTCCTCGCCGCTTTTCTTCTGCTTGTCGGCGCGGGCGGCTTTGTTCTGGGCATCCAGAGCTTCGAGCTTGCTCTTCTGATCGGCGGTCAGGTTTATGCCTTCAAACGGATTGAAAGCGGGCTTGTCGGGTCGTCCGGCCTTCCCGGCCTCTGCGCTCTTGGCCTGATTGTTGTCTGAGGCCTTCGACGCATTGGCGGGAGCCTGGGCGAAAGAGGAGAAGGAGGAGAATGCAAGTGCAGCGATAGCGAGAGAGAGAATGTTCTTTTTCATGTCTTTTTCTGTTACTTTGCTAATGTGTTACTTTTGTTATGTTTTGTTCTTGTTACGTCTCTTTGACGCGATAAACCGCCCCGAGTTTAAGCCTCCGATTGCCTTTAACTATTTTTTAACATTTCTCCACTCCGGATATTTTTAGTACCTTTGTAAGCTATACGGATCGTATCTTGTGGGATTCAATATCGATCGCGATACGCCACCGTCACAGAAACGATATGGAAGATTATCTGAATCAGCTTAATGAGCAGCAGCGCGCAGCGGTTGAATACACCGACGGCCCCTCGCTTGTCATAGCGGGCGCGGGGTCGGGCAAGACACGCGTGCTGACCTATAAGATAGTGCATCTCCTGCGTCTCGGCTATGAGCCGTGGCGTATTCTGGCTCTTACTTTCACCAACAAGGCTGCCCGCGAGATGCGTGAACGCATCGAGCAGCTTGTCGGACCCCGCACCTCGGCCTCGCTCTGGATGGGCACTTTTCATTCCATATTCTCACGCATTCTCCGCGCCAATGCCGAGAGGATCGGCTATAAATCATCGTTCACCATTTATGATACCGCCGACTCGCGATCGCTCGTGAAGATGATCATCAAGGATATGGGACTCGACGACAAGATATATAAGCCCGCTGCAGTGCTCGGGTCTATATCATCGGCAAAGAACGCCCTTATCTCGCCCGAGCGCTACGCCACCCTCTCCGACGTGATGAAGGCAGACAAGGACGCGCACCGCCCCGACACATACGCCATCTACCGCGCCTATCGCGACCGCTGCTTCAAGTCCAACGCCATGGACTTCGACGATCTGTTATATTACACCAACGTCCTGCTCCGCGACAATCCCGATCTGCTGCGCCACTATCAGGAATATTTCAGATATGTGCTTGTCGACGAGTATCAGGACACCAACTT
>WFLX010065576.1_pt1 | contig 16920 bp, 16 predicted proteins | sample 4967041 | NCBI WGS metagenome assembly WFLX01 (sample SAMN12857096, study PRJNA449069) | gut metagenome | isolation source: stool from male and female vole | host: Microtus ochrogaster | place: USA:Florida | collected 2017 | reverse complement strand
TTCGCACTCGGCGAGCATCTCGCGCGCCGACTCTACATGCACCACCTTTACGGAGTGCTCCGACGGCTTAACCGACACCGGACCCGACACTATCGTCACATCGGCTCCACGCCGTGCGGCTTCGTCGGCTATGGCATAACCCATCTTGCCGGTCGAGAAATTTCCTATAAAACGCACTGGGTCGATCCTTTCGTATGTCGGACCGGCCGTGATCATTACTTTTTTGCCAGCCAAATCCTCTTTACGGGCAAAGTAATGTTCGAGAACCGCCACAATACCTTCAGGTTCCTCCATGCGCCCTTTGCCGCTGAGACCGCTTGCCAGATACCCTTCGGCCGGTTCGATGATATGATTTCCGTAGCTCCGCAGGCTCTCGATATTGCGGCGCGTGGAGGGGTGAGCCATCATGTCGAGATCCATAGCCGGGGCAATAAACACGGGGGCCTTGCCCGAGAGGTATGTGGTGATGAGCATATTGCCGGCCACTCCGTTTGCCATTTTGGCTATCGACGAAGCTGTCGCCGGCGCAATCACCATCGCATCAGCCCATAGTCCGAGGTCGACATGTGAGTGCCACTCTCCGGTATTGGCCGTAAAGAACTCGCTTATCACCGGCTTTTGGCTCAATGCCGAGAGAGTCACCGGCGTGATAAACTCTTTGCCCGACGGTGTTATCACAACCTGAACCTCAGCGCCTGCTTTACGCAAGAGCCGCAGCAGCATCACGGATTTGTAAGCAGCTATGCCCCCGCTGATGCCGAGTATAATATGTTTATCATGTAAGGGGCTCATCGGCACTTCTAATTCTTTTTTGAGTTCACACGGTCGAATATAGCTCGGAAGGCGCGCTTGGTGTTTGAAGGGAAATCACCTTGCTGTATCCATCCGTAGTAACCAGGATCGTGTCGCAGCACATCCTCGACGGCGCGCCCCTTGTACTTACCGAAATTCACGATCTCGCGCCCTTTGTCGTCGCGGATTATACGCCCTGCGAAGTCCACATTATTATTGTGCGACGAGAATTTGCTCAGCGCTGCCACATCGTTGGGCAGAGAGTCGTAGCGGTCGAGCTGAGCCTTAAGCACCTCTAAGGTAGCCCGCGTGTCGGCATTTGCCGAATGAGCATCGTCGAGGTTGCCTCCGCAGTAGAATTTATAAGCAGCCGTAAGCGTGCGCTGTTCCATCTTGTGGAAGATGGTCTGCACGTCTATGAAGTTCACCTTCGAGAAATCAAAATCTATGCCGGCACGATGAAACTCTTCGTCGAGCAGAGGCACGTCAAAGCGGTTGGAGTTGAACCCCGCGATGTCGCACCCCTCGAAGAGCGCCGCGAGCGACCGCGCAACCTGCCGAAAAGTAGGTTCGCCGGCCACATCCGCGTCGGTGATATGATGTATGGCCGATGCTTCGGCTGGGATCGGGATGCCGGGATTGAGACGCCGCGTGCGCTCCTCCTCGGTGCCGTCGGGCGATACCTTGATGATAGAAATCTCGACTATTCGGTCGGTCAATACGTTGGTACCCGTGGTCTCAAGATCAAAGAATATGATCGGCCGGGTAAGATTCAGCTCCATGATCAGTCTTCAAAGTCAACCACCGTCATAGGCATAAGGAGCATGATCTGCTCGATGCCATCCTCGCTCTCGGCGGGGGTGAATACACCCGCGCTCCCTTTGTCGGCAAGTTTGATAATCACTTCATCAGACTTTATGGCGCTGAAAATCTCAAGCAGATAGTCGGCGCCAAATCCGATCACCATGTCAGCACCGGTGTACTGGCACGGCACCTCCTCGCGACCGTTGGCGCATACACCCGTGTCGGATGCACGCATCACCACCTGCTCGGGAGTAAATTTGAAGCGCACCAGGCGGTTGCCACCCTCGACGAATACAGCCAGACGGCGCACGGCGGTGACGAGCATCTGCCGGTCGATAGTCACGACGTAGGGGTTGTTCTGAGGTATGACGCGGTTGTAGTCGGGGTATTTGCCGTTGATCAGCGCGCATGTGAGCGAGAAGTTGTCGTTGGAGAACACCACGTTGCGCGGCGTGCAGAGCACGTCGATGTCGCCCGACTTACCGAACACGTTCTTGAACACGGATGCAGGCTTGACCGGGAGAATGAATCGTCCTGTGGCACCGGGAGTTATGTTTGAGTTGGCATATTTCACCAGCTTGCGTGTGTCGGTAGCCACGAGCGTCAGGCTCTCGGGAGCTATATCCCAGAGTATACCCATCATCTGCGGACGGAGCTCGTCGGTTCCCACGGCAAAGATGGTACTCTCCACAGCCGACAGCAGTGCCTCGGCCGGAGCGGTGAAGCGTATAGTCTCCTCGTCGGCCTTGGGGGCGAGATCTTCAGCCGACAGCGGATACTCGTCGCCGTTGAGGGCTATGAGGTTGAAGTTGCCGCGGGCTGTCTTGATGCAGATAGCCAGATTCTCGTCGTTTATCTCGAATGTGACACCCTGGTCGGGCATCTCCTTCAGGAGCTCGACAAGACGGCGTGCATCGATGCAGAATTTCCCTTCGCCCTCGGCATCGCTGACGGTGATCGTGCCGACAAGCGAGTTCTCAAGATCGCATGCGGTGATGGTGAGGGTGTCGCCTGAGAGGGTGAAAAGGAAGTTGTTGAGTATCGAAAGGGTATTCTTTGAGCTGATGATCTTGTTGACAGCCGAAACGTAAGTGTAAAGCGATTTGCTCGGAACGTTAAATTTCATGGGTATAATCGATTTTTATGACCGTCATTCAGCTATCTCTACATGAGCCACAGCTACGGGCTCGCGGAGGAATATACCTGCCAGGTCGGTGAATTTATCGGGATTCTCTGTGGTGAAATATTCGCAGCTACCCCCCTTCGAGCACATGGCATCCATCTCGGGGTGACGCTCAAGATAATCTTTGAGCGACTCGGCCACTATATCGCCTTGTGTGAGCACCGTGGCCCGGTCGGCCACCTTGGCGCGTATCTTGTCGACAAGCATGGGGTAGTGTGTGCAGGCAAGCACTACGGTGTCGATATTGTCGCTCTGCGAGAAAAGGGCGTCGATATATTTGTCGACGAAGTAGTCGGCACCAGGTCCGGTGTGCTCATTGTTCTCTACCAGAGGCACCCACATGGGGCATGCCTCGGAGTATGTGCGGAACGACGGGTGAAGCTTGGCTATCTCCATGGCGTAGCTGTAGGAGTTTACGGTGCCGGATGTGCCAAGCACACCGATATTGCCGTTTTTCGACACTTTATCAAGCTTCTCGACAGTGGGGCGTATCACTCCCAGCACGCGGCGATCGGGGTAGAGCGCGGGCAGATCTTTCTGCTGTATGGTGCGCAGAGCCTTTGCCGAAGCCGTGTTGCACGCCAGGATCACGAGGTGACACCCGCGGTCGAAAAGATATTTCACTGCCTGAAGTGTAAAGCGATATACCATGTCAAACGAGCGGCTGCCGTAGGGAGCCCGCGCATTGTCGCCCAAGTATATATAATCGTATCCGGGCATCAGGCGCCGGATCTCGCGGAGTATTGTAAGACCGCCGTAACCGGAATCGAACACTCCGATTGCTCCCGGCTTATTATCGTTTGTTTCAGCTGATTTTGTGGACATAATATTTAAGAGCCTGTCTAACAATTTAGGGCAAAGTTACACTCTTTTACGCGAACTTCAAAATCATTTTTTGCAAATCTATTTATAAGGTATTAACTTTGTCGGAAGAAAATGGCAGCAAAGAGGATCATAGTGAATTATTTCGGGCGCCGGGGCTCCGGACCCGAGTATGCGCTCGAGATGGCTCGCGGCTTCAAGGCATGCGGCGCCGAGGTATATGCCCTGCTGAGCGCCGACATCGACAATCTCGACCGCTGGCAGGCGTCGGGGTTTGCTGATGTGCTCACTGTCAAGCTGTCAGACCATTACAAAGGTGCCGTAGGAGCTATATGCCGCTTCTTCGGCAGAGATCTGCGGCGTATCCGCAGGTATTTCTCCGACAAAAAGATCGACGCTCTCTATGTGCCTATGGTGCACCCGCTGTCGGTACCCGTAGAGCGGATGTTCCGCAAGCGGAGTGTCCCTACGGTCTTTACGCTGCACGACGTGCGCCCGCACAGAGGGGAGACTAATCTTCACTATCTGCCGATCCGGCAGGCTACGCGCTCCCTTGCACGCAAGGCTACGGTTGTGGCACTGCTCACCGACGGCTTCCGCGATTATGTGGCGCACACCTACTGTCGCACTCCCGACGAGCTTGTCGTGACACCTCACGCTCTGTTCGGCGACTATTCCGCCACGGCTACAGTCAGGCCGCAGCAAGCCATTGCCGACTATAATTTCCTGGTATTCGGGCGTATTGTGCGGTACAAGGGCCTNGACATCCTTGCCGAGNCTTACAGAACCGTCAAGAGCAAATACGGAACTAAAGTGTCGCTCCGCATTGTCGGCTCCGGCGACTTCGAGCCTTACCGCCCGCTATACGAAGGTCAGCCCGACGTTGTGATCGAAAACNGCTTTGTGTACGAAAACGAAGTAGCTTCATTTTNCNGGATGCCACGCACCATTNTGCTTCTTNCTTATACNGAGGCGTCGCAATCGGGAGTNATACCCATAGCCATGAGCGAAAGCGCACAGCTTATTGTGACCGACTTCGAAGGGCTTGTCGAGCAGACCGACGGCGGNCGCAACGCAATAGTCTGCCGCCCTGATGCCGCATCACTTGCCGAAGCGATGGGTCGTGCAATAGAGCTTTATGATGAGCTTGAGGATATGCGGCGTCGCGCCAAAAAGCAGATCAGCTCTATCACATGGGAGGCTTCGGCCGCAGCCATTTTGAAGCATTTGTCATGATTAGGTCGAAGAAGTACGAAGGTATAGTGGTACGTACGGGCGCCGACGCGACGCATGTCACTGTCCGGCTTGCCGACGCCAAGGGGTGCGGAACATGCCCGATAGCCGGAGCGTGTGCATCGCAGAGCCCGGGGTGTGAGGTTGAGGCTGTGTTTCACCACGATATGAACCCGCAGCCCGGTGATCACGTCACGCTATACTCCCCTTCAGAGACGTTCATTGACAATAAGTGGATGTGGATTCTCATACCTTGTGCTATCCTGATAGCTACGACTTTAATCATGGAAATGGCCACAGACGACTATTCCACAGTGACACTTGTTTCGCTAATAGCTGTTGCACTATATTTCGCCGNAGCNGCTCTTTGGCGTGCNTTCANTAAACGCCGGGCGCAGTGGATCATTAATTCGATTAAGCGATGAGACGCGTNCTGACCCTCGACGAAGCAGCTTTTAAGGCCAAGTGCACTGAGCTTCAGGCGCAATGCGCGGATTTTGCTCCCGACCTGATAGTCGGCATACCTACCGGCGGTGAATATGTGGCCCGGAATATGTTTGGCGACCTGCCGCACATATACCTTGGCGCTCAGCGACCTACGACACATATCAAGAAAGGGATCGCGCCGCGCATTCTCTCGCGCCTTCCTCGATGGCTTGCCGACGCTCTCCGCGTGGTCGAGTCGGCACTCCTGCAGTGCACGGCAAAGCGCAATGAGCGTCGCCACATTGACATCGACAGTATGCAGGCTGAGCAGATCGGACGATCCCGGCGAATACTTGTAGTCGACGACGCCTGCGATTCAGGCATCACGCTCGCTTCAGTAGTGAGCGCTGTCGGGCGATACACGAGTGCGGACACCCAGATCAGATGCGGGGTGATCACCGTCACAACGGAAGCGCCCGCCGTCGACCCTCATTATGCCCTTTTCAGAAACAAAACACTTGTGAGATTCCCATGGTCGGCCGACGCAAGACATTAACACCCACGGTGATAGTCGATTTCGACGGCACTCTGATAGCCGGCAACTCCCTACACATATATATGCGTCGGGGCGTGCTTACACTTTTGAAAAAAGGTCGTATCGTCAAGGCCGGGAAGGTATGTGCAGCCGCCTTGGCGCGCGTTTCACGGCTCACCACCCACCTGAAGATGAAAGAAACAGCCTTCCGACATATCGGCGAGATTGACATATCAGGCCCGCTACGCCGGCTATATCGCGCGGAGGTGGTGGATCTGATAGAAGAGTATCGATCGCGCGGATACAACATATTGATTGCGAGCGCGGCCTACACGTTCTATCTGCGTGGGGCTATCGACTATGATTGTGTGGCCTCGCGCCCCGGCGAGCCCGAGTGCCGCTCAGAGCAAAAAAGAGAAAAAGTAGGGGAGTGGCTTGCCCGGAACCACTCGGAAGCCGCCGTAGTAGTGACCGATCATTACGACGACCTGCCGCTGATGACTATCCCCGTACTCGAGCGGGTATATCTCGTCGGCCCTTCGGCTACGACTGTCGAGAAATGCAGAGCCGCCGGGGTGAGATTTGAACTACTACAGACTGCCGATGTTGTATAAAAAGAATAACTCACTGAAGATATATGGACGCGAGTATACTGCAACTTGTTGAGAAAGAAACAGCTCTGCTTCGCAAGAGTAATGATTCTGCCGGAGTTTCACTACCGTCGAGACAAAAACTCCAACAGTGGATGGATCTGATCTGGGAGACGATCTTTTACACCGATTTTCACCCCTACCATCACGAAGTGGACGAGGTGCGCCTCGGGCTTCTATCGATCTTCACGCAGCTTACATTCCTGATTGATGTGCTCAATGGTTCGCAATGCAAGGATGAAGTCGACACACGGAGCGTGGCAAAAGCGTTTTTATCGCAGATTCACACCATAAAAGAAGATATGCTCACCGACGTTGAGGCGATATTGCGCAAAGATCCGGCCGCGCCGTGTCCGCTCGAAGTGATAGCATCATACCCNGCCGTCAAAGCAATACTATATTACCGCATAGCTCATGCCCTGTACGGTCTTGCCATACCGGTACTGCCGCGCATGATCACCGAACTGGCACACTCTTTCACNGGCATCGACATCCATCCNGCGGCCAAAATCGGAAGATACTTCGCTATAGACCACGGCACAGGCATCGTGATCGGCGAAACGTGCATAATCGGTGCACATGTCACGCTCTATCAGGGTGTGACTCTCGGAGCCAAAGCTTTCACTTACGACTCCGACGGCGAGCCTGTTGCGGTAGATCGGCATCCGATACTCGAAGACAACGTAACCGTCTACTCAAATGCTTCTGTGCTTGGGCGCATCACCGTGGGACACGACAGTGTGGTGGGGGGCAACGTATGGCTTACAAACTCCATACCCCCGTATTCAAAAGTAACACAAAGTTCATCAATCACTCAACCTAACATAACACATGCCGACTGATAAAGTATACACCGACATCCTCTCCCTGATAGGAAACACTCCGCTGCTTGAAGTGGCAAAAATCGAAAAGAAGCTGAATCTGCGGGCACGCGTGCTTGTAAAACTCGAGTCGTTCAATCCCGGCGGCAGCATAAAGGACCGCATTGCGTTAGCTATGATCGAAGATGCCGAAAAGAGAGGCGTTCTCGCCCCCGGAGGCACCATCATCGAGCCGACAAGCGGCAACACCGGTATAGGACTGGCTTGGATAGGCCGAGCCAAAGGGTATAATGTGATTCTGACGATGCCCGATACCATGAGTGTCGAGAGGCGTCAGCTTCTGGCAGCCTACGGAGCCCGACTTGAGCTCACCCCCGGCAGCGAGGGTATGACAGGCGCCATTCGACGAGCTCAGGAGCTAAGGGATGCCACCGAGGGGGCTGTCATACTGCAACAGTTCGACAATCCGGCAAATCCGGCCGTCCACCGGGCCACTACCGCTCGTGAAATATTTGAAGCCACACAGGGCGATATAGATATCTTCATAGCCGGAGTAGGGACGGGCGGCACAGTGTCGGGCACCGGTGGCACCCTCAAGGAGCTGAATCCGCAGATCGAGGTGATCGCAGTCGAACCCAAGTCGTCGCCGGTGCTCTCAGGAGGAAAGCCCGGACCACATAAGATACAAGGTATCGGCGCAAACTTCGTACCGGCCAACTTTGACCGCGACGTAGTCGACCGCATCATCTCCGTGGCCGATGACGATGCCATAGCTTGCGCCCGACTGATGGCCGAGACCGAGGGCGTGCTCGTCGGAATATCCTCCGGCGCAGCTCTGTGGGCAGCCATAAAGACGGCTCAGAATCCTGAAAACGAAGGCAAGACCATCGTGGCTATCATGCCCGACTCGGGCGAGCGGTATCTCTCCGTCGGGCTATTTGATTAAGATTCTACCGGGCGCGGTAAGGATGTGGTATGTCAGGTCGTAGAGCAGGGCATACGGATCCTGCCGCGACCCTATACCTTTGGTCATGCACTCGGTGTCGCGTATCGCTCCGATGATCTCCATCGATTGCCAGGCATTGTAGGCGCGTAGTGCCGGCTCATAGCTGCGCATCTGCCACTGGCTTTTGAAGCCGCAGGCCGCGCTCATGGCAGCCGGCGACTTGTCCGCGCAAAACTGCATCGTGAGCAGATTGGCAAAATAGTTGAACAGAGTAGCGACAGTCACCGTCACGGGGTTGTTCTTCGGGTTCGACCTGAAATAATTCACAATCCTGAAAGCCTTCTCGGCATTTCGCGAAGCAACGGCATCGAGCAGCTCAAAGTTGTTGAAATCCTTGCTTATGCCGATATGCTTTTCTATCGCCTCGGGGGTGACGGTAGCTCCCGCGCCGAGTATTAGGGCGAGCTTGTCGATTTCGTTATATAGCCGCGAAACATCAGTGCCGATGAAGTCGCGGAGCATCATCATCCCCTTGGGCTCGATGTGCATCCCTTTCGACTTCACAAGATCGGATATCACGGTCAGTACGGCCTGCTCCTTGAGTTTCTTTGATTCAAATATCACATTCTCGCCCTTGCGCATCGCAGCCAGAAGATCCTTCCCCTTAGCCTGAGCGCCGCGCGACACGATCACGAGCACACACTGAGGATTGGGCGAACCGACATATCTGTGCAGACGGTTGAGGGCATCGGCGCGCATCGACTGCGCCTCCTTGAGTATCACCACAACCCGGTCGGCCATCATAGGATACCGGTGACAGCACTCCTCCACGGCCTCCGGAGTGGTTTCCGGGCCATAGAGCACAAACAGATTGAAGTCGCGCTCCTCTTCGGGCACGAGCTCTTCAAAAGCCGATACAAGCTTGTCGATATAGAACCCCTCCTCGCCATGCAGCAGGTATACCGGAGCGAGCTTTCCCCGGCTGATGCTCTGGCGCAACTCATTATAAGTAGGTGCTGAAGCTGCCATATTGTAAAAGGTGAGAAATTTTTTGTAAATTTACAACAATTTTGCGAACAGGCAAAGTATCTCACACTTTGACCACTGCCGGCAAATCTCATTGAAATGCCTCAGATAAAAGTAAAGACAGACAACAACGGCCGTACGGTGATCTACGACACGCTGCGGCGCCTCTGGGTCGTGATGACACCGGAAGAGTTCGTGCGCCAACAGTTTGTGAACNATCTGATCGACCNGCTCGGCTACCCACGGGNGCGTATGGCAAATGAAGTGGCGCTACAGCTCAACGGCACCTCACGCAGAGCCGACACTGTACTCTTCGGCATGGATCGCCGGCCGCTTGCCATCATCGAGTACAAAGCTCCCGAAGTGGCATTGACTCAGAAAGTCTTCGACCAGATAGTNCGCTACAATATGGTGCTACGCGCCCGGTATCTGATGGTGAGCAACGGCCGCAGCAGCTACTGCTGCCGGGTGGATTACAGCTCGGGCGGCGTGGAGTTTCTCGAAGCAATTCCTCGCTACGAGGAACTGCTATAGTTTTGCTGTTATGCCAACATAAAGAAATGGCAACCCGGAGAGCCGGATTGCCATTTCTTTATGTTGGGACTATCGGGTGGATCAGATGATCACCTTAACGCCGTTTACGATGTAGAAGCCGCGGGGCAGCTCGTAGTAGTTGAGACCTTCGTTGACGGGCAGGAGAGTCATTGTGCCGTCAAGACGTACAGCCTGAACGGTAGTGGGAGCCTCCGAGTCGATCACCAGGCGGAAGCCCTGGGCATAGACTTTAAGGCCAACAGTCTGACCGATAGCGTCGATCGACTCAACGAAGCGACCTATCAGGCCGGTATTGTTGTAGATGCCACCGTTCTCCAGTGTAAGATCACCGGTCTGCTGGCCGTTGCCGTTGAAGATGATCTTCGGGTTGGAGAGCTCTTTGTCGGGAGTGAAGTAGTAGTGGAAGAGCTGTTTGCCCTCGTAAGCCACTTTCTCGGTGAGCGATTTGCCGGGCCATGCGCCGGAGAACGCATTTCCTTCCTTATGGTTGTCATCCCAGCAGTAAGCGTTCACTGTGCCCCAGTTGGAGGCGCTGTTGTCGAAGTATGCGTGCCACTCGGTGACGAGCTCGCCGTCGGTCTTGGTATAGGTGAACGATGTGCGGGTTTCGCCTACCTCATTTTTAGCATATGCGTTGATGGTGGTGGTAGCGGTCAGCTTGATCGGGCCGGTGTAGCGTGTGCTGGAAGCCGAAGCCTGCGAACCGTTGAGGGTGTAATAGATATCGGTAGCGGGCGAAGTGGTGAGAGTCACCATAAGCTCGTCGCGGAACATTGTGCCGCTGCGGGGCGAAGCAGAGATTACGGGAGCTTTCGGGCCGGGATTAACTTCGATTTCGGTTGCTGTCGAGCCGCCATCGTACTCAAAGTATACATCGCCTGTTATGCCGGTGATGTCGGCAGTCTGCTGGCCACCGTTGTTGAAGATAATGCTGAGGCTCTCCTGTACGTCGGGGAACGACATGTACCAGAAAGTGCGACCATCGATCACCTCTGTGTTGGTGAGGGTTTTGCCGGGCCATGCGCCGTTGAACTGCGTTGCGCCTTCCCAAGCATAGAGGTTGGGGGCTGAGGGAGCGGTGACGTAAACGGTGATCACAGCGTTGGGATCAACCTTGCGGTAGGTCTCCTTGCCGGTGTAAGAGTCGGCACCCCATGTCACGGTGACACTCTCGCCGAATGCCATGCCCGAACCTACGGTGAACTGTTTGCTCTCGCCGGGGGTAAGGTTTACCTGAGCATTGTTGCCTACCTTGAACCAACCGGTGGTGGCGCCCTCGCTCAGAGTCGCTGTTACGCTGAGGGTTTCGGTCTTGAAAGAAGTGCCCGAGGGCGAGAATTTAACAGAAGGCTGACCTACAGCATCGTCGGCAGTATAATACTGAGTTGTACCGGGATCGGTGAACTCTACGCTGCCGCCTTTGGGCACCGAAGTGGTGGTGTAGATAAACTTGCCGTCTTCGCCTACTTTGCCGCCATTCCAGTCTTTCACAAGCACGCGCACCTGACCTTTGCTCTTGGGAGCATCGACGGTCACGGAGCCGTTAGTCACGTTGTAAGTTTTACCGGTCACGATGTCGACATAGTTGCCGTTGGGAACGTTCGAGAATGAAGCACCGCCGTTGAGCGCTACGAGAGCGTACGAGGTTTTGTAAGCGCGTTTGAATGCCCAACCGCCGTTGGCCGAGCAGCCGTCGAATGTGTACTGACCTTTGCGAAGAGCGGGCACGGCAGCACGAATCTTGTTGAGGCGGATGATATGCTGAGCGAGGTCAGCGTTGAGAGTTTTGGCTACGTTGCCCGAGGCGGTATATTCGCCGAAGTCGGAGGCCGAAACGTTGCCTTCGAGGTATGTACCGAAATATGCTCGGCCGGTGTCCTTGACGGGAGTTTCTGTACCACCGCCGTCTACTTTAGCACCTTTCTTGAACTCTACCTCCGAACCGTAATATACACAAGGTATACCGCGGAAAGTGAACATCAGCGAAAGGTTCTCAGCCCACTGAGCTGTGCCGCCGTTGAAGCGGGTCAGGTCGTTGGGGCCGGGGCAGTAGTCATGAGAGTCTACGTAGGTCACCAGATATGAAGCGTCGTTGTAATACTTGTCGCCGCCTTTGGCAAGATTCACTACATAATCGGCGTTGTTGAAGCCGTAGTGCGAGGGAAAGTCGATGGTTGAGAATCCGCTGTACTGCGAGTAGTCGGGCTCGTGCCATGCGCCGTTTTTCATCAGCACATTGTCTGAAGTCTGAGTTGTGCTGGGCTCCTGCTCGCAAAGCTTCATGTTGCCCTGCACGAAATTCTGACCGTCGAGTATCACCTGGTTGTCCCAGAATGATGCATCCCAGTTCCACTGGTCCACGAGGTTCTGGGGCGACTTCCACTGGTAGTAGTAGCTCGAGAGGTTGGGCTGGTCGCGGTATGTCACCGAGCCCTGGAAACGCTGGCAGCACTCGCCGAACATGAAGAAGGCTTTGCCGTCAGTACGCTTATCCTTGTACTGCTCTGCAAGAGCATTGAATTGAGGGATAAACGAGGTATTGAAAGTAAGGCGCGAGATGTGGCCTGTAGTATCGATACGGAAACCGTCGACACCCATCTCAATGAATTTTGCGTAGCAGTCCACCAGATATTTAGCCACGGCGGGGTTCTCGGTATTGAGATCCACGCAGTCGCCGGCTATCTGGCCCCACCAGCGGTTGGGAAGGTCCCAGTTCCAGCTGTTGCCGCTGTGGTGATAGTAGTTGTGGGTATCGAGGTTTTTGCCGTTGTTGTTCTTCAGATAGGGGAAACGCGCTGCGTATTGAGCGGTTCCGTCCAGGTCGTTATAGTTGGAGGGGAGCTTATCGTAGTTGGGTATGATCGATGCGCTCACGTTGGCCTGATCCTTGATGTTCTGGCTGCGATAGAAGAGCTCCTGCAGACCTTTCTCACCGAAGTTGCCGGTATGGTTGAGCACGATGTCGAGGATGATCTTCATACCCTTGGCGTGGGCTGCATTGATCAGATCCTGAAATTTGACATCCTGGCTCGAGCCCCACTCTTTGCGGCTCTCGTAGCGGATGTCGACGTTCTGAAAGTCCATGGCATGATAGCCGTGGAAGTCGGTACCGGAGCAGTTCTGCACCACAGGAGTGATCCAGATAGCGGTGAAACCGAGAGCCTTGATGTAGTCAAGCTTGTCGATAAGGCCCTTGAAGTCGCCGCGCCAGTCGGGGTCGTTGTNGGCGATCTGCACGTGCTGGTAATCCCAGCCGCACACATTGGTCATCGGGTCACCGTCGTAGAAGCGCGTTGTCATCGCGAAGTAGATGGTCTCGTCGCGGAAGTCATTGCGGTCACCTACGAAGGTCGCAGCATTAGCCGCGAATGTAGCAAATGCCATAACAAGTGCTACAAAGAAACTCGTAAATTTCCTCATGGNATAAAAAAGGNGAAAATGTGAAAANATGTANGATAATGATAATAATCTCAGGACAAAAGNGTATCTGCAGTTGCCCTATTTNGAGGCAAAGGTACTAAAAACTTATCAATTGCACAAACTCNTNCTCACATAAAAACTTATTTTTTAACAATTAAGTACTCTTACTCTGGCAAAATAATTTGAGGCTGCCCCCATTTTCATGCATGGAGCAGCCTCGAAAGGGATAAATATCAGTAGAACCTGTTATTTGAGATTCTTCAGATAATTGCTGATGTCGGTGTTGTCGGGATCGAGCTGGAGGTACTTCTCGAAATATGAGCGGCTTGTCTGCTTGTCGCCATTCTCGAGATAGTAATTGCCGAGCACACCGTAAGCAGCAAGGAGGGCCGATTTACGCTGAGCGGCTTCAGCAGGATCAGCGGTGTAAAGCTCTACCATCTTCTCGTAGCACTGAGCGGCTTCGGCTGTCACTTTACCCTGAGCCACCTGAATGAGCTGGGCTTTGGTGCGGTAGAGTGTACCCTGCTCGGGGGCTTTCTCGATAGCCTGATCGATAGCAGCGATACCGAGGTTAGCGTTCTCTACTTTCAGAGGCGAGTCTTCTGCGTGCTCGGGCGAGAGAGCGGCGTTGAAGTAGCGGCGGGCAAGGATATAGAGATCCTGAGTCTTGGTGTTGCCGGCATCAACATACTGCTGCTGCATCTCGGCGGCTTTCATATACTGCTCGGCAGCGGTGTAAGCCTCGGAGATCTTCGAAAGGAGCTCGGTGCGCTGGGGGTTGANCTGGAGAGCTTTCTCGTATGCTGCCACAGCATCCTGAGCGCGACCTTTGATCTCGATCAGCGCGTCGCCATACATGTCGTAGTCTTTGTAGTTGAGGTCGGCACCGGGTATTGAGAAGAGCTTCTCGCCGGCAGCCACAGCCTCCTCGTAGCGTTTGAGGTCGACGAGATCGTACATCTTCATACGCCACATGTAGAAGTTGTTCGGATCCTGCGAAATCACTTTCTCAGCCACTTTAAGCGACTCCTCATAGCGCTTGCCGAAGTAAAGCAGTCCGGCATAGCGCTGCTCGTCGCGCTGGAAGTGGTTGGGGTTGTTCATGTATTTGGAGTACTGCTCGGCGGCCATGGTAAGCTGCTCATTCTCATAGTACTTCTCGGCGAGCTCACGCTGAGCGAGTGCCGATGTGGGGAGCTTGTCGTTGAGCTCTTTGAGGCGGTCGATGGCATACGAGGGGTTGATGCGGAAGTATGTGTTGGCATACTTCACGTAAGCCTCGGGGTTCACACGGTCGCCGCGCTCCTCGGCCATACGCATGGCTGTCTCGTAGAGACCTGCAGCCTCACCGGGATTTACACCTGCGAGCATGTCGCCCTGCAGCATGTAGATAGCAGGTTCGGAATATTTTGATTTTTTGAAACCTTTGTCGATGTTCTTCTGTATCTCCTTGGCGTAAAGGGTAGGGTCTACATTATAATATGCACGAGCAATGGCAGCATAGACCGAAGCATCCTTGTCGGCAGCTTTCTCGGCATCCTTAAACATGGTTTCAGCCGTTTTCTTGTCGCCCTCGCGCAGAGCCAACTCGCCGATACCAACTTTGTTGAACGGATCTGCAGGATTGGCGGCGAGACCTTTCTCGAAGTTTGCGCGAGCTGCGGCCTGATCTCCTTTCTGGAGGTCGATGCAACCCAGATAGAAATAACTTACGGCTTTGTCGGTGGAGGAGTCGTTGAGAGTGTTGTCGAGGATGATTTTGGCTTCTTCAAGACGTGAGGCGTTGTAGTAGTCCACACCATCCTGATAGCCACCTTGCGCCATCGCTGAGAGAGCGCAACCAAGCATAAGAGATGCTACAAATTTGAATTTCATATCTGTGTATAGTTTAGGTTTTATTTCAAGAGCTGAAGAGGGGAGATGCTATTGGAAGAACGCAGAGTTTATCACAATATTATAGACGACCGAAAGCCCTCTTGGTTTAAGAAGGCTTTGCGGTGTATCGGTAAGGATGATTTATCGAATGTGTCACTCGTCATACCGTTATATCAGTTGAGCTGCACCATGCGGGTGCTTTCGAATATCGCCGGCAGGATACCCGAAGCCTGTATCAGCTTCTGTCCCTGCACACCGGTCACGAAAGAGTAGAATCCGTGAGTGAGGGTGCCGTTTGTAGNGGTGNTGATCATANATACCGGGCGATAGAGAGGATANTCNNCACTGTAGATGTATGNCTGATAAGGTTTGTAGNCAGTCACCTGATTGTTGCCACGCACCTTTATTACCTTGATCTTACTGTTAAACTCGTTCGGTATTGTATCGTTCTGCTGATTTACGAGTTCAGCCTGCAGTTTGGCTCGTTCGCTCACCGGCACATCGGTGGTGCGCAGGTCGGAGCTTATCCAGTTGACACCTATTATACCGATAGCGTTGCGGTTTGCAGCCACGTAATCAAACACCGCCTGAGGCGATCCCTGAGCGCCGACGTTAGGCCCGAACGGCTTGCCGTCCATCACCGAGTCGGTCATATATTTCACCGTGCTCGAACCGTTGGAATCGAAAACCACCTTTATCGACCCTAAATCTGACGGCTCAATATCCTGCCAGGATGTATACTTGCCTGTAAGGATCTCGCCGATCTCCTTGCGCGAAAGCACATTTACGGGGTTCTCCGGGTTTACTATCACAGCTATCGCGTCAACAGCAATCTTGTGCTGGCGCACATTAATGTCGAGCGACTTGAGGTAGCTGAGCTCCTTGTCGTTGAGCTGACGGGATATTACGATACATTTTGTCTTGCTGTCGAGCAGGGAGTCGACGGCCGCTTTCTCGTCAGAATAATACGGTATGATACTCGACCCTTTGTAGATGTATTCGTACACACCTATCTCGTCGTCGATGATATTCTGAAAGCTGGCATCCGCTACAAGCGTGGCGATGCCCGACGTGCTCGACGAAGTGACCTTCTTGTCGCACGAACTGAAGGCAACGGTCGATGCCACAGCTATAGCGGCTGCTATAAATACAGATCTTTTCATATAGCGTGTGTTTCTTGCCGTGATCAATTATAGGGCGAATCTACACCTTTATACTGACGCCATGCACGGAAGATACCGTAGATTATCAACAGTACGCCTGCCGTCCAGCGGAGCCATGCCCAGTCGCCGCTTATCCAGGGGAATGCGTCGCAGAGCAGCGCCACACCCATACCCACGTATACTACGATCATGATGATGCCGAAAATGGCATTGATACCCAGTTTCGTGGCTTTTGCGCCGCGGTTATCATTAGTCTTTAATTCGCTCATAATTAAATAATTTAAAACGGTTAAACTTTATTGCGGAGTAATAACCTCCGATTTATAAATTTAACATTTCAGCCGTAGATAAAGTTCACCCGATCGCGTAAGAAAATCAGAGTAGTGCGCTCGGATTTTTGCGAGCGTAAAGATACGACAATTATATTAACAGTTTGGCTAATAAACGTTAAAAAAGCGGAGTGGAGAACCCCCATATTAGGGCTCTCCACTTATACGGATCATAGCGTTCTTCACTTGGCGCTGTCGCCGGCTTCGGGAGCAATCAGCTTATACCCCTTGCCATGGATGTTGATGATCTCGATCGACGGATCCTCGCGCAGATGCTTGCGCAGCTTGGTGATGTAAACATCCATTGAGCGAGCGTTAAAGTAGTTGTCGTCGATCC
>WFLX010095224.1_pt1 | contig 16924 bp, 15 predicted proteins | sample 4967041 | NCBI WGS metagenome assembly WFLX01 (sample SAMN12857096, study PRJNA449069) | gut metagenome | isolation source: stool from male and female vole | host: Microtus ochrogaster | place: USA:Florida | collected 2017 | reverse complement strand
GCTCCGGGATGTTCACGGCGAATTCGATGAACTGCCTCACCGAAGTGCTGGGGCTTGGCTTGCCGGGCAACGGCACGATCCCTGCCGTCACGGGACGGCGCATCGCGCTCGCAAAGCACGCGGGCATGGCGGTGATGGAACTGTACCGGCGCGGAATCACGGCGCGGCGCATGATGACGAAGGAGAACTTCGCGAACGCGCTCGCGGCGGACATGGCGCTCGGCTGTTCGAGCAACACGATGCTCCACGTTCCGGCGATCGCGCACGAGGCGGGAATCGCGATTGACCTGCGCGAAGTGAACGAGATTTCAAACCGCACGCCGAACCTCTGCCACCTCGCTCCCGCCGGGCATACGTTCATGTGCGAGCTTGACGACGCGGGCGGCGTGCAGGCGGTGCTCGCGGAACTCGCCAAGAAAAACCTCATCGACACGAGCCTGATTACGGCGACGGGAAAGACGATTGCCGAGAACATCGCGGGCGTGAAGAACCGCAACCCGGAAATCCTGCGCCCGATCGAGAACCCGTTTTCGGACAACGGCGGCATCGCCATCCTGTTCGGAAACCTCGCGCCGGACGGCACGGTCGTGAAGCGTTCCGCCTGCGCCCCTGAGCTGATGAAGCACACCGGCCCTGCGCGCGTCTTCAACGACGAGAGCGAGGCGATGGATGCCGTCCAGAACCGCAGGATAAAGGCGGGCGACGTGGTGGTGATCCGCTACGAAGGCCCGCGCGGAGGNCCCGGCATGCGNGAGATGCTCGCGGTGACGGCGGCGCTTGCGGGGCAGGGCTTGGACAAGCAGGTCGCGCTCATCACCGACGGACGCTTTTCCGGCGCGACGCGCGGCGCGTCGCTCGGCCACTGCTCGCCCGAAGCCGCAGTCGGCGGCCCGATCGCGCTCGTGCAGGAAGGCGACAGCATCACGCTTGACATCAACAACTACAAAATCACGCTGGAAGTGAGCGACGAGGAGCTCTCCAAACGCCGCGCCGCATGGAAACCGCTTCCGCCGAAGGTGACGACCGGCTACCTCGCGCGCTACGCGAAGCTCGTCTCGTCCGCGGACAAAGGCGCGATACTGGAATAGCGGCGCGGAGGTGAAAAAACACGCCGAGTTTTAAAAAAAGTACGGCGTGTTTTTAAAAAAGTACGGCGTATTTTTGGGGAAAACACGCCGTATTTTTTTTCGTTTTGCGTCCGCGCTGTATATGCGTGGCGGCATCTCTCTATTATATTATAGAAAGAAATCAATCAGTAAGGCTTGGTGCTGCCAGGGGACAGGGCAGCATGGAGGAAAGGGTGGAGCAGATTACCGGCGCCGCATTATTGGTGAAGGCGCTCAAAGAAGAATCCGTTGACACATTGTTCGCGTATCCGGGAGGGCAGGCAATCGACCTGTTTGACGCGCTGTATGGGGAAAAAGAAATAGACGTNATCCTGCCGCGCCATGAGCAGGGCTTGATCCATGCGGCGGACGGCTATGCGCGTTCTACGGGTAAAGTCGGTGTCTGCCTGGTGACGAGCGGACCGGGGGCGACGAATCTTGTTACCGGCATTGCGACCGCGAACTATGACAGCGTTCCGCTGGTGTGCTTTACGGGGCAGGTGCCGACGTACCTTATTGGGAACGACGCTTTTCAGGAAGTGGATATGGTGGGCATTGCCAGGAGTATCTGCAAATATGCCGTGACGGTACGGAAGCGGGAAGATTTGGCAGGGATAATCAAGAAGGCATTTTACATTGCAAGGACGGGAAAGCCGGGGGTCGTGGTAGTCGATTTGCCCAAGGATGTCCAGCGGGCTTACGGCAGCGATGTGTACCCTGCGGAAATTGCGGTCAGGGGGTACAAGCCGAATACTGCCGTGCATACGGGACAGCTGCACAAGGCACTCGACCTCTTGGATCAGGCGGCAAAGCCCGTTTTCCTGATTGGCGGCGGCGTAAATATTGCGCGGGCGCATACAGAGATGACGCAGCTTGCGGAGCGGACCGGCGTTCCCGTGGTTACGACGATCATGGGAAAAGGGGCTGTCCCGACGACGCACCGTCTGTATGTCGGCAATATCGGCATTCACGGGAGCTATGCCGCCAATTCGGCAGTCAATCANTGTGATGTCCTTTTTTCGATAGGGACGCGCTTCAACGACCGCATTACGGGAAAAATAGAGGCATTCGCGCCGCATGCAAAGATTATCCATATCGATGTGGATGCGGCATCGATTTCCCGGAATATTGACGTGGACGTTCCGATCGTCGCGGACGCGAAAAAGGCAATCTGCGCGTTGCTTGAGAAGGCACGCCCGCTTCAAATCTCCGCGTGGCTCGATGAGATCGACCGTTGGAAAAAAGCATATCCGATCGATAGGGGGATAGATAGGGAGAAGGACGGCTTGACGCCGCAGATGATCATGCAATCCATAAACGAATTGTTCAAGGAGGCTGTCATCACGACNGACGTGGGGCAGAATCAGTTGTGGGCGACGCAATTCCTTGNGCTTGATGCGCACAGGCAGATGCTGACATCGGGCGGATTGGGAACAATGGGCTACGGTTTTCCTGCCGCGATCGGGGCGAAGCTGGGCAATCCCCATAAGGATGTCATTGTCATATCCGGCGACGGCGGCATGCAGATGAATATCCAGGAAATGGCGACGGCGGTCGTGTATGAGCTGCCGATTATCATCTGCATACTGAACAATGGATATTTGGGGAACGTGCGCCAGTGGCAGGAACTGTTTTATGACCGGCGGTATTCGAGTACCTGCATGCGTTATCGGAGAAGCTGTGAGGTAGGCTGCAACAAGCCGGGCAATCGCTGCCCGGCATATACGCCCGATTTCATTGCGCTGGCAGAAAGTTACGGCGCAAAAGGAATCCGCGTCACGGCGGCAGCGGACATAAAATCAGCCTTGATCAGCGCGAAGCAGAACGCGAAAACGCCTACGGTCATTGAATTTGTCATCGGCAGGGAAGCCAATGTCATGCCGATTGTTCCGCCGGGAAACGCCCTGCANGACATGATTTTGGAAAGCGAGGAAAGCGGAGCATGAAAAAGCGATGGATTTGTTTATTTGTTGAGAATGAAATAGGCGTGCTTGCCCGTATTTCGGGTTTGTTTTCCGGAAAATCGTATAACCTGGACAGCCTGACCGTCGGGGTCACCGAGGACAGCAGCGTATCGCGGATGACGATCAGCCTGACGAGCGACGACAGGACTTTTGAGCAGATAAAAAAGCAGCTTGCCCGGAGCGTTGAGGTGATTAAGGTGGTGGATTATACCGATACGCCGATCCACATGAAAGAAATTCTGTTTGTCAAAGTAAATCAGTGTGCCGACGCGGACATAACGGAATTGTTCCGCATTGCGGAAGTATTCGGCGTGACCATTATTGACTATGACGGCGCGACGGTTCTTTTGGAATGCACGCAGACGGAAAACAGGAATGATGATGTGACAGCCTTGCTGAAAAGAAAGTTTGCGAACAGGATTGAGGTCGTTCGGGGCGGAAGCGTTGCGGTTGAGGCAATCAGCATGTCCGAAAGATGATGGCAAGCGGCGGTCAATTGAAATTGCCGTGAAAAAATGGTACAGTATATGCGAGTATTATTGAGGCGCGGTCGTCACGGCGGCATCGCGCAGGGGGTTGTATGAAGATAAGCGGCGCACGCGTTGTCGTTGAGTGTTTGATCGAGCAGGGCGTTCATACGGTGTTCGGGTATCCGGGCGGCACTATTCTGAATATTTATGACGAGCTGTACCAGTGCAGCGACCGCATCCGCCACATTCTGACGGCACATGAGCAGGGCGCGGCGCACGCGGCGGACGGATTCGCGCGTTCGACGGGGGGTGTCGGCGTGGTGATGGCGACGAGCGGTCCGGGCGCGACGAATCTGGTCACCGGCATTGCGACGGCGTACATGGACAGCGTGCCGCTGGTGGCGATTACCTGCAACGTTGGCACGCCGCTTCTGGGCAAGGACAGCTTTCAGGAAGTGGACATCGCGGGCATTACGATGCCCATTACCAAGCACAACTACATTGTCCGCGATCCCAAAAAACTTGCGGCGACGATCCGCGAGGCGTTCTTGATCGCGAAGTCGGGTCGCCCCGGTCCGGTGCTGATTGACATTCCCAAGGACGTGACGGCGGCGGTGATTGATTACGCCCCGGCAGAGCCGGCGGCGGCGACCAAGGAATCGGTTGCGGCGCAGAAGGCGAGCCTGCGCAGGATCGTAAAGACTGCCGAGCCGACGGACGACGACATCAGGGCGGCGGCGGAGCTGATCAATGCGGCGGAGCGTCCGCTCATCTATTGCGGCGGCGGCGTGGTCATCAGCGGCGCGGAAAAAGAGCTGCTCGACGTGGCGCACAAGGCGCAGATTCCCGTGTGCGTCACGCTGATGGGGAAATCCGCGTTCCCGACTGCCGACGCGCTGTGCACGGGCATGGTCGGCATGCACGGCACGAAGGCATCCAACCTTGCGGTGGGCAAGTGCGACCTGCTCATTGCGGTCGGCGCGCGTTTCAGCGACCGCGTGACGAGCGATACCAAACGCTTCGCCAAGAACAGCAAGGTCCTGCACATCGACATCGACCCGGCGGAAATCGACAAGAACGTCAAGACGAGCGCGTCCGTTATCGGCAACATCAAGGAGACGCTCGCCTGGCTGGCAGGCATGGTGGAGAAAAAGGATGCGGGAAAATGGCATGAGCAGATTGCCGAATGGAAGCAGCTTGTTCCTCCCAGCTGGACGAGCGCGAAGAATATGCATCCGCGCGTCATCTGCGAGCACGTCCACGAAAAACTGGGCGACGACGCGATCATCACGACGGAAGTCGGGCAGCATCAGATGTGGGTGGCGCAGTTCTACCCGTTTGCCAAGCCGCGCACGTTCATCACGTCGGGCGGTCTGGGGACGATGGGCTTCGGCACGGGCGCGGCGATCGGGGCGCAGGTGGCGAACCCCGGCAAATACGTCGTGCATTTTGCGGGCGACGGCTCGTTCCGCATGAACTGCAACGAGCTGGCGACAATCAACCATTATAACCTGCCGATTATCATCATCGTGCTGAACAACGGGACGCTGGGCATGGTGCGCCAGTGGCAGAATCTGTTCTACGGGCAGCGGTACAGCCAGACGACGCTCGACTTCGGTCCCGATTTCGTCAAGCTTGCCGAGGCTTATGCGATCCGCGGCTACCGCGCGAAGAACGAAAGCGAATTCAAGGCGGCGTTTGACGACGCGATCCGTGAGCGCCGGAGCGCGCTGATTGAGTGTCAGATTGACCTGGACGAGATGGTGATGCCCATGGTGCCCATCGGAAAGCCCGTGGACGACCCGATTATGGAAGTGTAGCATGGCGGAAAANAACGGCNGCCACGGCACGATGACCGGCAACAACCACGCCGCGCTCTGGCACGGGCGTTTTGCGGAAGGCCCGGACGCGGCGGCGGTGGCATTCGAGACATCGATACGTGTGGACGAGCGCATGGCGTTTGACGACATTGCGGGCAGCAAGGCGCATGCGGCGATGCTCGCGCGGCAGGGCATCATCAGCGCGGCGGAGAACGATGCCATACAAGGCGGGCTGGACAGCATCGCGCGGGATTTGCAGGATGGGACGCTTTCGGTTGATTACAGCGCGGAGGACATTCATTCGTTCGTGGAGGCGACGCTGACGGACAGGATCGGCGAGGCGGGCAAGAAAGTCCACACGGGACGCAGCCGCAACGATCAGATTGCCCTTGACGAGCGTCTGTACCTGCGCCGCGCCATTCCCGACTTGCAGAAGGCGGTGCGCTCGCTCATCAAGACGCTTGCCGACATCGCGGCGGCGCATACGGANACCCTGCTTTCGGGGTACACGCACATGCAGCGCGCGCAGCCGGTTACGCTGGCGCATCATCTGTGTGCCTGGGCGTGGCCGCTGGTGCGCGACTGCGAGCGGCTTTCCGATTCGCTGGGACGCATTGCGAAAAGTCCGCTCGGCAGCGGCGCGCTCGCGGGGTCAGACCTGCCGCTTGACCGCGAATTCGTCGCGCAGTCGCTCGGCTTTGACGGCGTGACGGAGAATTCGCTCGACGGCGTTTCTGACCGCGACTACTGCATTGAGTTTGCGGCTGATTTTGCGCTGTTGCAGATGCATTTGAGCCGCATGAGCGAAGAAATCGTGCTGTGGTCAACGACAGAATTCGGCTTTGTCGATCTGAGCGAGAAATGGTCCACGGGCAGTTCGATTATGCCGCAGAAAAAAAATCCCGACTTTGCGGAGCTTATCCGCGCTCGCACGGGAAAAGTCTACGGTGATTTGGTCTCCCTGCTGGTGATGATGAAAGGCATTCCGCTTTCATACGACCGTGATATGCAGGAGGACAAGCAGGGAGTGTTCGAGGCGTATGATACGGTGCGCGACAATGTGCTTGTCTTTGAGGCGATGATTGCGACCGCGCAGTGGAACACGCAGCGGATGGCGGCGAGCTGTGACGGCGGTTTTGCCAATGCGACCGACGTGGCGGACTATCTAGTGCGCAAGGGGCTGCCGTTCCGTACCGCGCACGGTGTCGCCGCGCAGGCGGTGCGTCTGTGCATTGCGCGCGGGCTTGGCGCGATTGAGGAGCTGCCGCTTGCTGACTTGCAGGCACTTTCGCCGCTGTTTGCGGCAGACATCTATGCGCAGATTACGCCGCGCGCCTGCGTGGAGGCGCGTTCCGTGACGGGCGGGCCTGCCAAGTCGCGGGTNGANGNGCAGATTGCGGCGTTGCGCGCGTTTGCGGCGGCGCAATAGGAGCGTATCGTGCGTTTTCTGCGCGTGNGGCGGGCGGCTCGCAGAAAACGCANGATTTTTTCCTCAACCCGCACCCCACACTTTCCGACAATCAGAGTATGAGCAGTTTTACGGATTCGGTAGATTTATTGCACCGCGCGATGAACGTGCACCAGTTGCGCTATCAGGTGTCGGCTGACAATATTGCCAACGCGGGAACGCCCGGCTTCAAGCGGCAGGTCGTCAACTTTGAGAGCGAGTTGCAGCGGGCGTTCGAGAGCGAGGCGGACAAAGGTCGGCAGGTGCAGCTGACGCGCACGGACGACCGACATTTTTCGCTGGGCGAACCGTATGACTGGCGCGAGGTAGAGCCGCGTCGCGTGACCGACTGGGCGACGACCGCCGAGGCGAACGGCAGCAACGTCGATGCCGAGTACGAGGCGATGAATATCTTGAAGTTGCAGATGAGCTATCGTCTGCTGACGCAGGTGCAGAGTTTTGAATTCAGCCAGCTGCGGACGGCAATGCGCAAATAGGTGAGGTGAGACTATGGGAATGTTTACGAGCCTGAACATTGCGGCGACCGGCATGAGCGTCGAGCGTCTGCGTACTGACGTGATTTCCAACAATATTGCCAACGCGTCTACCACGCGCACGCCGGAGGGCGGGCCGTTCAAGAAATCGCTGGTCGTCCTTGAGCCTGTCGCGTCCGAGCATCCCGTGTGGCGAACGCCGTTCGTTTCTGCCGATCAGGACAACGGACCGGGGCAGGGGGTGCGCGTCAAGCAGATTATCAAGGATACGTCGGAAGGTCCGATGCGCTGGGATCCTGACAACCCGGACGCGTATCAGAGCGGCCCGCACAAGGGCTACGTGGAGATGCCCAACGTGAANATCGTGAACGAAATGGTCAANCTNATTTCNGCGAGCCGCGCNTACGAGGCGAACGGGACGGTCGTGCAGGGCGCAAAGGATATGTTCAGCGCGGCACTTGAGATCGGCAAGGCATAAGCAAGATAGTATAAGAAGGGAACGGTTCGGCGTATGCCGGGCAGGGGGATGACGATGAAAGTACAGACAATGCCGCTGATGTCGGCACCGGAAATGCTGCGCAGCGATACGGCGCACGTGGGGACTGCCCCGCTTACGGATCTGACGGCGAAAAATGCGGAGCAGGCGCGGCCGGCGAAGAAAACGGGCGCGTTTGAGTCGTATCTTCTGGAAGCCGTGAGCACGGTGAACGCCCAGCAGCTGGACGTGGACAACCTGACGAAACAGTACATTACCGACCCGGATTCCGTGAACGTGGAGGACATTACCACGGCGATGGCAAAGGCGCAGATGTCGCTTTCGCTCGCGCAGACGGTGATTGACCGCATCACGACGGGCTGGAACGAGCTTTCTACGACGCGCTAGGGGCTTTTTCTTGGCAAAACAAGCAGTTAGGGCTTTGCAAATTTCGCATTATGTAGTAAAATAAATGCGATATATTAGTAGTTTTTCGTTCACGGGAGGGGTCAGATGAACGAATGGCTCAAAAAGTTTTCGGCCAGCGCAAAGGAACGGTGGGCAAAGTGGTCTGTCGTCCAAAGAATCATCCTTATTGCAATCGTTGCCGCCGTNATTGTGGCGATTATTTTTGCGAGCAAGTTTTCGGCAAAACCGACGACCGTCNCGCTGTTCAATGCCGCGATTACTGATCAGGCGACGCTCGACAATATCCTTTTCCGGCTTGACGAGGGCAACGTAAAGGCGACGAGCGCGAACGGCTTCATCTATGTTGACGACGAGCGGACGGCGCGGAAATGGCGCGCGACGCTGCTTTCGGAAGACTTGGTGCCNGGCTCAATGGATGCCTGGTCGCTGTTCGATACGACGAGCTGGTCAACGACTGATTTTGAGCGCAACGTGAATTTGCAGCGTTCGGTCACGCGCATGGTCAAGGAGCATATCGAATCCCTTGACGACGTGGCGAGCGCGGACGTGGTGATTACGCCGAAGAAGGACGCGGTGTTCCGCGAGGACGAAGAGCCTGCCAAGGCATCGGTCATCCTGACGTTCCGTCCCGGCGCGAACGTTGTCGCCGGATCAAAGAAAGTGCAGGGCATCCAGAACATTCTGTTGCGCGCCATTGCGGGCATGGTGAGCGCGGACAACGTGATTATCACCGACAGCAGCGGCACGGTACTCAACGATTTTGACAGCCTTGCGGAAATGGAGCGGCTGACCGTCATCCAGAAACAGCAGAAAGAGATTACCCGCCTGGAGACGGAACTGCGCGCAAAGGTGCTTTCCGCATTGCGCCGCACGTTCAGCGACGACCGTGTGCGGGACTTGAACGTCAATTTGCAGATGGATATGTCCGAGGTGACCCGCGAGCAGACGATCCATACGCCGTTTGAGCGCAAGGCGCGCACGCCGGGCTTGCCGTATGACGATTCCGAGTACGTCGATTCGGTGGCGATCGCGACGCAGGCAATCGACAAGGAATTTACGGGCACGGGCTATAATCCCGAAGGTCCTGCCGGNGTGGAGGGGCANAATCCGCCCGTTATGAGCGATATGTCCAACATGGTTGGCAGGACGACCGAGCGCGCGACTACGACGAACTACGCCATCAATACCGAACGCCGCGTGACGGTGGTCAGCCCGGCGCAGGGGCGGCGCACGGTCTCCGTCAACATTGACGGCAAGTGGCGGGTCGTGTACGGCAAAGGTCACGTGCCGGTTCTGAACGAGGACGGTACGGGCATTGAGCGGAAGTACGACCCGCTTTCAGAGGATGATTTGGAGAACGCGCGCTCGCTTATCCGCGACGCGATCGGCTATGACGCGACGCGNGGCGACAGCGTGACGGTGACGAACATCATGTTTGACCGTGAGGCGGAATTCGAGAAGAAGGACGACGAGTATTTTGCGAAGCAGCGGCGCAACCGCACGATTATGATTGCGCTGGTGGGTGTCGTCGCTATTTTGGTGGCGTTTATTCTTTTCCGCTTTATCAGCCGCGAGCTGGAGCGCCGCCGCCGCCTGCGCGAAGAGGAGATGCTGCGCCGTCAGCAGGCAGAGCGCGAGAAGGCATTGTGGGACGCGCGGCAGGAGGGCATGGAAGTCACCATGTCCGTGGAAGAGCGCAAGCGCGCCGAACTGCTGGAGACGGCAGTCGCCATGTCAAAGGAACACCCCGAAGACGTGGCGATGTTGCTCCGCACCTGGATGATGGAGGAATAGTATGGCAAACGAGCCTTTTCAGATGGTCACCGGACAGTACCGTCGTCCTCTTTCGGGAAAAGAAAAAGCGGCGATTCTGTTGGGCGAGCTTGGCGGCAGCGCGGAAGGCATTTTTGAGCATCTGACCGATGCCGAAGTCAAGAAACTGCGCAAGGCGATGCGTTCGCTGGGAAAAAANGTGAGCTGGGCGGATGAGACCGACGTGCTTGCCGAGGCGAACGAATGGGGCGTGCGCAAAGGCATCGCCAGNCCCGTGCACAGCGACGCGGAAATTGCCGCGCTCGTCAAGACGGCGGAGCGGAAAGAGAAAGAAAACGAATTCAGAAATATGTTCTTGCAGAATCCCGACGCGATAGCGAATGCTTTGGGTGCATGGCTCAAGGAGGATAAGTAAATGCCAGACGCAAAACCGGGCAGCCTCAAGCCCGCCGGCGGCGGAAAAAAAGGCACCAAAGATTATAAGAATCTCACCGGGCGGCAAAAAGCGGCTATCTTCCTCGTTTCAATCGGTTCTGATGTTTCTTCGGAGGTGATGAAGCACCTGCGCGAGGATGAGGTGGAGACGCTTACCTTTGAGATCGCGCGCCTGGAGACCATTGACGCGGAATTCAAGGATCAGGTTCTGGAGGAGTTCCAGGATCTGATGAATGCGCAGAACTTCATTACGACGGGCGGCATCGATTACGCGCGCGAGTTGCTGGAGAAATCGCTCGGATCGCAGAAGGCAATCGATATTATCAACCGGCTGACTTCCAGCTTGCAGGTGCGCCCGTTCGACTTTATCCGCCGTACCGACCCGGCGCATCTGCTCAACTTTATTCAGACCGAATATCCGCAGACTATCGCGCTGATTTTGGCGTATCTNGAGCCGAGCAAGGCGGCGGTTATCCTGCAAAACCTGCCGGTCGAAATCCAGCCGGAAGTGTCGCGCCGCCTGGCGACCATGGANCGCACGTCGCCGGANGTCCTGCGCGAGGTCGAGCGCGTTTTGGAGAAGAANCTTTCTACGCTGTCGAGCGAGGACTACACGGCGGCGGGCGGCGTTGAGGCTATCGTCGAAATCCTCAACCTGGTCGATCGTTCCTCCGAAAAATCCATCATCGAGAGTTTGGAAGAGGAAGATCCCGATTTGGCGGAAGAAATCAAGAAGCGTATGTTCGTGTTCGAGGACATCGTTATGCTGGACGACCGTGCGATTCAGAAAGTGCTGCGCGAGGTGGACACGCAGGAACTGTCAAAGGCGCTCAAATCGGTCGATACAGAAGTGCAGGACAAAATTTTCCGCAATATGTCAAAACGCGCGGCTTCCATGCTCAAAGAGGACATGGAGTTTATGGGGCCGGTGCGCCTGAAAGACGTGGAAGAGGCACAGCAGAAAATCGTCTCGACGATTCGTCGTNTGGAAGACGCGGGCGAAATCGTTATCGCGCGTTCCGGCGAGGACGANCTTGTGGTGTAACTAGGAGTGTGGCATGGCAAGAAGACAGGTTTTTACGCCGGGTGAAGTGAAGAAAAAGGACGATAAATTTGAGTTGCGGCTGCTGCATGAGTATGCGAAGCCTGTGGTCGAAGAAGTCGTCGAGGAAACGCCTGTCTACACGGGACCGACCGTCGAGGAACTGCAAAAAGAGGCCGACGATTTCAAGGCAAAATGGGAGGCTGAGAAACAGCAGATGCTGGCGGCGGCTCAGGCGGATGCCGACGGTATCGTCGAGCGCGCAAAAGAGGCGGCGTTCAATGAGGTGAAGAATCAGACCGACCATGNGCAGGAAGNGAAAGCCCAGGCGGAGCGCGACGCGGCGGACATCGTGCAGAAAGCAAAGGATGAGGCCGCGCGGATTATTGCGGACGCGCAGGCGCAGCAGGACGCTTTGGCAGAGCGGTCGCAGAAAGACGGCTATGAGCAGGGGCGGACCGAAGGCTACGACGAAGGCAAGGCGGAAGTGGAGCGGCTGGTAGCGCGCACGCATACCATTTTGGACGAAGTTATCTCCCGCCGCGAGGAAATCCTGCGCAGTACAGAACAGCAGATTGTGGAGCTGGTCATTCTGATGACGCGGAAAGTGGTCAAGCTGCTGAGCGAAAGCCAGAAAAACGTGGTGATGGCAAACGTGCTTGAGGCGTTGAAGAAAGTGCGCGGGCGCGGCAAAGTGAATATCCGGGTCAACCTTGCCGACCTCAAGCTGACGACCGAGCACGCGCAGAATTTCGTGCGCCAGTTTGAGAGCGTGGAGGGCGTTTCCGTGTACGAGGATTCCTCCGTGGACAAGGGCGGCTGCGTTGTGGAGACAGACTTCGGCGCAATCGACGCGCGTATCGCAAGNCAGCTCGGCGAACTGGAATCGAAAGTGCTGGAGATTTCTCCCGTCAAGACGCTGAACAAAGGCGGCGGTTCGTCTGCATAGCGCAATGCAAGGGTGGGGCAGATGGAATCTTTTTTCACGAAATATCTGGATACGGTAAAAGAAACCGAGACCATTCTCTATACCGGGGCGGTGACTGCGGTCAAGGGGTTGATGATTGAGAGCGTCGGCCCGCGTTCCATGATCGGCGAGCTGTGCGACATCCGGCTGCCCGACGGAACTTCCATACAGGCGGAAGTGATGGGGCTTGACGGGTCGCTCGTCAAGCTGATGGCATACGGCGATACGAAAGGTATTGTCGTGGGCTGCGAGGTGGTGGCGAGCGGGCATGTCCTGCACGTTCCCGTGGGAGATTCCCTGCTCGGCAGGGTGATTGACGCGACGGGAAAGCCGATTGACGGCAAAGGATCGCTCGGCGCGACGGCGTACTACCCGGTCATTGCCGACCCGCCCAATCCGATGGCGCGGCAGCCGATTGACCGCCGCATAGTGACGGGCGTGCGTGTCATCGATGCGCTGCTGACGTGCGGCAAAGGACAGCGGCTGGGAATTTTTGCGGGCAGCGGCGTGGGAAAATCGACGTTGCTTTCGATGATCGCGCGCAACACGAACGCGGACATCAACGTGATCGGCTTGATTGGCGAGCGCGGGCGCGAAGTGATGGATTTTATCAACCGCGATTTGGGCGAGGCGGGCATGGCGCGTNCGGNGGTGGTGGTCGCCACGAGCGACACGCCTTCGANCGCGCGCCTGCGCGCCGCCTACGTGACGACCGCCGTCGCCGAATATTTCCGCGATCAGGGCAAAGATGTCATGCTTATGATGGACAACATGACGCGCTTTGCCCACGCGCAGCGCGAAATCGGGTTGTCTACGGGCGAGGCACCTGCCCAGCGCGGGTATCCGCCGAGCGTGTTCGATTTGATTCCGAAACTGTTGGAGCGCAGCGGCACGAGCGACAAGGGGACGATCACTGCTTTTTACAATGTGCTCGTGGACGGCGACGACATGGACGAGCCGATTACCGACAAGGTGCGCGGAACGCTTGACGGGCATATCGTGCTGAGCCGGACGCTCGCGCAGGCGCGGCATTATCCTGCGATCGACGTGTTGCAGAGCATCAGCCGTCTTTCCAAGCGCGTGAGCGGAAAAGCGTCGGTCGCGGCGGCGAACAAAATCGCGCGGCTTGTCGCCCTCTACGCGCAGAACGCGGAGATGATCAATGCGGGCGTGTACCAGCAGGGCGCGAACGCCGACATTGACGAGGCGATTGCCAAGCACGAGGCGATTGAGGCCTTTCTGACGCAGGAAGAATACGAGCCGTGCCCGATAGCGGACACGCTGCAAAAACTTGCCGCCCTTGCCGAAACCGACATCCCTGAAAGCGAATACGACGAGCAGCCCGCGCTTGACCGCAAGACGACCGCGCAGATGGTCAAGGCACTCGCGGAATCTTCTGCTGACGGAAATCCTGCCGGGCAGACGGCGTTATGAAAAAATTCTCGTTCAGCATGCAGAAAGTGCTTGATTTGCGCGACTTTGAGCGCAAGCAGGCGGAGGCAGATTTAGGCCGTGCGCTTGCCGCGGAAAACGCTATCCGGCAGGCACTGGAACTGGTCGCGCGGCAGCACGTCAGCGCGGTTGCCGCCGCCGACAGCATGACCGACTTGCACGAGCTGTACGGCGTGAACCAGTATTTTGCCCTGCTTGCCCAGCGGAAAGAGCAGCTTCTGTGCGACTTGGCGCAGGCGCAGCTCGTGAGCGAGCAGAAACGCGAAATCATGCGCGAGGCGATGAAAAAATGCAAGGTCCTGGAACAGCTCAAGGAAAGCCGCCTTTCCGCCTGGAAGAAAGAACGGCTTTCGGAAGAGGAGCAGGCTATCGACGACATCGTAACGTCGCGCTTTGCGCCTAGTATTTGAACGTGCTTCCGCCGATAAATTCGCGCACGATGGACTGTACGGGAATGTAGTCTGCCGCCATCGGCGAGAACAAATTGAGGAACTGCAACAGGCGCGACGCTTCGGCATATTCTTCCTGCTCCGGGGAGACGCAGCGGAGCAACGGATCAGCGTACACTTTGAGGACCGCAAGCTCATAGTCAAGCGCGGTGTTCAGCACGGCATCGGCGTTGTTCTGGAACGGGAAGATGTGCAGGTTTTCGCCTTTCTGCACGCTGTCCCACATGCTGATAGTCGCCGCCGCGCTTTTGCCGCGGAATTTTGCGTCGCGCACGATGCGGCGGATCAGGCGGTTGTCGCGCGAGGGCACGCGGTTGTGGTCGTCGATGTTCAGCTGGGTCAGCGCGGAAAGATAGACTTTGAATTTGTATTCGTTCTTGATGAGCGGGGTCAGCCGGTCATTCAGCCCGTGGATGCCTTCCATGATCAGGATGTCGTGGCCCTGCAATTGCATCGTCGTTCCNGTGTAGTAGGGCTGCCCCAGGTCGAAGTTGTACGACGGGACCTGAATCTCCTTGCCGGCGAACAGATCGACCAGATTCTGGTTGAGCAGCGGGATGTCCAGCGCCTCAAGGCATTCGTAGTCGTAGTTGCCGTTCTCGTCTTTCGGGTTGCGGTCGCGGCCGACGTAATAGTTGTCCAGGCTGATGACGCGCGGCGTGTAGCCGAGCGCCTGCAAATGGAGCGACAGCTTTTTTGCCGACGTTGTTTTTCCCGACGATGACGGCCCGGCAATCAGCACGACTTTGACGTTCCCCCGGTCATGGATCTGCCGCGCGGTTTCGGCGAAATTCTGCGCCTGAAAGGTCTCCGTGATGTCCACGAAATCGTTGATTTTCCGTTTGGCGATCAGCTCGTTGAGCGCGGCGACCGAGGTCACGTTGATTTGCTTTCCCCATGCCTTGTACGTGCGGTAAATCTGGAAGATTTTCGGGTGGTCGGTAAAAGCGGGCAGCTCGTCCGGGGTCTTTGTGGCGGGGAACTGGAGCAGGAAGCCGTCCTGATAGGGCAGCAGCGCGAACGTCTTGATTTTTCCCGTGCGGTTGACGAGCGGGCCGATGTTCATGTCGCAGTAGTCGCCCATCGTGTTGACGAGCAGCTGGTCGGGGTTCACGTAGTCAAGGTGCTTGCGCGTCTCGGTCTGCCCGTTTTTTTCCAGCAGCGCTTTTGCCTGCGTGTAGGAGATGACGCGGGTCGTAATGGGCGTGTCGGCGGCGATGCTGGCGCGCATCTCTGTTTCGAGCGCGGCGATCTCTTCTTTCTTGACTGCCGAGTCCGACTCGAACGTGTAATAGTAGGCGTAGCCGAGGCTGTGTCCGATGGTCAGGCGGCGGTCGGGATGCAGCTTGTGCGCCGCCGCCGCAAGCATAAAGCAGAGCGTGCGCCGGTATGCTTCTGACCCGTGCTTCGAGTTGAAATAAATCGGCTCGACGTAGGAGTCGAACGGGATGGTGCTGGTGAGCGCNGTCACCTTGTTGTTCACCATCAGCGCGGCGAGTTTCTCTTCGCCGCCGTCAAATTCTGCTGCCAGCGTCAGCGCGGCGATGTTCTGTTCTGCTGAAATTTTCTTTCCTGTCGAAAGCGTGAGCGTAATCATANGTCATTATATATCGGAACGGGCGGAAAAGAAAGCAAAATCTAGTCTTCGATGTCGGGAATGCGCTGCTTGAGCGCGGCCATGAACTGCTCGCCCGTAACGCCGGCGCGCAGGCAGGCAAAAATGCAGTTGTCGCCCGCGACCGTGCCCAGGATTTCGTCCATGTTCAGGCAGTCGAGCGCGTTCGACACGCTGTCCGCGTGGCCGCCGAACGTCTTGATGACGACGATGTTCCCGCTCCAGTCGATGCTGACGTAGCCGCGCAAAAAATCCTGCGCGAAAATCTGCGCGCTTTCCTGCCGCTCGTCGTCGCCGGGAAGCGTGTAGATGTAGCCGCCGTTCCCGTCGCTCACCTTGCCGACTTTGAGCAGCTTGAGGTCGCGGCTGAGCGTCGCCTGGGTCACGTCAAACCCGCTCTTTTTCAGGCAGGTCAGCAGTTCGTCCTGGTTCGCGATGCGGTTGTTCTTTATCAGCTGTTTGATTGCCTTGAGGCGGGCGAGTCGGTCTTTCACGGTGAACCCCGGTGCATGAATATACGGTNAGTATGGATAAAAATACGGCGCGTGTCAAGGTTGCGCTCGCGCGGATGGTTTTGCACCCCTGTAAGGGCGGGCGTTCCACCCCTCTAGGGGTGGCGTGTCATATCCCTGTAAGGGTGGAGTATCGCACCCCTATAAGGGCGGACATGCCACCCTTGTACGGGTGGGCCGCCGCAACGACGGTGACATGCTGCTGTGAACGGGATCGCCGGGCAGGCGATGACCGCCACCGTAAGGTAGGCGCGCCCGTCTTGCCGCCCCGCCTGGGCTGTCTTTTTGTCGCCCGCGTCTGCGTATGATGTCGGGCACGCCCCGTTTTGCCGTGCGGGAGGTGAAACATCCAGGCCGCAGTGCTTGTTTGTTCCGGCTGGACTGGATGGCGCAGAAATTCAGTCTGGATGGAAAGTCCATCCAGACTGCATGGGTTTTCCATCCAGCCTGAAAGGAAAAAAATCCAGTCTGGTT
>WFLX010063195.1_pt1 | contig 16942 bp, 12 predicted proteins | sample 4967041 | NCBI WGS metagenome assembly WFLX01 (sample SAMN12857096, study PRJNA449069) | gut metagenome | isolation source: stool from male and female vole | host: Microtus ochrogaster | place: USA:Florida | collected 2017 | reverse complement strand
AGATTTTAGTCAAACCGTCAACAATCTGCGCAACCTTAGGACCAAACATGTTCTCGATGTCCTCCACGGTATAGTCAGTGTCTTCCACCACATCGTGGAGCAGTGCCGAACAGATGGATGTAGAGCCCAGCCCTATCTCACAACAAACAANCTTGGCNANCNCANGCGGGTGCATGNTGTAAGGCTCGCCCGACAAGCGGCGCACTNCCTTATGAGCATGTTNCGNAAAGTTAAAAGCCTTAGTGATAATCTCTACCTTCTTCCTGTGCTTGCTTGCCAAATACGCATCAATCAAACTTTGAAACTCGTCATTGACCATCTTTTCTTCGAGTTCCATATCTGCCTTTGTTGTATCCATAAAGCTGTATGATTAACTGGTTACAGATTCTTTCCCACACACTCTAACGGTCACACGCTATTTCACGCGAAGCTTCTGCCCTTCACGAATCATGTCGCTCCGCAAGTTGTTCATCTTCTTCAACTTTTCTACCGTCGTGNCATTACGCTTAGCGATNGAAGANAAGGTTTCGCCACGTCTGANAGACACANCTTTTGATGCCTNCGAACGGGTCGTAGTGCTTCGCCTACTGTTACGAGCAGAGGCATGATTGGAAGTGGGGGCGTTCGCCTGCACACCTTCCACATCGTCAACGACAACACGGCGCACACCTGCAGCCAACGAGCCACTCGCAGCATTGGCTGCATAGACGCTGTCTTCTTTCAAGACAAAATCCTCTATCGCGCTTGCTGGCAGACGAAGCACATAGCCAACAGGAACGATGTCACGACGGTATTGAGGATTGATGGAGCGCAGTTCATCTACAGTCACATTACACTGTGAGGCAATCTGTGCATACGTCACCTCGCGCTGCACAACAACGGTGTCCGACTCCAACGGCAATGTCGTTTCGCGAGGCACGATGCCATGCTCGCAATAGTAATTCATAATATAAGTGGCTGCGATAAAAGCAGGAACATAGCCACGCGTCTCACGAGGCAAGCGGTTATACACCGACCAAAAATCCGCACTTCCTTGATTACCAGAACGAAGGATAGCCTTCTGCACGTTTCCTTCGCCACAATTATAAGCGGCAATCGCCAAGCCCCAATCGCCAAACATATCATACAGGTCACGCAGATAGCGAGCAGCGGCTTCGCTTGACTTGATAGGGTCACGACGCTCATCAACCAAGGTATTCACCTCCAGCCCATAACGCTTGCCTGTCGTCAACATGAACTGCCACAAGCCAGCAGCACCCACTCTGGAAGTGGCTGACGGACGAAGCCCCGACTCGATGACAGGCAAATACTTCAGTTCCAGAGGCAAGTTATACCGCTCCAACGCCTCTTCAAAGATTGGATTATAGAAATTGGCGGAAGCCAACATAACGGCTACCGCACCCTTCATGCGCGAACTATAGGTATCGATATACTTCCTCGTCACATCGTTGAGCGGAAGCTCTATCGTCGTTGGAATGCGCGACAAGCGGCTAATCAGCACCGAATCGTCATACGACAACGTGCGAGCAGTACCTGTTCCCACACTCAGGTTGGTCTGATTGGTATAGTCTTTCATCAACTCTTCTTCACTCACAAATAGGCTTTCGGGCATGTCATCACTCTCCACCACACTGCTATCGGCAACAACAGGCGCATTCACTTGTGCCAATGCACAGGAGAAGGACAAAGCGGAAAGGCAGGAAATAATCATCTTCTTGTTCATATAGTCATCTCATTTTAATCAAGTTAGAAATTCAAACAACATTGCAAGCCATAGGAACTCCCGTTCATCCCTGATGGGTGGAAGACAGGCTGTCGGTCATGAATAACGGCTGGACGCACTTTCATCGACAAGTCCTTGCTGATGTCGAAACTCGACAACTCCGCATCAACATAGGCATCGATGATGGACAGCGCATAAACACCTATCATGCAGAACATGCTCAAATCGCGATAACGGCGATAATAGTTCTTCTTACGCCGAAAGAGTTCCTGCAAGCGAGCCTTGTTCGCTTGAACATCATAGTGTGCAGGAACAAAATTCTCATAACTCTTGGTATTCTCGTCGCTGTCCATGATGTCGATATACGCCTGAGAATAATCGCGATACATCGTGTTGTTCCAATTCAAAGCATAGACACAGCCCAAGAAGCCGCCATACACCAAAGGAAGTTTCCAGTATTTGCGATTGTAAATCTGTCCACCGCCAGGAAAGATGAAGGCAAACCACATAGCTTTCTTGGGGTCAGGGATGAAACGTTCCTGCAACTTCTCACCCAAGGCATGGGCCAACGAATCTTCGGTGAAAGTGAAACGCTTTATCAAGGTGTCAACGTGCATAACGACAGGCTCCACATCGTCGGTCGCAACAAGGATGTCTTCACCAACAGGCAAATCAACAGCAGCAACACTATCCGTTCCAATGCTATCGGCGACAGCATCCCCGACAGCCTCATGCAGATGCTCTTGAGCGCATCCCCCCCCTGACAGGGACGGCATCCACATGAAAAGACACATTATTATATAATATATGTGACGATGCAACCGCATAAACGTTCCTTATTGGACAAGAGCCAAGATTCTGCGCAAATCATCTATACTCTGATAGGAGAAAGAAACTTTTCCGCCCCCCTTGGCTGCGCACGAGAACTTCACGTCAGTGCCGAGGCAAGAAGAAAGCTGGGCACGCAGGGCTTCCATCTCTTCTGTCATCTGAACACGCCCTGTTGTGCGCACAGACGCAGACTGAACACGCTTGCCGTCGCCTCCCTCGTTCATCTCCTTAATCAACTCCTCCACTTGACGCACAGAATAGCCTTTGCTCTGAATCTCATTGAAGACCTTGATTTGCGCCTTCGGATTGTCCAATGCCAACAATGAACGAGCATGCCCCGTATCAATCAGATGGTTCTGAATGGCAACATGCACAGGAGCCGGCAGCTTCAGCAGACGCAGATAGTTCGCCACCGTAGCACGCTTCTTGCCCACACGCTCACTCAGCTTCTCCTGAGTCAAGCCATAGGCGTCAATCAAATGCTGATAGGCCAATGCTATCTCGATAGAATTGAGGTCTTGACGCTGGATATTCTCTATCAACGCCATCTCCATCACGTTTTCATCGCTTGCCGTGCGTATATAAGCAGGAACCGAAGTCAACCCTGCACGCTGAGAAGCACGCCAGCGACGCTCACCAGCGATAATCTGATAGCGACCATTGTCCAGCTCGCGCAACGTAATTGGCTGGATGATACCAATCTCCGAAATGGAGTCAGCCAACTCCTGCAAAGCCTCTTCGTCAAACTCATGACGAGGCTGGTTCGGGTTACGTTCAATCAAGTTGATGTCAATCTCATTGATGGTAGAAGACCCCTCCGTGCGCACATCCTCAGTCGAGATGAGCGCATTCAATCCGCGACCCAGCGGGGAACCAAACTTTTTTCTAACAGCCATACAATCTTTTTCAGTTGAGAGCGTTTCACATTCATTTTCCTTCACGCGCCATAATCTCCTTAGCCAAAGAGATATAATTCTTGGCACCATTCGACATGGCATCATACAAGATACAAGGAATGCCATGACTCGGTGCTTCCGACAACTTCACATTGCGCTGAATCACCGTCTTGAACACCAGTTCTTGAAAATGCCGCTTCACTTCCTCATAAATCTGATTAGCCAAACGAAGGCGAGAGTCGAACATAGTGAGCAAAAAACCCTCTATCTCCAACCGAGGATTCAGTTTCGACTTGATAATCTTAATCGTGTTCAGCAGCTTGCTGATACCCTCCAACGCAAAGTATTCACACTGCACCGGGATAATAATAGAATCAGCCGCCGTCAAAGAGTTCACCGTGATAATGCCCAACGAAGGAGAACAATCAATAAAAATATAATCGTACTCCGCACGCAACGGCGCCAAAATCTTCTTCAAGACCATCTCGCGCTTATCAATGTTCAGCATCTCGATTTCAGCACCCACCAAATCTATATGGCTCGGAATGATGTCTAACCCGTCAATATCGGTCGTATATACAGCCTCATGAGGATCCGCAGCACTGGTAATACAGTCATAGATAGACAAATCCACCTGCTGAATATCAACCCCCNGACCGGAAGAAGCATTCGCCTGCGGGTCCGCATCAACAACAAGCACCTTCTTGTCGAACGCAGCAACACTTGCCGCAAGATTGATAGCCGTCGTCGTCTTGCCGACACCACCCTTCTGATTAGCCAATGCAATAATTTTTCCCATATCAAACTACAATTTATACATTACAACAATAAGGTGTTCACCGAAAACCATCCGACACATTACAGCCACCGCCACCCTATCATCAACCATTCAATTCCACATGCAAAGTTACAACTTTTATGTGGAACAAACNCAAAAAAGACGTNGANCANGNCCCCTGCCCCTACTTTTTCGCACTTCCCCCTCCATTCACAACCACACACAACAAAAAAAGAGGAGAAAGAAAAATTCTTCCTCCTCATGGTGGGCGCTGACGGATTCGAACCGCCGACCCTCTGCGTGTACGGCAGACGCTCTGAGCCAGCTGAGCTACGCGCCGCTGTTGGTCGGGATGACACGACTCGAACGTGCGACCCCTTGGTCCCAAACCAAGTATACTACCAACTGTACTACATCCCGATTCTCAACACTCTCAAGGACTCTCCCTCGAAAAGCACTGCAAAGGTACGACTTTCTTCCCTTCCCACCAAACAAAAGCCACTTTTTTTGAACAGCAGAAAGAAAAAAAGCAGAAACTAGTCAAGTCTATACACAATACACGCCATTTCCCCACCCCTCAACCCACCTTTACAAGTGCAGATTCCACCATGCGCCATCAGAGAAGACCGTCCGCCTTCCCAGCACCATCCTCCTGCCCCAACCAATAAAATTCCGCAAAACCGACCCTTCACCTTTCCCATCCTCCTAATAGCTCCCCAAAATCGGAGTCCCCGACACCGACCAATCGGAGTCGGGGACATCGGACAGTCGGAGTCGGGGACTCCGATTTTGAGGTTGTGGAAGCACACCTCACAACAAAAGGCAGAATGTGTGACAGGGCTAATGGACATATTTCATCATCATACCTGCAATAAGCACATGTATATCTTCCAGCAGCGACGTTCATAAACTTCGCCCCAAGGAGATGGGCAATATAAAATCGGCACGGTTCCAAGCAGCGACCTTGAAACCATGCCGATTCTTTAAGACACATCCCACAAGTGGGGACTTCTCCTATGCCACAAAGCTATGTATCTAACGCAATGTAGGGTAGCACAGCATTGTACTACCCTACACTATTCAATCAATCGTCAAAGTTTATTTCAGCGTAACGATTGCACGACGGTTGAGGTTGAATGGAGCAACGTCATTAACGCCACCAACACCCTTCACTTCAATCTTCGCACGATCAACACCGAGGTTTACGAGTTCGTCAGCAACTGCCTGAGCACGAGCCTCAGAAAGCTTCTGGTTGTAAGCAGAAGAACCAGTCTTGCTATCAGCAGCACCAACTACAGACACCTTAGCGCCAGTGTTCTTGGCAGCAACAGCAACAGCCTCAAGGTTGATGATATCCTTCTTAGAGTTAATCTTAGAAGAGTTGATGTTGAAGAACACAGAAGTAGCAGCAGAACCAACATTGCTGGAAACCTCTGGGCACTTGTGGTTAGCCCACTTAGCGAGCTCAGAACGAAGACGTGCATTCTCATTCTGCTCAGACTTCAGCTGAGAACGGAGAGCAGCAAGTTTTGAGCAAGCCTCTGCTGAGAGAGCTTCGTAGTCATCAAGAGACACAGCCTTTGACCAGCCAGTCTTGCCAAGGTTGAAATTAAGACCGAGGTCAACAGATACAAGGTTGTTTGCTGCAAGAGCTTCTGGCTCAGAGTCACAATAAGGCATGAAACCCTGTGTTGTGAATGCGCAAGCAACATCCATATAAACACTTACACGCTTTGAAAGCTTCCAAGCAGACTCAAGACCAACGCCAAGAGCTGGAGAATAATTATCATTAGCGAAGTTACGGATGACACCCATACGTGGGAAAACAATCAGATTCCAAACACGAGAGTCATTGTAGCCACAGAAAATGTTGCTGAGGTTAAACTCTGTATCAAAGTATACAGCTGCGAAACCGCCCTTATGGAAATCAGGAGTCTCCCATACATGGTCTGTATTACGGAAAGCATGTGCAAACGCACCATTTTCCCAATTGAGTTTCAGACGAGTACCGATACCTGGAGTAAACCACTTGCCTACAGCAAGGTCAACGCCATAAGAACGACCATTGTGCCAATCCTTTGTCAGAAGGGAACCACCATGATACAAGCTCGTAACATTCATATCAACGCCAACCTGTACAAANNAGTNTGACCAGAAAGAATNCGTAGNCACGCTGTACTNGTTAGTTGTTGNTGNTGCAAATTCATCGCACTNTGCATTAGCAGCGACAGTACCCAGGCCTACAAANNCCAACGCCATCATTAACTTTTTCNTAATAATTTAATTTAATAAAACAATAATNGAGTNCTACCTAAACCACCTTTTGTAGATGATACATTATAGAANGCCGTCATTTTGTCGTCCACACACCATGTTTAGACAAATTACATCATTCGTGAGTGCAAAGGTACATATTTCATTGATTCCTTCATTAAAAAATATAAAAAAAAACAGAAAAAACTTCATAGAGAGTACTTTGGAAGCCATAAAAAACGCTTTTAGGTAAATTCAGAACGCATCATTGACCATTTTATCATCCCATATAGCATATACCAATTTACCATCAGGCGTGCGCGCAGGTGTCTTGGTCGCAAACAAATCCTGCAAAAGACGCTCCATTTCCGAGACAGACAGCACTTGCCCATACACAATCGCCGCGTTTTCTGCCATAGCCAGCGCCATGGCCTCCTGAGCATCTTTCTTTATGTTATTCGTTTTCTCTCTTGCCGCTACAACCATTTCATGCAGCAAGCCATCGATGTCCACACCTTCAATACCAGACGGAATCCCGTTTATAGAATAGGCCCCTCCGCCCAAATTGGACAGTTCAAACCCTAAGCTACAGATGTCATCCATCATATCTTCCGCAGTCAACGCATCCTCCTTGTCAAACTGAATGACATTGGGAAACAATTCCTTCTGAGACGGGCGGTTACCCGTATTGATACACTGCATGTTGTGGTCGAACAAGACTCTGACATGAGCACGATGCTGATTGACCACCATGACACCCTCACTACAGGGTAGAACGATGTATCGTCCCTTATATTGAAATTTGGGAACAGATGCGTCAACAGTAAGAGAAGAAGTGCCATGTTCCACAATGACATCGTTCCAAATAGAACCCTGCAAAACACGTTCTTCCGGGACAGCGTCAAGCCGACTCCCCATCATTCCCGAATCAAATGGCAACGATACAAGAGCCTCATCGTCACTCATCTTAACAGTTTCCATGCCCACATCCGGCAACCGACTCTCGTCATACAAACTTTCCCATCCATTAGGAACAGAGGCAGAACGCGCCCCACTCTCCTTGAACGGATTATAGGTTGACACAGAAAGTTTAGGCTGACGAGGCACAGTCGCATCAGCCCCCATCACTGGGATATCGGGACGCCCTTCCACATCAAAGTCAATCATTGGGACATTACAAAAACGACCAATGGTTTCTTTCACAGCCGCCGACAGCACCTGCCAAATGGGTTGCTCGTTATCAAACTTAATCTCCGTTTTAGTAGGATGGACATTCACATCCACTGCCGACGGTTCCACCGAGAAATAAAGGAAATAAGAGATATGCTCACCCGTAGGTATCATGTTTTCATAGGCTTTCATCACAGCGCTATGAAAGTATGGATGCCGCATATAACGCCCATTGACAAAGAAATACTGATGTGCCCCCTTTTTCTTTGACGACTCGGGCTTTCCAACATACCCGGAGATACGCACCAATGATGTCTCCACATCCACAGGAAGCAACTCGGCATTGATTTTCTTTCCAAACACATCTACAATGCGCTGCCTAACCGATGCTTGTGGTAAATGGTGCATTTCCACACCATTATTATATAAAGAGAACGACACATCAGGATGCACCAGAACGATCCGTTGAAAGTCTGCCACCACATTTGCCAACTCCGTCTGGTTCGACTTCAGGAATTTGCGTCTGGCAGGAACGTTGAAAAACAAGTTCTGTACAGAAAAGTTACTCCCAACAGGGCACATGACAGGCTCTTGCTTTTCTATTCTCGAACCCGAAAGTTGAAGCATTGTACCGAGTTCATCGTCCTTCCGCCTGGTTTTCAGTTCAATTTGAGCAACCGCCGCAATGCTCGCCAAAGCCTCACCCCGGAACCCCATCGTCGTCAGATTAAAGAGGTCTGATGCCTCATGAATCTTCGATGTAGCATGACGCTCGAAAGAGAGCCGTGCATCCGTTTCGGACATTCCTTTACCATCGTCAATCACCTGCACGTTCGTCTTCCCTCCATCAACAACCAAAACTCTGATGTTCTCCGCTCCAGCATCAATCGAGTTNTCCATCATCTCCTTCACGANNGANGNNGGNCGGTTGCACCACCTCACCTGCCGCAATTTGATTAGCAACAGCGTCTGGCAAAAGATGTATGATATCGTTCACAGCCATTCTCACAAAGAATTAAAACCACAACTGCCCCACAGCAAGGTAGCGCATGAGCAACAACAACAAAACGATGGCTGTAATTAACACGCCATACGAAACTGGCTTTCGACCGCTCTCCTTCCGGCGCTTCAAATGCTTTGTTGCCTGCACAAACTTTCCACGTATATCTTCTGAGGAAAACTCCTTTGGAGGCAACAGACCCAGCTCACGCTTTGCCCGCTCATCGATTTCCTTCAGCTTTTCTTTACGAGGATCATAATAGATGTAATTGTGATGAAAGCCTCTTGGCTTCCTGACCGAAAACATGCCCATACCTGTCAATCTTTCTTAAAAGTTACACTTTCGTTTCACGTATATCCGCCCCTACAGTTCCTCCAGTTTCTGCTTCGGGATGACACGCTTCTGCGTTTTCTTCAACACCTGTTCATCCTTCTTCGACCTCCATACAAAGATGTCATCCTTGCTCTGAGGGCGAATGTAATCAAACCACGCGAAACCCGTCAAATAACGCTTTTCCTCAGGGATGCCAACAGGTGGATACATAACACCTGATGCCGTTGCCATCCATATCTTATCTATCTTCTTATCACGCATATACAGGTTTAGCTCAGGTGTCTCCGTATAGTTCATGCCTATGCGACTGCCATCACTTTCCTCCATGAAGTATGTCACATACACATTGCCCTTCGCATTGTTATGCTCAATCTCGCCATTCACAAAGTAGCAGAACATTTCCTTCGATGAGACCTGATTGTAAGAGACCGAATCCTGTNGCTCNATCGTCATAGNCTGATTGATGATATGTATCCNATCAATGGTGCTGTCATTGTTATACACTNGAATTTCCTCGCCAAACACCTGCTGACCTTCATTCCACAAGATAGGTTGTCCATACAGGTATGTGCAGGAGTCTCGTTCGTGCGACACCAACGAATCGCACACACCCTGAATATCCCTGCGGAACATCCTCACCTTATGATAAGCAAACAAGTCCCGATAAGCAGAGTCCGTCTGTTGGTGATAAGTGACCATCTTTAACGTGTCGCCATGCACATAAAGCGTGTCAGAACCCGAAAACTCATAACAAACAGCACTATCAGTTGCCACAGCCACACCCGTAATGTCTTCATAACGGCAATAGTTGCCCGTCAACATACAATGGTTCTCCACGTCCAGCAAGACCACATCGCCAAAAGCTTCACTAACCCCTGTCTCGTCATCGCAGAACAAGCTGTCACCCACAATGTCGCGCATATCCTTATACACATGCGAACGATCCAGCAGGTTCGCCTGCCTCGTCTGCGTGTTGTAGTCACCCCGCAAAGCATACACGAACGTGCTGTCCGACGACACAATGTTCGTTTCCGACACGATACTCGCCACTTTCGTGTCCGAATTGTAATAAAGTTCATTCGTCTTCAAGTTGAACTTAGGATTCTCCAACACCACATTGTCCTTGAAAATCGCCTCGTTCAATGCAGGTGTGTATTGCCCATAATCCGAGTTCAGCACATTCTCCTCGTCGTACAGCGTGCCATGCTGTGGATAAAAGCCGACACCCTCCAAACGGTCGTAGTCAATCACGGTCGTGACCAATTTAGTGTCCTTATGAGTAAGCACCGCATTCCCTCGTGCATGCGCCTGCATCATCGGCCCGTCATAAAGCAAAGTATCGCTGGTCAGCGTCAGCGTGTCACCCTGCATCATCTTCACATTCCCATAAGCATTGAACGTGTTCTCCTCCTTATAAAACCGCGCGCTGTCACAATCCAAATACATTCCGTCGTGATAGAGCCTCACATGCCCCACCAACACATCCGCCCGAATATCGCGGTGGTTCTTATACAGCACATCGCTATGAATCAACTTCACCTCCTCACTCGACTTCTGGTGCGGCTTGTCCTCTGGCTGCGAAGCAAAGAGCACACAAACCATTGATAGACACATCATGCCCACCAACAGCCTTTCTCTCATATTCGCACTATACTTCCGCATATCGACAAATGACCTTCACATCCACAGAATCCACCAACGTATTTCTACACAGATGGTTACTTAATCCATCCGGGATACTTGAACTCGCAGTTGCGCCAATCGTCATTGATGTGAATGTAAGTTGTCTGCTGTTTCTCGCGAATCCACTTCTCAATCCTCTCCATACACAGTTTGTCCAGCACCACCTCCTGCAACACCTGATAGTCATCAGCCATCGTAGCCCGATGCCCATTCACACGGCTCTTCAGTTTGGCAACAGCCACCACTTCCTTACCCTTGTTATTCACCATGATGAAGGGCTTCGAGATTTCACCCACTTTCAAACCAGCAACGGCACGAGCCACCTCTGAAGGAAGGTCTTTCAACTCAAATTTGGAAGTACCCCTGGAAGCACCCTCCCTGCCATTCACCATCAAGCCATAGTTGTTGCGGGTATCCTTATCAGCCGACACAATCGAGACACACTCGTCGAACGTGTATTGCCCTTCGTTTATCTCCTTCACAATAGAATCCAAGTCATTGACACACTCTTGCAAAGCCTCACCCGAAACACGAGGCTTGCGCAAGATATGACGACAATTCACCTGGTCACCACGCTTCTCAATCAACTGAATAATATGGAAACCGTACTCCGTCTCCACTATCTTTGAAATAGACTTAGGTTCCGTCAAATTAAAGGCAACATTGGCAAATTCAGGCACAAACTCACCACGCCCCGACAGACCCAACTCACCACCTTTCGCAGCCGACTCTTTGTCCTCCGAATACAACAAAGCCAACGTTGCGAACTGGGCACTGCCGTTGTTCACACGCTCCGTATAGCCACGCAACTCATCCTTCACACGGTCAATTTCCTCCTGAGGAATCTTCGGATTACGAACAATGATTTGGCATTCCAACTTCGTAGGCACGAAAGGGATGCTGTCCTCTGGCAAATCCTTAAAATATCGTCGAACCTGAGCAGGCGTCACCTTGATATTCTTCACCAAGTTCCGTCTCACCTCCATCACCATCTTGTCATCCTTGATGACATTGTACAACTGCTCACGAATCTGCGTAGTGGAACTTCCGAAATACTCTTCCATCTTTTCTTTCGAGCCAATGTTCTGAATATAGAAATTCAGCTGCTGATCCACCTCTTGAAACACATCTGCGTCAGCCACTTCCACAGAATCAATAGCAGCCTGATGCAGGAAGAGCTTCTTGATAGCCAACTGTTCCGATATGTTGCAATAAGGNTNANCANCCCAACGTTNGCCACGCTGCAAAGCNTCCATGCGNGCANTCTCCACNTCCGACTTCAAGATAGCCTCGTCGCCAACCACCCATATCACCTCGTCAATCACATTATTCTGTCCCTGTGCCATCGCCGTCAGCGCACACACAGCCCACAATCCTATAAAAATAATTCGATTCATGTTCTTCTTACGTTTCAGAATGTACTATTCCAACTAATGCTGATTCACGGTTTTCACAACGTCGTCATACACTTCCACGGCAAACTTCTTACGCAATCCTTCCACCCACTGCTTCTCACGGGCATTCTGATAGTCAACCGTCACCTGCCCACGCACATCCTTGTATGTACGGGGAGCCTTGGCTTTCTTGCCATACACCATCCACACAGGGAAATCCTTCTTTGCCTCCACATCTGCCTTCTGCTTAAAGACCATCTTATCCACAAACGCATTGTCGCCCTGCTTGTAGATACCGCGCTCGATGCGTACAGCCTTCACCGAATCGTTGTTCAAGTTCGACACCAGCGTCTTTGCCCAGTCTTCCTCTTCCACACCCTTCAACAACTTCTTGGCACGGGCAAGGATCGCAGCATCTTTGGCATGAATCACAATGCCACAGAAACGAGGAGCGTCCCATGTATAATTCTTCCTATTGGCATTGAAATAAGCCTCCTGTCCTGCCACATCCTGCTGCGCAGTGTCCCACACATCCTTCTTCGTCACCTCATACATCAAAGTGCCGTCATAATACTCCTGCGCGAGATTCTTCTGAGCCTCATCACCTTGCAGAATGTTCCGATGCAGTTCATCCACCAACTCATCCCTGCCGATGCCTCGATGCTGAGCCACAGAATCTATATAGGCATTGGCAGAAGCCTCGTTGACACCACGCTGCTCCAAGAACTTCAATATACTGCCACGATGATACTCATAGGGCTCAAACGGATGACGGTCNGNCATNTAGATGATGTNATAACCNNCCGTTGACTTCACAGGAGCCGACAATTCGCCTGCCTTCAAAGCGTATGCAGCCTTTTCAAAGTCGGGAATCATCATGCCCTTACCAAACTGACCTAACGCACCGCCTCGCAGCGCAGAACCTTTATCATCACTCTTCTCGCGTGCCAACTCAGCAAACCTCTCAGCCAACTGCTCCCGAGGAACAGCCGTCAAAACACGATAGATGCTGTCTATCCGCTCTTTACCAGCAGCCTGCTGTTCCGCCGTGGCATCCTGACGCAGAAGCACCAGAATGTGGCTTGCCGTCAGCAGGTCCTGACCATCAAAGCGAGCCGCCGTATTGTCATAGGTACGACGAGCCTCACGCTCTACATACGCAGAATCGACAATCGTAGGGAGAACCATCTGCTCTTTGTAGCCGTACAAATCCTTCCGAATGGCACTCAGCGTGTCCATCCGTTGGCTCTCAGCCTCAGCCACTTTCAGTTTGAAATCGACAAACAGCGGCACATACTCTTCCACCGTCTTCTTGTCGATGACTCCATCCGAGTTATTCTTATTGAACGAATACTCAAACTCGCTTCTTGTGATGTTCTTCCCATTGATTTTCATAATCACGGGATCTGCTGTCTGTGCTACAGCCGAGAGGCTCAGCACCAACGACATCACCCCCAATGCTATCTTTCTCATACAAAATGCTTTCTATATTCCACAATTTGTTGCAAAGATACGACTTTTTACACATTCAAGGAACTCTCCATCAAGAAAACTCGCAGTTTTAACGTTTATTGATTTCCTCTGTTCGGAACACCAAAGCCTCTTTTTCACCTCGGGCAGGAAAGTCAGACATGGGCTATACAATACCTTAACACGAAGCGTGCTTCCACAGCCCCAAAATCGGAGTCCCCGACTCCGACTAACCGATGTCCCCGACTCCGACCAATCGGAGTCGGGGACATCGATTTTGAGGGGATATTTAGGGGCGGAACGCAAGAGAGATTTTGAGGAGGGGAAAGCAGCTCCAAGACCTCTATTTGTTCACTGAATACACCAATTCTGCATCAAGCGAGTCGCGCCACCAGATTCTGTTTCGACTCGCCCGATACCGAACAGACATATTCACTCCAAGAACAAAAAAGGCGGGTCCCTGTACCAAAAGAATGATACAGGGACCCGACTTTGAATGTTTACATAAAAATGAGTCTTACTGCGGACGGCTATAGTTCGGTGCCTCGCTGGTGATGATGACCTCGTGAGGATGACTTTCCAGCACACCGGCATTCGTGATGCGAGTAAACTTGGCGTTATGCAGTTCCATGATGTTGTTAGCACCGCAGTAACCCATGCCTGAACGGAGTCCGCCAACCAGCTGGTAGATGACTTCTTGAACCGTTCCTTTGTAAGGAACACGACCTGCAATGCCTTCTGGAACAAGCTTCTTGGTTTCAGTCACACCGCCTTGGAAGTAGCGGTCTTTCGAGCCGTTCTCCATAGCCTCCAGCGAGCCCATGCCGCGATAGCTCTTGAATTTGCGTCCATTGAAGAGGATGGTTTCACCTGGGGCTTCCTCTGTGCCAGCCACCAGAGAGCCTATCATCACAGAGTATCCACCTGCAGCGATGGCCTTCACCACATCACCCGAATAGCGGAGACCACCATCGGCAATGAGTGGCACACCTGTGCCTTCAAGGGCTTGAGCCACATCATACACTGCGCTTAACTGAGGAACGCCCACACCAGCCACCACGCGTGTGGTACAGATGGAACCAGGACCTATGCCGACCTTCACGGCATCAGCACCAGCCTCAACCAAAGCCNTGGCAGCCTCGCCTGTGGCGATGTTACCCACAACGNTATCTNCATCGGNNANTNCCTTCTTTGCCTNACGCACNTTCTCGATNACTCCCTNGGAATGACCATGAGCCGTGTCGATGACGATAGCATCCACACCTGCCTTCACCAAGGCATCCATACGCTCGAACGTGTCGGCTGTCACACCCACACCTGCTGCCACGCGCAGACGGCCTTTGGCGTCCTTACATGCCATGGGCTTATCCTTTGCCTTCGTGATGTCCTTATAAGTAATCAGACCGATGAGTTTGTAGTCGCTGTTCACCACAGGAAGCTTCTCAATCTTGTGCTCCAGCAGGATGCGTGACGCGCTCTCCAAGTCGGTCTGTTGATGCGTCACCACCAGATTGTCCTTCGTCATCACATCGTCAATCTTCTTGGTGAGGTCTGTCTGGAAACGGAGGTCGCGGTTCGTCACAATGCCCACAAGCGTATTCGTTTCATCCACAACGGGAATGCCGCCAATGTGGTACTCAGCCATGATGTCGAGCGCGTCCTTTACGGTCGAGCCACGCATGATGGTGACGGGGTCGTAAATCATGCCGTTCTCAGCACGCTTCACGATGGCAACCTGACGCGCCTGCTCCTCGATGGACATATTCTTGTGAATCACGCCTATGCCGCCTTCGCGTGCAATGGCAATCGCCATCGGAGCCTCTGTGACGGTATCCATAGCCGCTGTCACAAAAGGAACTTTCAGTTCAATGTTACGTGAAAACTTGGTGGTGAGAGAAACCTCGCGTGGAAGAACTTGCGAGTATGCTGGGATGAGCAGCACATCGTCAAACGTCAATCCTTCCATCACAACTTTATCTGCAATAAATGATGACATATTGTTTGAGTATTTATTGCATGCAAAGGTAAGCCCTTTTTGCAACATGACAAAAAANAAGAGTCAAAAACGACTCTTTCTTACACGATTTTAACAAGGATTAAACGCCAAACAACGTACGATACGAACCCGTCATTTAGTTTGCCAACTCACTGATGAACTTGATGCGCACCAGCCGCACGTCCTCCTCGTAGATATCGCCATCCAAACTATCCAACGCTGTGTCCAAATCGTCGGTCTCACTGCCACGGAAGTACTCGTAAATTTCATCTATCACGTCCTCGTCCATCTCAATATCCTCAAAATAGTAGTCAATGTTGAGTTTGGTGCCGCTGTACACGATAGCTTCCATCTCGTCCAGCAATTCGTCGAAGTCCAGCCCTGTGCTCTTGGCAATGTCCTCCAGCCCCACCTTTCGGTCAACAGCTTGGATGATTTTCACCTTCACCTTTGACTTGTTCGCCACTGTACGCACACGCATATCCGTCGGACGAACAATGTCGTTGTCCTCACAATGACGCTTTATCAACTTGCAGAACTCTTCACCATAGCGTTTAGCCTTTCCTGCGCCAACACCCGGGATATTCTGCAATTCATCCTCGTTGATAGGATAAAGCGTCGACATGGATTCGAGCGACGCATCCTGAAACACAACGTATGGCGGCACATTATGCTTTTTGGCAATCTTCTTGCGCAAATCCAGCAACATGCCATACAGCACCTCGTCTGCCACCGCCGTACCGCCCTGCTCCGAGCTGTCGTCAAAGTCATCACTGAAGTCGTTGTTCTCTGTCACCATGAATGAAACGGGCTTCTTCATGAACTTCTTGCCCTTCTTCGTCAGCTTCACAGCACCATACGTCTCCACCTCCTTCTCTATATACTCCTCCAAAGCAGCCTGTATAAAGATGGCCTCCCACATGGTATCCTCCACGTCAGCACCAGCACCGAACTGTTCCAACTTGTCATGTCCATGGAGCAATATCGTCTCATTCTCTTCGCCACGCAGTATCCTGATAATATACTCCTTCTTGAAGTTCTCCTTCACCGCCTGAATCGCCTGCAACACAAGCAGCAGGTTCTCCTTCTCTTCTATCTTCTTCTTCGGGTGCAAGCAGTTGTCGCAATTACCGCAATTATCATGTCCATACTCCTCGCCGAAGTAGTGCAGCAACATCTTGCGGCGACAAACTGACGACTCACAATATGAAGCCGTTTCACTCAGAAGGTGGCTGCCGATTTCCTTCTCCGCAGGCGTCNNGTCCTTCATGAATTTCTCCAACTTCTCCAAGTCCTTGTGGTTGTAGAACGTGATACACCTGCCTTCACCACCGTCACGCCCTGCACGTCCCGTCTCCTGATAGTAGCCCTCCAAGCTCTTGGGAATGTCATAATGGATAACATAGCGCACATCG
>WFLX010022672.1_pt1 | contig 16945 bp, 7 predicted proteins | sample 4967041 | NCBI WGS metagenome assembly WFLX01 (sample SAMN12857096, study PRJNA449069) | gut metagenome | isolation source: stool from male and female vole | host: Microtus ochrogaster | place: USA:Florida | collected 2017 | reverse complement strand
CATGAATATTGGTCAGCCCGCACCCTACGCAGATCCATATAGCTATGGCGAGGGTTATGACTGGCAGGCTGCAATCTTCAACGACAATGCTCCGATAATGAATCATCAGCTCTCCGTATCGGGTGCAAGTGAGAAAGTAAACTATTTCCTTTCTTTCGGATACTTTGATCAAGAAGGTATAGTTGGTGGCAACTACAATCAATCCAACTACAATCGTCTGACACTGCGTGCCAACAACATCTATACACTCTTCGATGAGAGCAAGAAGCGCAATTGGCTCAACAAGTTTGTCTTGACTACCAATATTTCTTATGCCCGCATCCATTCGAAAGGTTTCGGTGGTGGAGGCGCCTACTATGGAGCTCCAATCACTAATGCCCTCAGTCTCTCCCCCATGCTCACACCGACACTATCTCCGGGCTCTGCTGAATATCAGCATCAGTTAGACTATTTTGCCAGCAACAGCTCATATGTTCCCCGTTATGATTCAGCAGGAAATCTTTACACTGTGCCTGAAGCATTTGGCGGAGGTTATCAGGAATTTACTAATCCATTCTACGGATGGTCGTTCCCTGCTGGTAAAAACTGGAGCCATAAGATTGTGATGAACTTAGTTGGAGAACTCCAACTTTGGGACGGATTGTCTTATAGAATAAGCTTCGGCGGCGACCTCGGTTTCTGGGGCTATGACAATCACTCTGAGCCAAGCTACGCAGGTCCTCTCAGCCATACCTCTTCAATTCAGGCTTCCGCCTCATCCGGCATTAACCGTGGGTGGGCATGGCAGTTGGAGAATTTAATCCTCTATGACAAGACTTTCGGCGACCACCACATAAACGTTGTGTTAGGACAATCAGCAAAAGAAAACACCGGATGGTGGATTAATGCAAGTGCCAACAAACTATATAATTTCAGCAAGCCTTGGGTGACTGTAGCGCAGGGTGCTCCAGGAGAAGAAGATGGTGGCAACCGTACAGGTAATGCCGGTCCTGATTCCGCATGGCCAAGACTTCTATCTTACTTCGGCCGAGTTTCATACGACTACGACGGTCGCTATATGATTCAGGCTACAGTGCGTCGAGATGGTTCTTCTCGCTTTGGTGCAAACCACAAATGGGCTACTTTCCCATCCTTCTCAGCTGGTTGGAATCCCACGAATGAAAAATTCCTTGAAGATCGTCCGGCATGGTGGAGCAACACAAAACTTCGCGTGTCATGGGGTAAGAACGGTAACGAATCAATCGGAGACTTCCGTTATACAGTGCTGACCGAAGGCAATAACAACTATTATTTCGGCCCTGAAGGATCAAGCCAGACATATGGTTCAAAAGCTTCCGGCCTTCCCAATCCCGATCTCAAATGGGAGGAATCAACACAGACCGACATTGGTCTTGATCTTGGATTCCTTGACAATTCTCTCCAGTTCACAATCGACTGGTATAAGAANCGCACTACAGGNATGCTTATGACCATGATGATCCCGACCTATGTAGGTGAGACTGCTCCTATCGGCAACGTCGGAACCATGGATAATACCGGTGTGGAAATGGATCTCCGCTGGGCTCACACTTTTGGTGAAGTTGAAGTTAATCTTGGAGGCAATCTCTCCTACGTGAAGAATAAACTTGTCAAACTTGGTAACTCCGAAGGTTGGAGAACAGAAATTTCTAACGCAACGGCAGGCGACATAGTNCGTTCAATGAACGGTGAAGTATTCCCATACTTCTTTGGATATAAGACTGCTGGAATNTTCCAGAATCAGGCAGAAGCAGATGCCTACAATGAAAAATATGGTCTCACTGCTTCTCAAGTATCATATTTTGCACAGCCTGGCGACGTTGTCTTTGTCGACACCAACGGCGACGGCACAATCAATGCTGATGACCGCACTAAGATTGGCAAGGGTCTTCCCGACTGGACATATGGCTTCAATGTAGGTTTCGGATGGAAAGGTCTGCAGCTGACAGCTTATTTCCAAGGTGTTTGGGGCAACCAGATTTTTGACGCNTCGCTTCGCAACGATACTCCTGCTAAGAATTTGCCATCATGGATGCTCAACCGTTGGGTTGGAGAAGGCACATCCAACTCGATTCCCATCTATCGTATCGCCGACAACCGTAACTGGCAGANCTCAGATCTCTATATCCACGATGGTGCATATCTACGTTGCTCAAATTTGACTCTTTCTTACACTCTTCCCTTCAATATTATCAAGAAAATTGGTCTTGATAACTTCAAGGTGTTTGTAATGGGTGAAAACCTATTCACTGCGACAAAGTATCATGGTTTCACTCCTGAGGTTGGGGATGGTACTAATATAGGTGTAGACTACGGTAACTATCCGGAAGCTCGGACATTCTCAGTAGGATTCAACATTTCTCTCTAATTTCCCAAACAATGATTATCAACATGAAACTCAATAAAAAATCATTCCTCTTTTTTCCGATAGCTGCTATGAGTCTTGGACTCGCATCCTGTGGCAGCGATTGGTTGGAAATCACAAACAATACGCAGGATCCTGTTGAGGATTACTACACAACTGAGGCTAATATACAACAAGCTGTCGTTGCTGCTTACGATCCACTCCATTGGTTCGACTATGCAAATGATTACTATGGTCTGAATATCTTTCCGGAAGTGCTTGCTGACCAATGTTTCCCCGGTGGTGCTGATGTAGGCGACATGAGTGCAGAATGGAAGACAGTCTTCAACTTCAACACTACACCCATTAACATGGAGAAGAATACTTCCTATTCAAATGCCTACTCAGGAGTGAAGCGATGCAACGATGCCATCCATTACATGTACGACTATTGGAAGCCCAGCACAGACCAGGAACTTGCAAACCGTGAATACTACGAAGCCCAGATACTGGCTCTCCGAGCATTCTACTACAACTACCTTTGGCATTGGTGGGGCAATATCGCTTACTATACTACAAATCTTGAAGGTGACTATATAGCTCCACAGTATAGCGCAGATGAAGTATATGAGTTCATAATCGAAGACCTTGACAAAGCGTTGTCATACAATCGCCTTCCTGATAAGTGCGAAGGTTCAGAACTTGGTCGCGTGACGAAGCACTTTGTATATATGCTTTATGCAGAAGTGGTCATGTATCAAAATGACGCATCTCGCAAGCCGACAGCTCTGAAATATATGGAAGAGATCATCAACTCCGGCAAGTATGACCTTGTCAGTGACTTTGCTTCTATCTGGGATGTCACAGGCGAGTGGGGCATCGAATCTGTATGGGAAATCAACTACTCTGATTATCAAGCAGGCAGAAACTGGGANTGGGGTGGCACAGCCGGCGGCACAGTTGTNCCNGCGATGATACTCCCTCGTAATTACAATAGCGCTGACGGAATTCACAGTGGTGGCGGNTGGGGATTCGGAACCGTCCGTCAATCATGCTATGACTCATATGATCCTGCAGATATTCGTCGTGATGCATCTATCTGGCAGCCTGAGCCTGGATCTTATGAAGCAAAATTCCAAGACACCGGTCTTTTCCTTGCTAAATATGCCGGAAAAATCGGCACCAATACAAGCGGAGAGCCGACTCTCAATTATAACAATAACCTCCGTCTCTACCGCTATTCAGAGACACTTCTCAATGCGGCTGAACTTGGCTCTCCCAATGCACAAGCATACCTTGACAAGGTTCGTTCCCGCGCAGGTCTGCAATCAGTTCCGGCAACTCTNGATAATATCATACAGGAACGTGCATGGGAATTCCTCGGCGAAGGCAAGCGCTACTGGGACCTTATCCGTACGGGCCTTGCGAAAGATTATCTTGTAAAAGGCAACGAGATACCTGACGATCGTACAGGCAACTATACTGATAATAAGAAGTATCTCCCCTTCGCACAGTCTGAGATTGACAAGTGCCATGGCACACTCAAGCAAAACGACGCTTATTTCCAGTAATTCACTCTCCCTAAAAATAAGACAAAATGAAGACTACAAATAAAATCTTAGGCTTCGCCACTATGGCGGGAGTGATGCTCGCTTTGGGTGCATGCTCCACAGAGCCTAACTTCCAACCTTCAATGGCTGGAATACCCCAGGCTTCCGACTATCAGATCGGAATCTCTGTCGACGAATTCAACAATGTGGAGCTTAACATCCTCGATAAAGACGGCAACCGCGCCAAAGGAGTATATCCCGTATGGTATGTCAACGAAAGCACCCGACCCTCGACATCTCTCACCTACCGCGACCTTATCTCTGTGGCTGGAGATTATCCCGTAGAAATGAAAGTGGGCAATGGAAATGGAGTGTCCGACGGTTCTGTTACAGGAACTATCCACATCGACAAGACCATCTTTGACTTCGCTCCCTATATGAAGGCTCTTACCGACAACTCTACAAAAGAATGGGCAGTCGACGCTACCAAGCAGGGCCATATGGCTTGCGGTCCCGACGGATCAAATCCTGAAGGATGGTGGAGCGGTGAGCCGGGGTGTAAAGAAGCTGAAGGTGTCTACGCCAATATACTTACGTTTGGTGCTACAGGTTCTAACACTTCAGGATCATATGTGTATAATCCAGGCACTTCAGGGACAATGTATGTCAACACCGGTGTGCATGCCTTGGCAGGATACGATGTCAATAACCCGGACAACGGACAAGACTTCCGCGTTGCTACTGAGGAAGTTGCTACTGAATTTACACTCTCTGCAGAAGGAGCTAATCTTTACCTTATTCTTCCTCCCCATACTCCATTCCCCTATATTCCGTCAGAGGATGCATTCAACAGCCCGAAATATCGCATTGCAAACTTTAGCAAGAACAGTATAACCCTCGTGCAAGATCTCGCTGGAATCTCTTGGCAATATATCATTGCTCCTAAGGCCGAAGACACTTCATTCAATGGCTTCAAGTATGATAGTGAGTTCAATATGTGGAAATCAGCTGAAGTGACATTGCAGAGCACATGGTTCTCGCCGGCAGACTGGTCAGGAGGACTTGAACCTGACGTGGTTGAGGTTTCTAACGAAAAGATTTTTGTACACACCCCTGCCGCAATGGGCAACGACCAATGGCAAGGACAGGTGCANATCGGCACAAATATCCAGGTATCGGCAGCTGAGACCTACGACTTCTCTTGTAAGATCGAGTCGAAAAATGATTCAAAGGTGACTGTTAAGGTACAGATGGATGGCGACGACGGCGTTTCATTTGCCGGCCAGGATCAGATTGAATTTGATGCTGGAGGATCATANTATTACTTCTCCGACCTCCAGGGATTTGATGGAATCTTGAAGATTGCATTCGACTTTGCCGGATATCCCGACACTGACTTCACTATCACCGACATTGTCTTCAAGAAGCACTCCGATGATGACGGAACCGTACTGCCCACATTACCTGACGAACCGGAAAAACCCGTGAAATGGGTAGACGTGAATAGTCCTGACAATTTATTCCACGGTTGTGCATGGACCAANACATTCTATTATGCACCCGGATGGTCNCAGATAGCNGANCCGGAGNTAAAGGTAGATGGAAGTANNNTTACTGTNACTCTNCCGGAAGCNACNANCGACCANTGGCANGCNCAAGTGGCATTCCACACNGACATNNCNACNTCNGCCGACAAACTCTATGANTTCCGCGTNACNTTCTNCTCNAANAANGANCATCCGGGCGTGACATTCAAGTGCGTTCTTTCAGGTGGTGGAGACAATGACAATGTATTCTATATGGCTGAACGTCTGAAGCTTACTGAATATGAAGATGAGACCTATAGTTGGATTGGACTACCGGGAATCGACATGGACAAGATGAGTATATTCTTGGATTTCGGTGGCAATGCAGCAGGAACTGAAGTTCAAATCAAGGATATTATCATCCAGGAGCACCGCGAATAAGAGCCCATTCCATAAAATTGGCACAAAAAAAGGATCGTTTCTAAANGGGAACGGTCCTTTTTTTATGAAGTTGTTTCGACTTATTTACGAATACAAAATTAACTAAAAAATANGAAATTAAAAATAAGTCAANACAACTTCAATGTGAGACTATCAGTTTTGCCATTGATTATTCTCAGATCAGTAAAAATATGAAAACACAAATTTTAATTTTTANAATAATATTTGCAANTATAAATNTNATATGTTATCTTTGCTGAATAAAANTGCAATTTTGTNGATTAATGACAACAAATATTTTTATTTTATNACTTTTAACTAAATGTTTATGGCAATTTCTTTACCACGAATTTTCTCTAAAATGACAAGGACTGCCCTTGCATTTGCTTTGTCGATGGCTACATTTACAGCCACAGCCGACACCATGTTTGTGAGTCATGGAGTCAAAACTTCCGACCCCGTATATCCGTACACAGGATTTGCTACAAAAGATAACGTAAAGGGTATGCAGGTAGCAGTAAAACTGACTAAAGATATGCTCGCTCCTTATGTAGGCTCAAAGATCAGTGCCATATACATAGGCTGGGCTGGTATCTATCAGGGATCAACTCCTGAAGCAACCGCATTCTTGCGTCCACAATTGAATGACGCTGACCTTACAACAGGAGTGGTTAAACTGTCGGGCTCCAACGGTTGGAATGTCGCTAATTTCTCAGAGCCATACACAATAAAAGAGGATGATGAGGTCTTTATGGGCTACGTGGTGGATGCTGAGGCAGGAGTTTATGGTCCTTGCACTCTTACATGGGGCTCATTTGCAGCAGGAACTCACTTTCTGGGCAATCCTGAATTTAAAGATGCTGACGGCAACATTGAATGGGAGGATCTTAGCCTTCCGGGTATGATGGAGATGTATTGTCCGCTTATGCTTGTTGCAGAGGTCACCGTCGAGGGTGAAGGTATGCATAACAGAATGCTTATTTCTAAACTCGCAACGCCTTCCATACTTTCGAAGGGAATTCCTACTACAGCAGCTGTANAGATTCAGAACACNGGTTCAAACAGCATTGAATCAATCAAAGTATGTTGCGCTCAGGAAGGATCGGATGCATGGACTTATCCAATCTCGCTTAATTCTTCAATATCGCCAAGTTCATCGGCACTCATCACCATTCCTGTCTATGCTGAATCCACAGGGGAGACAACTGTATCAATTACAGAGGTCAACGGCGTTCCTAACGGCGAAAATAGTGAATGTAAATTCACTCCGGTTGTAGTGCCACAGACTACCTCCGAGCGTTACGTACGTCGCCCACTTNTAGAATATTTTNCNTCTGAGTCGCAATATCAGTCTGCTGCTTACGATCAGGACATCGTCACACCTGCATNAGNAGATTATGCCGGACGCATCTCGCGTATAAACNGGCACACTACCNACCAATTCCAGATCGGCCTTGCTGATGATCGCGACGAAGCACTTAGTCTATTATTAGATGTGGCCGACAACGATTCGAGCCAGATCTATCTTCCTACTCTTATGCTCGACCGCGACATTAACCTCAGCGTAGAGCCCCGTCTCTTGTTTACTCTTTGTCGTAACCCGATGCTTGGTGTGTTGTATTCTCCATTTGCGGAGTACACTTATGAGTATGCACTTGCTCAACCCACCTTCGCAGGTCTCCAGATNTCAGCGTCAGTTGAAAACGATGTCGTCACACTGACGGTGGATGGCGATGCGGACTTGACGGTAGTNCCTGAAGGAGAAGAACTTAGGCTTACTGTAGTGCTCATTGAAGATGGCATTGAGTCTGACAGTCAGGAATTCCCGGGAGGAAGCGGAGATGGAGCAAACCCCGGACATGTTGTGCATGACTGTGTGGTAAGACAGCTTCTTACTGACAGATGGGGCGATCCTATAGAGTTTAAGGATGGGAAATTCTCTATGTCTTTCACCACAGAACTCGACTATGACAATCTAACGGCAAACATGCGCGCGGTGGCATTCATCAATCGCCCGAAGACCAACGGCATGTGGCAACGCTCTATCATCAATAGCGCTGAATGTGGCCTGATCACAACTGGAGTGTCTCCTATATCTTCCGATATCGTCTCCATGCGTCCTATTGTCAAGGGTTCTTCAATCATCAGTCCTGAGGGTGCAGCTATGACTGTCTATACTACATCCGGAATGTCGGTGGCACCCAATAACCTGCCTACCGGTATCTATTTAGTAAAAGTGAATGCAGCCAATGGTAAGTTGGCTACGTTTAAAATGATGGTGAAATGATAAGCAATATAATTAAAAGACTGTGTGGAATATCCACACAGTCTTTGCTTCCTTTGCTTTTTGCCACTATATTCCTTTCAGTAAGTGTGGAGGCTGCAGGGGAAGTGTATTTTGGTTTTGCTCCTCTTGACTATGACCCAGAGGCAACAATGGCACAAGGATCCGGGAAAAACGGGTATGCGGAAGCGGCTATTNCGCTTGATCCTCAAACAAACCCCGTGGTAGCTGCCCTTAGAGGGAAGAAAATAATCGGAGTGCGATGCTTCATGCGTGCAGAATATCTACAGGCAAAAAAACGAACGTCGGCTATATGCATTCGTCAAGGTTCGCTATCTTCTGAGCCGGTAAAGAATTATACNAACTTTTNCGAGGGATGGAACGANATTATGCTTGATGAGCCGGTAGAGATTACTGACCAACCCATTTATATTGGACCAATGGTGTATGAGACCAGTGGNTGTCCGTACCCTTTTGTTGCTGCTTCAGGCGGTGCGATACCAGGAGGCTATTCCATATCCCTTAACAAAGAGACTTGGCAGACACTTACTCAGAGAGGCAACCTGCTCATGCATGTAATCATCGACGCTCAACCAGATGATCTGATTTTGGCTGCACAAGCTGCTCCTTATAATGTGCCTTCAGTCGTGGCTCCGAATTCCTCCTATATCTGCGACATTACACTTCATAATTACTCGGCTGAAGCTATTGCATGCGCACAAATTACTACTGTCGCTGACAATGGTGATACAATTCTTACTTCGGAATTTAATTTTGATCCTCCGATCCCTCCTTTTGACTCACGGACTTTTGAAAGTACACTTCCGACCGGCTCCTTAGAAGATCCAGAAGCAAGATATTCAATGAGTGTGACAGGGTTAAATTCAATGCCTACTGATCTACACCCATCAACTCCTTTTGACCTTTATGTCACATCAAATGCTTTCCTTAGGATTCCTCTTGTGGAGGAGTTTACAAGTATGAACTGTGTCAATTGCCCTTTTATGGCATATTATCTTGACATAGCTTTGGAAGAGTTAAACAAGCCGTATGTATACATAACACGTCACACCGGATTTGTCAACGACTTCTTTACACTGCCTTCAGAAAAAGAACTTCTATATCTTTTCGGTGATGGTGGCACTTATAATCCTGCCATTATGTATGATCGGACTGTGCGAGCCGAGAGTGATGCCTGTCCCGTATATAAAGCCGACCCAAACCCCAGTCATAAAGCCTACATTGAGGCATTGAATGAGGCTGCCGACCGTCCGGGATATGCCAAGATTATTGTAGACTCAGAAATATCCGATAATGAGGCCAGTTGCGTGGTCAGGGGCAGGATAGCTAATGGTATAAACACGGATGGTCTTTATCTATGTGCTTATCTGATTGAAAATGGCATTCCTGCAGACCCTCCATATATTCAGTCGGGTATCTACGATGCAGCAGAAGATGCACCTGAAGATTTGGTAGAGCGATTCCGACATAACGGAATCGTAAGAATAGAATTCAACAAAGAAGCTTTAGGGTGCCCTCTGGAAGTGGATCCTATCACTAATGAATTCCGTGTTGATTTCGGAAGCCTGCCATTAAATTCTAACTGGAAAACAGAAAACTGTGAGACAGTAGCTTTCATCTGTCGTGTCAACAAAGACAACCTCCGTGATAACTGCGTGCTGAATGCCGGTGGAACTCGATGGAACAGATTAGTAGACAACAATGCGGTTGTTGAGCCTGTTGCATCNAGCAGTCCTAAACNTAAGATCTANGCAACNCANGACCGCAGAATCAGAGTCGAAGGCGATTTCCGTAAAATGGATGTATGGTCGGCAGACGGACGCCTCATGTCTCCCTCCTCAGTCCTTCCGACAGGCATCTATGCTGTCAGGCTTACCCTCCCCGATGGCTCATGTCAAGTCTGCAAGATCGCAATCAGATGACAAAACCTAATTGAGTAGGAGGTAATACGAAAGTAGGAGATAAACAAGTACGATTAGCGTTTACCTCCTACTTGATTTTTGTCTCAGGGATTAGCGAATTCAAGAATGCTTTTGAATTCGATATTTGAATCGATTAGGGAGGGATCTTCGATGTAACGGTTCATTTCCTCTGCCCATTTGCGATGAAACATCGTGCGAAGCAAAAGATCATTATACCTCTTTGCAAGCTCTATTTCCCCATTCAGCAATGCACTCTTTATCATGTATTTCAACAAAAAGACACGTTTGCCATACTGCACACAATGCTCCATTCCCCAACGATACGACTCGTTGAAATTCCCATTGTAATAGTTGATCGGAATATTCACAAAAGCTGTCGCATTGAATCCCTCAGCATGTCGAGGATCAACGTTCCTCGGCTTCACGTCAGTCAGATCTTCAGATTTCCCTCCAAGATTCACAACGGCAAAATTGCCCAATACCCTCATAGTATAGCTTGGGGGCTCCTTAATTCTTGTCATTACCATTGCCATTCCTCCCCAGTCATTGTTCTCCAAATGACGTAGCATCACAACAGTAGCCCTCAGCTGCTCATTTTTCTTGTCAGCCCTAAAGCACCATGCCATACAAAGGCATGCAACGCCGACACTACCCCACATCATCCACCGAGCATTCGGAAATTTGCCGACAGCACTCACTACCGCAAGAATCAGCATAAAGACAGTGGCAACAATAAACGGCACCCACAAATATATATCGAACTCTTCCATAAGAAAATCAGGAAGACCTCTGAGAAGGAGATAATCGTTGTCGACAGTAGTAGGTTGGAAATATGAATAATACATGTTTGGCAATATCAAGATCGCAATGACGACGACTGCCGCATAGACCAGCCCGGCATATTTTTTACCCCGTATGCTGTCTGCAACCATAAAAATAATCCCGATGAATGCGGCAAAAAGTGCATAAAAACCAGCTATGAAATAGCATCCAACAGCTATCAGCATAGCCACAAATGCCACCACCTGACGCTTCTCGACAAGTCGATAAAGAGCGAGGAGAGCGACTGTGAAAAGATAACCTAAGGTGTTTGAATAAATATATCCAACCGACTTCATCGATACCCAGGCATCGTCGATCTGAACTATCGACACCAGCATGGCAATCGGGACCACAAAAGCGAGAGGGAACGCCGCTCGCGAAAGGCGGAATACCTTCTGAGTCAGCCATGCCATCAGCAACCATAGCAAGGTCAACACTGCCCCTCCCAAAATGGGATAATACAAAAGCTGTGTAAGCCANGAGCCGACATAGCGCAATAAGCCACCGGGATAATAGAGCATCTGGCGGAAAAAGAAGCGCGTGGACTCAAAAAAGGACATCTCGTCATACCACCTAAGCATATACGAGTTTCTCGCCGGGAGCATCAGATAGCAGAAGAGGATGAAGACTGACGTAGTCAGAAGAATATCGTAGCACCAATGAGGCTTAACAATCTTATTATTCTTATTAGACTCGTCGAGGGTATGGGTGGGCTGGGATTTTTTCATTGCTTGGTTTTGAATTTTGCAGGTATTGGATCGTGGTCGAGCACCTTGACTATTTCATGGCGGTTGCCGTTGAACTCTCCATTGAAGAATTCCGGCACATTGTAGGATTTCATCAACTCACGATAATATGCCGGAGATTCCTGTGGTACGACAAAAGCTTTCGAATCCTTTCCATCGGGCGAAATATACGCGATATAAGGGCGTGTGTAGGAGCCATCGTCGCGACGGGAACTGAAAACGATCCATCTTGAATTTGACGACCATGAATGGTAGCTGTCGGTGTCGTCGCTGTTGGCATTCTTCAGAGGGCGAGTCTCCCCGGAAGCCAAATCCATCATATACAAGTCGCTTTCCTTATGCCATATATGGAAAGTGCCGAATGGAGCCTGACAATAGAGAAGATATCTGCCATCGGGGGAGATTCGGGGAAGAAGGGCACTGAGAGTGTCTACCGAAGCGTATACCACAGTATCTGGTTCTGAAAACCGACGGGTGGCAAGGTCGAAATCTCGACTCACAATGTCATAATGCATTAGTTCATAATAGAAGGGGACACTATCCGGGACTACACCTTCAGGATAACGAGCCACCGAGTAATAAATCTTTTTGCCATCGGGAGCCCATCCGGGGAATGTCTCAAGGAGCAGGGAATCACTGGCGATATTGCTCACCTCGTGTGTCTTCATGTCATAAAGGATGAGATCTGAAGAAGAGTCATATACCTCCACCTTCCTTTTTCCAGTGGCGAATAGTTTTTGCTTTGTGTCGTTGGTGGAATAAGCGATAAGGTCGAGTGTAGGATGCCAGGCTGGGTAGACGCCGGCGGAGATGGTACTGTCAGTCTTCAGATTGACTTTGCATACTGAGTCGCCTGCCATCACTACCGTGCCCCCCTTAGTCTTGCGGACATGAAACTGCGAGCTCCGGTCTTTATACTGATTGCGTGGGACATGGCAATTGACACATTGTCCCCTCCGCTCATCACAGGGGTTTGGAGTGCTATAGACTACCATTTCATCGAAAGAAGTGAGATCGCGCATATTGATTGACATGCCTGAATACTGCACGAAAGAGGGTTCGATGAGGCGATAGCTGAGATGGGTGTCGATGGGATCCTCTGCCACATGATTTGAAAAGCGATAGAGTTTCCATTCAGAGCCATTTTCGACATAGACTTCATATTGGAGGTCTTTGCCTTTGGAAGCATCCAAAAGTTTATGCCAGTCATCCAGATCCCACTGGATAGGATTTCCTTCGGCTATCAGCGACTTGCCATCGGGAGAAGTTACTTTTACGATGTAGTTCTCGCCGGGGATATCAACTTCGAAATTCAGGGGCGCGATATTAGGTGGGATAACTATTGAGGTATAATCCGGTATAAGTTTGGGGGCTTCTTGAGCTTCTGTGACATTGCCGGTAGGCACCTTCACGCCACTGCAGGAAGCCAGCGACAAACAGGATAAAAATAGAGTTATTTGGATTAAAAGTTTCATGCGAAAAATTAATGGATAAGTGACTAATAAAAATTAGGATGCAAATATAGCAAAAATTTCATATATTAGCAAATAATGACCTTAAAGGCCAAACAAGAATGGAGACTTTTCTGAACGTATGACACAACTTCGTAAAAAACATCGTGGTTTCTGACATTAAGGGGAAAGATGGCTGAAGATTAATATACAAGAACCTTAGATTTCAAAAAAGTTACAAAAAAGTTACAAAATTATCATAAGTTTTTTGGCTATTAAGCTATTTTTTCCTATTTTTGCACTCAGAAACAACAACATACCTATATGGCACGAAAATCATCTATCATCGCGCTTATGGCAATCACCATGGCATCATGCTCAAAAAAGACTCCTATCGTCTATCCGGAGGCCCCTGCAGATGGGACTGTCGACGTTTACTTCGGGAAAGAAGTAAATGACCCTTACCGACCACTCGAGAATGACACTGCAGCTGAAACCCTCGCTTGGGTAAAGGCAGAGAATGCAGTCACTGAGGAATATCTTTCAAACATCCCTTTCCGTGGGCAAATACGCGAGCGTCTCAAGCAGCTCAACGACTATCCGAAAACCGGAATGCCCTACAAAGATAACGACGGGAAATACTATTTTTACAAGAACGACGGATTGCAGAATCAATCCGTCCTCTACCGTTCAGACACTCCCGGCGGGGAGGCTGAAGTGTTCCTTGATCCCAACAAGCTTTCCGACGACGGCACAGCATCGCTCAAGGGAGTATATCAGTCGCACGACGGCAAATACACGGCTTANACCGTATCACGCAAGGGAAGCGACTGGACAGAGATCTTCGTCATGGACACAGCAACCGGTCAATTGCTGCCTGACCATATAGAATGGACAAAATTCACCGGAGCTGCATGGCATGGAGACGGCTTCTACTACAGTGCCTATGACAAACCGACTCCCGGGAAAGAATACTCTAACACTAATGAATATCATAGGATTTACTACCACAAGCTCGGCACTCCCCAAAGCGCAGACAAGGTGATTTTCGACAACTGCAAACAGCCCCAGCACTTCCACAGCCTTGACATCACCGACGACGAATCGGTATTGATGGTCATGGGTGGTGGCGCAGGAAAAGGCAACTCCCTCTACGTAAAAGACCTCAAAGCCCCTAATCCGAAATGGGTGACAGCAGAGGAATCGCAAGATCANGANATCAGCGTAATCGGAGAAAAAGACGGCAAGCTCTTTATCTTCACATCTGCAGACGCCCCGAAATACAAGCTCGTGACCGTCGACGTAAAGTCTCCTGAAAGANCGAACTGGATCGACCTCGTGCCTGAAGACAAGGATGCAGTGCTTGTGGATGCAAGATTCGCGGGCGATAAACTAATCCTGACCTACGACAAGGACGCATCGCATCATGCATACGTATACAGCAAGGATGGCGTAAAGGAACGTGAGATTACCTTGCCCGGCTACGGCACACTTTCATTCTCCACTAATTCCAAAGACCCGGAAGCATTTTATGCATTCTCATCCTTCACTACTCCCTCTACAATCTTGACCTACAACGCCGAGACCGGCGACAGCAAGCCATTCCACTCCACTGAACTCTCAGGATTCAATCCNGACNACTATGTGACAGAGCAAGTCTTCTTCCCATCTGCAGATGGCACTGAAATCCCAATGTTTATCACCTACAAGAAGGGGCTGAAGAAAAACGGCAAGAATCCGGTTTATCTTTATGGTTACGGAGGTTTCAACGTCACNCTCAATCCGGGATTCTCAGCCAACCGACTTTTCTGGCTTGAAAACGGAGGCATCTACGCCCAGGCTAACCTTCGCGGTGGTGGTGAATACGGCGAGGAATGGTATCTTGCCGGAACTAAACAAGAGAAAAAGAATGTTTTCAACGACTTTATCGCNGCGGCTGAATATATGATCAACGAAGGTTGGACCAACAAGGACTTGCTTGCTATAGAGGGTGGCAGCAACGGCGGTCTTCTCGTTGGAGCCGTGACCAACATGCGTCCCGACCTCTTCAAGGTGGCTATCCCTCGCGTAGGCGTGATGGACATGATGCGCTACCATCTCTTCACAATTGGCTGGAACTGGGCACATGATTACGGAAAGTCTTCTGATTCTCCCGAAATGGCCAACTATCTCCTATCCTACTCTCCGATCCACAATATCAAGAACGACGGCACACCATATCCTGCGATTCTGGTGACAACCGCCGATCATGACGACCGAGTAGTGCCTGCTCACTCTTTCAAGTATGCCGCAACTCTTCAGGCATCAGACACGGGGGATGCTCCGAAACTGATCCGCATCGACAGCAACGTGGGGCACGGAGCTGGCAAGCCCATTGAAAAAATCATCGATGAATACACTGATATCTACTCATTCATCTACGAAAACATGGGGCTCACGCCAAACGATTAACTACCACCGATTAGTTATTAACGACCAACGATTGCTGTAGCCACTTCACCCGGAAGGATGGAGACCGGGGCTCGACCAAGATCGGGCACGTTGTATGATTTAAGGGTGTGGTCGTAGAAGGAGGGGTGTTCCTGTGGCAAGACAAAAGGCTTGGACGTGTCGCCATCTTCTGCGACGTGGACGAAGTAGGGTTTGCCATAGAGACCGTCGTCGCGTTTGCTGGCGAAGACAAACCATCTTCCTGTGGAAGACCAAGTGTGATACGTGTCGCTCATTGGGCTATTTACTTGCGTCAGCGAGTCTATTTCGCCACTTTTTAGATTGAGCATACGAAGATCGGCTTCGCGGTGCCAGATCGGGAATGTGCCAAAATCTGAAACAGTGTAGAGCAGTCGCTTTCCATCGGGTGACACTCTCGGATGACTCACGCTACTCCCCCATTTCCCGCTGATAATAGTATCTGCGACTGCACCAAATTCCCCTTTTTCCGGGTCAAAATCAATACGGCACAAGCTATAGAATAGACTGTCAAGCCGCGCCGGTCGCGCCGGACCTTCTGCCACGCAATAGTAAATGCTTTTTCCGTCAGACGAAAATGTAGGAAACGTCTCAAGGCGAATGGAATCTGCAAGCAATGGGCTCCTAAGCACCTCTCCTCTATCCAGATCATAGACATAGATATCCGACTTCGTGTCGAAAACTTCAAGACGTTTGTCTGGACGGGAATGAAATGCCGGTATGATGGCATTGGAAGAGAATACTATATAGCGTCCCGAAGGATCAAACTGGGCGTAGACCGGCCCTGAAACCATATCAGGAGTCTTTGCATCGAGTTTGCGCAATCTTCCGCCATCATTAAGAATCATTCCTCCACCTTCGCCACGCACATAGAAAAATGAGAGATCATCACGCCCTGGGGCATGCGTGTGGCAGTTCATACAACGGTTGCCCACTGCATTATAGTCGCAAAGCACACGTTCGGAGAAATCTTCCACATTCCTTTCCATGATCTGCAGACGTGAAAACACTTCATAGTCCGGTTCGATGAGACGATACGTAAGATATGAGTCGAGTTTATCGCTGGAGACAGATATATCAAAGGGTAAATACCTGACCCATTTCCCATTCTGAAGAGCAGTTACAGTGACCCTGATTGCTTTTCCGGCTGCCTTGTCGGTCAGTTTCTTCCAGTCTCTTAGATTAAAAATGGCATCACTTCCCTTTCGGTGAGACTTTATCTCGAAATCGTCGATAGCCGCAGTGACGTAAAGAGCCTCGCAACTGTCGCGTAGCAGGAAATTGAGAGGCGCGATGTTGTATGGAATCGTCACGCCAACATAGTCGGGATAAATATTTGGCAGCGACTTCG
>WFLX010027092.1_pt1 | contig 16947 bp, 16 predicted proteins | sample 4967041 | NCBI WGS metagenome assembly WFLX01 (sample SAMN12857096, study PRJNA449069) | gut metagenome | isolation source: stool from male and female vole | host: Microtus ochrogaster | place: USA:Florida | collected 2017 | reverse complement strand
GACGGCGGCGATATCCTCCTCAACAAAGAGGAGAACATCGTCCTCTTGCCGAATGAATTCCCCGAACTGCTCAATTACAAAGGTCAGTCTTTGATCGTTACTGACGGAACCACACTCCTCGGTGCCGATGACAAAGCCGGTGTAGCCGAAATCATTACCGCGGTCGACTACCTTCAGCACCATCCCGAAATCAAGCACGGCGATATCCGTATCGCCTTCAACCCCGACGAAGAGATCGGACTTGGAGCCCACAAATTTGACGTCGACCTGTTCGGCGCCGACTGGGGTTATACTATGGACGGCGGCGAAATCGGTGAACTCGAATACGAAAACTTCAACGCTGCTGTCGCCAAGGTTACATTCAAAGGTCGCAACGTCCATCCCGGTTACGCCAAACATAAGATGATCAACTCGATCCGTATCGCCAACCAGTTTGTCATCATGCTTCCCCGTTGGGAAACACCCGAGCATACCGAAGGCTACGAGGGCTTCTACCATCTCATCTCAATCGAGGGTACCGNCGAGCAGACCGTNCTNACNTACATNNTCCGNGANCACGACCGCGNACGCTTCGAAAGCCGCAAGCGCGAAATAGAGCACCTCGTGCGCAAGACCAATATGGAATTCCCTGGATGTGCATCAGTAGAGATCAAAGATCAATATTACAACATGCGCGAGAAGATCGAGCCCGTGATGCACATCATCGAGATCGCCGAGAAGGCTATGCGCGAGGCCGGGGTAGAGCCCAAAGTGCAGCCCATCCGTGGCGGAACAGACGGCGCACAGCTCTCCTTCAAGGGATTGCCTTGCCCCAACATCTTCGCCGGAGGTGAAAACTTCCACGGCCGCTTCGAGTTTGTGGCTATCCAGAGCATGGAGAAAGCCACCGACGTTATCGTGAACATATGCAGAATAATCGGCGCATGAGCCGACCTACGCTGATCGTCATAACAGGGCCGACTGCCTCCGGGAAGTCGGCCCTTGCCGTCGAAGTGGCCCGCAGGCTCGGCACGGAGATCATCTCGGCCGACAGCCGNCAGATTTATCGCGGCATACCCATCGTGACGGCCGTCCCCACCGAAGAGGAGCGCCAGGGCGTAGCNCATNATCTCATGGAGATGCTCCCTTTGGAGGCCTACTACAGCGCGAGCGAGTTTGAGCAAGACGCGCTTCGCATTGCCGGCACGCTGATGGAGCAAACCGGCACGGCCGTGGTGTGCGGAGGCTCAATGATGTATATCGANGCNCTCTGCAACGGTATCGANGAATTGCCNACNGTCCCNGCCGAAATTCGCGATTCGCTAATGGCTGAATGGGAGGCGAAGGGTGATGNATGGCTCCTCAGCCGTCTGCTTGAGCTCGATCCCGATCATTACGGGCGCGTAGATCGCAAGAACATGAAGCGCGTTTTCCACGCAGTGGAGGTGTCGCTCACAGCCGGGCAGCCTTACAGTTCGCTGCTCACAGGTGCGCGCGTGGAGCGGCCGTTCGACATCNTCAAGATTGCCCTCACCGGCGAACGNGCCCGGCTCTTCGANCGCATCAATCGCCGCGTGGAGCGAATGGTGGAGGCCGGACTCGAAGAGGANGCGCGAAGTGTCTACCCCATGCGGCAACTCAATTCGCTCAACACCGTAGGCCTCAAAGAGATGTTCGCGTGGTTCGACGGCCTGATGACGCGCGAGGAGGCGATAGCGAGAATACAAAAAAATACTCGCGTCTACGCCAAGAAGCAACTCACTTGGCATAAACGCGATGATAGTCTGGTTTGGATCGATTTCGAAAAGCCGATCGGCAGTCAGNTCGAAGAGGTTATAGGTCGTATCCCATCGTGAAAACCCAGGCCTTGTTGTGGCCCCCGGGGATAGGCTTCTTCCACACTTTCGTCATTCCCCCCATGTAATGCACGAATAGAGAATAGCGCTTGTAGAGCGAGAAACCCGTGCCGATTTTCAAACCGAAATCAAAGAAATTAGATTTCGCCGTCTTCACCACCACNGGNGCCGACGACGTGGCCTGCGGATAGATCACCTGAATCTTGCCGCTCGCCGTATTTTTCATGCACATCTGGAAGTAGGGCCCTGCCTCCACGAGCCAGCGCAGGTTTTCGGTGAGGTTGAAACGCAGCGANGCCAAGATNGGNATGTTGATATTATAGGAGCGNGTGTGNCCGAGTTGGGTGAAATCGCTCACCTTGCCCGAATTGTCGAAGAAATTCTGCGCGTAGGCATAATTGCCGCTGCGCGATTCATAGAAGATGCCGGGCTGAATGGTGAGATAGTCGCGCAGATTGAGGTCGACCACGAAACCGATGTCGAAGCCCGTGCCCCAGCTGTTGACGTTCCAGGCCGGGAAGGCNTCTTTCAGGAAAGTCTGGTTTGAAGCGTTCATGCCGAGCCGTGCCCCGAAGCCGAAAGTGGTTTCGGCAGGAGCTGTAGAGAAAAATTCCTGCGCGTGCATCAGATTGACGGCAGTGAGGGCAAGCACCCCTAAAAAGAATCGTAATATTTTCATAAGCGTTGATTTTACAGAAATAATATGGAAAAACACTCTTTCAGATTTACAATTGAAAGAAGCGGCGAGATATAGCAGGGCTCTAATCGCTCGGCAAAATTAGGCAAAATAATTCGGAATTGAAATTTATTGGTTAATTTTGTGGGATTTTTGGCAAATAGCCAAACACAACCCCGACAAATATCAGGTTTACATCCATAATTCTTTCAATCTTATCAATGGCACCGACCAAAGAACACAATCTCATGACGGGCCTGCACGACTACGTCATGATAATCCTGGGGCTCACGCTCTACGCCGTGGGCTTCACCGCCTTCATCCTCCCTCACAAGATTGTGATCGGCGGACTCAGCGGCGTGGGCACGCTCGTTTATTTCGCTACCGACGGATTGATCTCCGTGGCCGTGACCCAATACGCCTGCAACCTCCTGCTGCTCAGCATCGCCTACAAGTTAGTGGGGAAGACTTTCGTTTTGCGCACGATTTTCGGCGCCACCGTGATCTCGCTGGGCATCGGTATCTTCGAGAATTTCTTCATGGCNTTGGGGCATCCGCTCATAGCCGACATTTCGATGAGCGCGATTCTCGGAGCGATACTTTGCGGCACNGGTATCGGAATAGTGTTCGTACACAACGGTTCATCGGGCGGCACAGATATCGTGGCAGCGATGGTGTCGAAAGTGAGCAACGTCAGCATCGGCCGCACGATGATCTACACCGATATGCTCATCGTGATGTGNTCGATCTTCCTNCCTTTCGACGGCCCNTTCAACGAGCGTCTGGAGATGCGCGTGCCTCTCATCGTCTACGGCCTTGTGGTGACGTTCGTCATAGCTTACATGACTGATATGATCATCAACACCAACCGCCAGGCCACCCAGTTTGTGATTTTCTCATCGAAATGGGCCGAGATAGCCGACCGTGTCAACAAAGAGGCCAAGCGTGGCGTGACAGTGATCGACGGCATGGGCTGGTATTCGAAGCATCCGGTGAAGGTGCTCATGGTGTGGTGTCGCAAGATCGAGAGCGTCACGATTTTCCGAATCGTGAAGAGCATCGACGAAGATGCCTTCATCACGCAGGCCAATGTCAACGGTGTCTACGGCAAAGGCTTCGACACCATGAAGATACGCCTCAAAAAGAAGAAAGAGACTATCTCGAAACCAGAGTAATTCATAATTCATTAAAAATGGGCGACCCGGACCTTGATTCACATCTTGGCCCGGGTCTCGAGTTATGTAAGCCGGAAATTATCTTCTTTTTATGTATGCTTTTTCAGAGTTTCTCTTTCATACGCTTATAGATGAAAGTCTTCCCTCGTGTCATCTTCCCATTGCCCGGGTCGGATGTGCCGGGTAGGGTAAAGTTGGCATTTTCAGGAATCCATTCCACCACCTGATCGATCCATTTCTCGATGCCGGCGCGTGTGGGGTGAGGGTTTGAGCTGCTCTGGCGCGGGAGCGTCAGAGCGTCGCTGCGATAGAAATTCCCCTTTCCGAGGCGTTCTTCAAGCCATGCGTTGAAGATATCGCCCTGCTGATGGCCAGGCCATGTCGGAGGGCCCACCCAGAGATAGGGTGTGTTGCCGAAAGCGGCAAGTATGGCGTTGAGGTCGTCGCCGAAGCGTGCTTCGGGATGCGTCTCAAACATATCGTTCATGCCGAGGCTCACCATGATAGCGTCTGGTTGCTGCTCGGCGATGAGCTGTTTCAGTTTGTCGCTTGAGCCCCATTTCGGGAGCGTCGAGCCGTCCCACACCACTGTGGCCACCTCGAAACCATTCTGGTCGCCATAAGCGTTGAGGCGTTCTGCCATCCATCCTGTCATCGAATCGCCGATGAAAAGAATCTTGCCTACTGTCGGTTTAGCCGGCAGCGTCGGCTCAGCGTCGGCCGGAGCGGCCGCATCCTCATCCTGCTGAAGGAGAGGGGCATCTACATTGGCGGCATGGCTCACACTGTGAGAGCATGCCGGAAGCACAGCTCCCGAGGCCAGGAGCGCTCCGATCGACAAGATCTTTGTCAGGTGTTTTATATATCGTTGAGTCTTCTTCATAATTTATTAGTAACCAACGGAATCTATGGATTATTTCAGCCTCATGCCCCAAGAGAGGCCACGCTGAGGCGTTTCCCGTTATTCAATATTAACAAAGTAATAAGTGTAGAGTTCAGCCGAAAGGAAGAAAAATTTGCGTGTAACTACGAAAATAGTTAATTTTGCGAGTAAATACGAAAGTAGCTAAATTTGCAATTAATAAAACACCAAAAAATACTGATGAGTCAACAACACGACAAAAAAGTGGTGCTCAGCGGAATCCGCTCTACGGGCAATCTCCACTTGGGCAACTATTACGGAGCGCTCAGCAAGTTTCTCCGTATGCAGGACGATTACGACTGCCGCTTCTTTATAGCCGACCTCCACGCGCTGACCACCAACCCCGACCCGCGTCAGCTCCACGAAAGCGTGAAAGATATCTTGGCTGAATATCTCGCAGCCGGTCTCGACCCCGAGAAGAATATCCTCTACGTGCAGAGCGATATCCCGGAAATATCCGAGATGTATCTCCTTCTTAATATGCACGTGGGCATAGGCGAGCTTATGCGCACGGCCTCTTTCAAGGATAAGGCACGCAAGGCTCTCGGCATCACTTCAGATAGCGACGAGATCGAGAAGGAGATTATCGGCAACCAGACCAACCAGCGTGTCAACGCCGGCCTGCTCACTTATCCCACTCTCATGGCTGTGGATATCCTTATCCATCATGCCGACTATGTGCCTGTGGGTAAAGACCAGGAACAGCACCTTGAGCTCACACGCAGATTCGCTCGCCGTTTCAACTCCTTCTACAAGACCGACTATTTCGGCGAACCCGTCAACTTCAACTTCGGCGGCGAGGCCATCAAAGTGCCCGGTCTCGANGGCAGCGGCAAGATGGGCAAGAGCGANGGCAACTGCATCTATCTTATCGACGANGAGAAGACGCTTCGCAAGAAGGTGATGCGTGCCGTCACCGACGAGGGNCCGAAGGTGCCGAATCAGCCCGTGAGCCAGCCCGTGGAGAATCTCTTCATGCTGCTCGACCTCGTGAGCGGCAAGGAAGTGGCCGACCACTACCGCCAGGCTTACGCCGACTGCTCCATACGCTACGGCGATATGAAAAAGCAATTGGCTGAAGATATGCTTAAGGTGACGCTCCCGATACGCGAGCGTATTCTTGACATCCGCAACAACGACGAATATCTCTCGAAGGTGGTGAAGAGCGGAGCTGAGCGCGCACGCGCTTATGCCGCCGACACCCTGAAAGATGTGCGCGAGATAATGGGTATCCGCAAGATCTGATGGTGCTCAATTGGATCTGGATCGCCTTTTTCGCGATTGCATTCCTTATGGCCGCCGGACGCACTCTCACGTCTGGCGACCTTTCCATATGGACCGACATCATGAANAGCTCCTTCTCGCAGGCCTCTTTCGCCTTCGAGATCTCGCTNGGCCTCACGGGTGTGCTCACACTCTGGATGGGCATCATGAAGATAGGGGAGAAGGGGGGNGTGATCGAGTTTTTCGGTCGCCTCATCTCGCCATTCTTCTCGCGCCTCTTTCCCGGCATACCAAAGGGACATCCCGCCATGGGAGCCATCTTCATGAATATCTCGGCCAATATGCTCGGTCTTGACAATGCCGCCACGCCTATGGGCCTGCGCGCCATGCAGGAGATGCAGAGCCTCAACCCGCAGAAAGACACGGCCACCGACGCCATGATCATGTTCTTGGTGCTCAATTCTTCNGGNCTNTGTCTCATTCCGGTGAGCATCATGATGTATAGGGCGCAAGGNGGCGCCACCAACCCTACGGATATCTTCATCCCGATCCTGATCGCCACGTCGATAGCCACACTCGTGGGCCTCACGGCTCTCTGCATCAAGCAGCGCATCCGCATGGATGGNGTGATCTGGAGTTGGCTGGGAGGCATCGCGGCTATCGTGGCCGGTGTGGTATGGTTTTTTTCGACCCTTCCGGCCGACAAGATGGAGGTCTATTCCACCTTCGCCGCAAACGTGATACTCTTCAGCGTCATAATCGCCTTCATCGCCGCCGGAGTGCGTAAACACATCAACGTCTACGACACCTTTATAGAGGGAGCCAAAGAGGGATTCCGCACGGCAGTGATGATCATCCCTTACCTTGTGGCAATCCTCGTGGCTATCGGCATGTTTCGTGCCTCGGGCGCGCTCGATCTCTTCACGTCATGGGTAGAGGCTGGTGTGAGCGCGTTGGGCTTCGACACCCAATGGGTGGGAGCGTTGCCCACGATGCTGATGAAGCCTTTGAGCGGCAGCGGTTCATGCGCCATGATGCTCGATGTGATGAAGGAGAATGGAGCCGACGCCTTNGTGAGCCGTGTGGCGGCCGCCGTGAGAGGTTCGACAGATACCACCTTCTACATCTTGGCCGTTTATTTCGGTAGCGTCGGAGTGATGAAGACGCGCTACGCCGCGGGCTATGCCCTGCTTGCCGATCTCACGGGAGCGGTGGCGGCCGTAGTGGTGGCCTACTTCTTCTGGGGCTGAACCCAGAGCGGCAGGCGGAGGCAGAATCAGGGTGCCGGAAGCAAGGTTTTGAGATAATTTTAAAAATTTTTAAAATTTCTTGAAATTTTTTTGTTGGAGTGAAATTAAATGCTTAACTTAGCGGCATGGAAGCGAGACGGTAGGAGAATCGGTCTCACTTCAGGATGGTATTTTAGCCTGTTAAGACAGATTGTCGCCCACAGGTGGCGATAACGACAATCCATAGGATAGTAGCATTCAGCACGCTATATGGTAGTGGCAGATAGGTTGCAAGAGTCTTGGCAGTGTAAGAAATAATATTACTTTTTAAACATTTGTTGACTATTAGCAACTATTTAGACCTACCTCATGAATTATTTCTGTGCCGGTGTCCGCGAAGGTCGCCGGCATTTTTTGTGCCTCTNTCGTTCGGCCTNCAAATTTTTTTGAAAATTTCTGCGAAAAAATTTGGATTGTATCAGGAAATAGTAGTAACTTTGCAGTGTATTATTAAACTAATACACTAAACCATGTAAAAAGAACAATAAACTTTTTCAGATATGTTGACAATCCAAGACGTGACTTTCTCCTACGGACGCAAGTTCCGTCCGGCGCTCGATCACTTCTCCCTGCAGATCGGTCCGGGCACNGTNTACGGNTTGTTGGGCCCNAACGGCGCAGGCAAATCNACCCTCCTTTACCTGATCGCCGGCCTCCTCAAGCCNCAGATGGGGGAGATTATCTACAATGGTATGAACCCCTGGGACAGAAGCGTGGAGTTTCTCAGCGATATCTTCATCGTGCCCGAAGAATTCATGCTCCCCAACGTGACGCTGCGCAATTTTCTGGCCAACACAGCTCCCTTCTATCCTAAATTTTCGATGGATAAGCTGCTCGAACACCTTGCCATTTTCGAAATGAACCCCGACGTGCATCTCGGCCAGCTCTCGATGGGGCAGAAGAAGAGGGTATTCATCAGTTTCGCNCTCGCCTGCAACACNTCCCTGCTCTTGCTCGACGAACCGACCAACGGNCTCGANATCCCCGGNAANCGTCTTTTCAGNAAAGCTGTGCTCAACGGTATGACCGACGAGCGCACCATNATCATCTCCACTCATCAGGTNTACGACGTTGAGAAGATCATCGACCATGTGATTATCACCGACAGCACTGGCTTGAAGATCGACGCGTCGCTCATGGATATCACACGGCGTTGGAAGTTTCTCTTCACCACCGATCGCGAGCGTGCCATGCGGTCGATCTTGGCTCTCGATGCGCCTGGCGGCTGGAATATCGTGGAACCGGCAGATGGCGAGGAGAGCGATGTGAATCTCGAGACGCTCTTCGAGCTTGTGCGCCGTATGTCTGAAATGGGTAACAATCAATACTAATAAACTATGGATAATACTTTTGTAAGCCTTCTGAAGAAGGAAATAACCGATAATAAGAAGACAATCATAATCACTGTCTGCGGAATTTGGGGCGTCTTCATCATTATTGGCCTGTTTGGAGGAATGATGTTTGGTCTGGGCTCTGCAATNTTAATGCCGGCGTTTGCCTTTATCTCNGGTCTTGCNTTCACGATCGTAGCCTCATTCGCATTCTCATCGATGAAGACTAAAGAGGGGCGCATCAGCGAACTCATGCTACCGGCCTCGCGTTTCGAGAAATTTTTCGTCCGCTGGTTGGCCGTGGTGCCTGGCATGATCATAGTGGTTGCTTTGGCGTGGATTTTCGGCCAGCTGGTGTGCACCGGGGTAGAGAAAATCATGCAGAACACGGTGTCTGAGGAGTTTTGGGCAATTGTAGGGGAGTCTACCGATTTAACGAGCGATGATATCGCTGGCCTGGAGCAGTTTCAGCTGTCTTATCTCATCTGGTATTATATAGCCAACTGCCTGGTGAGTCAGGCTTGCTATTTCTTCGGAGCTATCCTTTGGCCCAAATTGTCGTTTATCAAGACATTGGCAGCAATGCAGGTAATTCAGATAGGGCTCTTTGTGGGAGCGGCAGTTTTTGAAGGGGTGTTTGGCAACTTTATCGATGTGGGTTCTTTGATGTTCCCCAGTAAGACAGCGATGTGTATCGCTACGCCTATCATCTGCTTTGCGCTCTATTGGCTGACGTATTGGTGGTATTCACGCAGTCAGGTGATTTACAAACTGTTCTAATAAGGATGTAAGAATTTTATGGTATTCAACGAAAACAAACCGATCTACCTTCAGATCACCGATAGCATAATGGACGCTATTCTGGCCGGAGAATTCCCTCCCGATGGGCGCCTTCCCTCCGTAAGGGAATATGCCGCCAAGGTGGAGGTGAACGCCAACACCGTGATGCGCTCCTACGATTGGCTGCAGCAACAGCGTGTGCTCTACAATCGTCGCGGCATCGGCTTCTTCGTGGAGCCCGAAGCCAAGAAGCGCATCGTGGAGATGAGGCGAAATATCTTCTTCCGCGATGAGGCCGATTATTTCTTCAAGCGTCTCGTATCATTTGGCCTGACGCCAGAAGATGTGGCCAACCTCTATCGCAAATATCTCGATCAGTAGCCTCTCGGGTAACTTGATCAGTTGCCTCTCGGGCTGATCGAGCCAAATATAGATTGATTTCAAATGTTACATAGAAAGGCCGGCTGCCTCAGTGATGAGGGGCCGGCCTGCAAACGATTCCAATTAATTCAACCGTAACCGATTTCAATAATTCAACCATATGAGAAAAATCGCTTCAATATTTTCAATATGCCTGATGATGCTTGGAGCCTCTTGCAGCGGAGGAGGCCAAGCGTCATCATCTGGTGATAAGATAATCGAAGTTTCTTCGCTCGACAGCGCGCTTTATGCGCCTGAATACGCCTCGGGTTTCACGCTTAGGGGAGCCGGAGAGGGGAGGAGCGCGCTNCTTTCGGTGTCAGACCCCTGGCAAGGTGCGCAGGGTGTGTCGTCGCAACTCTTCATAGCGCGCGATGGCGAAGAGCCCTCGGCCGATTTCACGGGGCAGGTGCTTCGCGGCGATGCGAAACGTATCGTCACGATGTCGTCGACCCATGTGGCTATGCTCGATGCTTTAGGAGNGGCCGACAGGATTGTGGGAGTCTCAGGACTCGATTTCATCACCACACCCTCTATCCAGAACCGACGCGATGAGGTGGGAGATGTCGGCTTCGAAGGCAACATAAATTACGAAGTGCTCCTCTCGCTTAATCCCGATCTTGTCTTGCTCTATGGCGTAAACGGAGCCAGTTCGATGGAGGGTAAACTGAAGGAACTCGGTATCCCTTACGTCTACGTTGGCGATTACCTTGAAGAGTCGCCTCTTGGCAAAGCGGAGTGGATGGTGCCGTTGGCCGAGATGGTAGGGAAGCGCGAAGAGGGCGTGAAGCGGTTCGAGGAGATTCCGGTGCGCTATAATGCTCTCCGCGATCGGGTGGCAGCGCAGGGCATCACTGCGGCCGATCGACCCAAGGTGATGCTCAATACCCCTTACGGCGATTCCTGGTTTATGCCCCCCGTGGGGAGCTATATGGTGCGCCTCATCAGCGATGCCGGTGGCGATTACCTCTATTCGGAAAACAGGAGCAGATCGTCGCTTCCGATAGATATGGAGAAGGCTTACGCGCTCACCACGGCGGCCGACTATTGGCTGAATACGGGCAATCTCAGTTCGCTCGCCGAATTGCGTCGCGCTTGTCCGAAGTTTATTGATACTGAAGTGGTGCGTGATGGGAAGGTCTTCAACAACAATCTCCGCGCCACAGCCGGNGGAGGCAACGATTTCTTCGAATCGGGAATCGTGCAGCCNGATATCGTGCTTCGCGATCTTGTGAAGATCTTCTATCCNGATCTCGTTGACGAAGATTTTGTTTANTACCGAAAACTCAACTGAAGCCATGCAAGCTGTTAATGCTATCCCGGCGTCGAGAGCTTTGCAGACGCGCACGTCGTTGCTCTTCATTTTGCTCACCATACTTACGGCATTGCTTTTTGCTGTAGATCTTTCGGTTGGCGGAGTTGCTATCCCGTTACCAGACGTATTCAAGGCTCTTACCGGAGGCGATTGTCCTCCGAATACGGCCAAGATCGTAATCAATATCCGTTTGGTGAAGGCAATCGTGGCCCTTTTCGCCGGCATAGCTCTGTCGGTGAGCGGCTTACAGATGCAGACCCTCTTCCGCAATCCGTTGGCTGGTCCTTATGTGCTCGGCATCAGTTCGGGAGCAAGTTTGGGAGTGGCTCTCTTCATACTCGGGGCTCCGCTATTGGGGTTGTCGCCGGCAGTGGCGTCGCTCGGCATCGCCGGCGCGGCATGGATTGGCGCGGCCGCCGTGTTGCTCGTAATAGCCGCTGTAGGCCATNGAATTAAAGATATCATGGTGATNCTCATCCTCGGCATGATGTTCTCCTCCGGTGTCGGGGCCGTGGTGCAGATTCTGCAATATCTCAGTAAGGAAGACTCACTCAAGGCTTTCGTGATATGGACCATGGGTTCGCTCGGCGAGGTCACNATNGGGCAGCTCTATATNCTCGTTCCCTCCGTCGTGGCCGGGTTGCTCTTGGCTGTGCTCACCATCAAACCGCTCAATCTCCTTCTTTTAGGCGAGGAATATGCTGTGACGATGGGNNTGGATNTACGNCGCTCACGCGGTATGCTTTTTCTCTCCACGACNCTTCTNGCCGGCACNGTNACGGCCTTTTGCGGCCCGATCGGGTTTATCGGATTGGCGATGCCACACGTCACACGTATGCTCTTCAATAATAGCGATCACCGGGTGCTTCTNCCCGGCACAGTACTCACAGGTGGGGCCATTCTGCTCCTCTGCGATATAGTGTCGAAACTTTTCACTCTCCCCGTCAACGCCATTACGGCTCTCTTGGGTATTCCGGTAGTGGTATGGGTAGTAATTCGCAATAAATCAGTAGCCTCATGATAGAATTGAAAAATCTCACGATAGCGTTTGGCAGCAGGAAGATAATCGATAGGGTGGATGCCGATTTCAGGCGTGGCCAGCTGACCGCCTTGATAGGACGCAACGGCGCNGGCAAATCTACCCTCTTGAGGGTGATCGCCGGCCTCAACAAGCACTANAGCGGAGAGGTGCTTCTCGAAGGGGAGGATATTCGCAATCTCCCCCCAGGACGCATGGCCAAGATGCTCGCATTCGTCACTACGGAGCGAACGCGAGTGCCCAACCTTCGCTGCGAAGATGTCGTGGCTATCGGGCGTGCACCTTACACCAACTGGATAGGGCGTATGCAGGAGGGGGATCGCGACATCGTGGCCGAAGCCTTGCGTTCCGTAGGCATGGAGAGCTATGCGCTCCGCACGATGGACACCATGAGCGACGGTGAGTGCCAGCGCATCATGATAGCCCGTGCCCTCGCTCAGGATACCCCTGCCATACTTCTCGACGAGCCCACCTCATTCCTTGATCTGCCCAATCGCTACGAACTCGTAAAACTGCTCCAGGGCCTTGCCCACAGCAAAGAGAAGTGCATCATCTTCTCCACACACGAGCTCGACGTGGCCCTGCGCCTTTGCGACACNATNGCCCTCGTAGACAACGGCCATCTCTACCACCTCCCCGTCAAAGAGATGCAAGCCGCCGGCCACATTGAGCGCCTCTTCCACATTCCTGAAGCCTAACAATCAGGCATCTCACTCCGATGCCTGATGTAGATATAAAAGTAGTGGGTCCGTCTGAGTTTGACTTAGGCGGACCCACTTTGCTATTTCTTTGTTGCGGGGAGATTAATGGTAGTTGGTGTCGACGTTGACGAAGGTGTCGACGGAGGGATCGCCAAATTCAATGGCGCCCATCTCTTCGTTGGAGTTGATCACTACGTTGTAGACGTATTGATAGCCGGGCTGCCAGGCGTTGAAGGCTGCCGTGGAGAGGGGGAATTTCAACAGGCCGTCGTTGAATGTACTGCCCTGTACGATGTTCTCAGCAGGTGTGTTGGCATTTGGCCAAAGTTTTGTGCCGGTATGTGCATCGTAGATAGAGCACATTACTGTGATGTATGTGTCTGCTCCTGAGCCGTTGTTCGACCATATCAGTGGCTGTGGCAGAAGGTATTTCGCTCCGCCGTAACCGAGTTCATAACCGCTCATATCGTTGGGTGTAGAGTTGAGGGTGATTCTTTCATCCGGAGTCTGCGACATATGGTAAAGGTAGGGCGCAGGGGTATTCTGATCAGTCCACTCGCCTATGCTGTTGGGGGAAACGTTGCCGGAGGTCGAGATGCTGGGGAAATGGAAGTTGCCTCGGGTGGCGATACCTGCCAGGGCTACGTTTGTCACTTTTACCTGAATGTCGGTATTGGTTGAGCTGAGTTTTATAATCACCTTCGAAAGGGCGTGGCGGAAATTGAAGTGCACCTGTGCGTTGGGGCCATCGGCGTGTCCCGTAAGATTAGGATTTACAGCATATACAATATCCCAATCGGCATAGGTGTTGTCGTAGGGCACAGGGTTGACGGGAGTGGCGTCGCCAATCCATTCAGCCGGAGCAAAGGCATAGAAGCTTACGGCTTCATTTGCAGGCCAATATTCTACTGGAGAATACGACCATACGTTTGAAGCGTTTTTCGAAACGGTGACGTTATCCATGAATACCTTCTGATCGCTTCCCGAACCGGTATAGGCATACACATTAAAACTTGTGAGATTGTTGGTGGTAATGTCGGTGCGGGTAAATTCTGTTGAAGCAGCAAAACGGATTTCACGATCGTTCTGAGCAAACCCTGTATTGTCAGGCGCATCGTTGGAGCTGCAGGATGCGAGAGAGATGGCGAAAAGTGCCATGCAACATAGATATTGTTTACGTGTTATCATAATTTCGTTTTTTTAGAGGTTTTCAGAATTCAGATTGATCTCAATTACCGTCCAACCATCAACGTCTACTTTCATGCCGACTTCATCTGGCTCAATTGTAGGCTCTTCTGGCAGAGTCAATCCACTTATATGAATGTAAACATTATGAGGATAAAAAGAGTTTTTAATTTGCTCGGTAATATCGAAATATTTTTCGTAGCCGCCTCCTGCAAGGTATGCAAGACGCAGTGTGATGCCGTATTTGGATGACGGAGTGTTGTTTGGGAATCCGGATGTCGTCCCCGTNATCGAGTTTTTTNGATGNTTGATTTCAAGAGGAAAGAGGGTTGTGACAGTAGTGGCTAAAGGTGCAAGCGAAGAGAGGAGCACACCATTGGCACATCCTTCCATCGTACCCTCGACGCTTCTGATTCGTTCGAGGCCTTCTACATCGTCGAATATGAAGTTGTAGATGGTTGATAGGGAGTCGGGATAGCAGTCAACGATCGATTGATAGCTCGTGAGGAGGTTGCCTTCTTCGGAAGGATAGGTCACCTTGTCTGGTTGCACTTTTAGATTCATCACTTTACCTTCNTATATCATTCCTACTTCCGACGTATANGTCCGGTTGTGCGGAGCCTCTANAGCTGTCAGTGATGCGTCCGAGTAGGGGAGATCTGTCAGTTTCACNCCAGGGAGGTCGTTGTTTATGGCGATGAGGGTATATTGCCCAGGGGAGATTTCGACTGGTCCGCCATCTCTGCCGGAAATCTCGAAGCGCCAGAACTCTCCGTCGGGTTTTTCGGGATAGAATAGGAGTGTCATTCCTTCGGGGGCAGNNCCTTGGGCTTTGTCCCATAAGAAGCGCACATCGATNTTGCATGTCTCGGTAGGAGTGAGAAGGTCTTTTTGTTGGCAGCCTACAAGGGTTGAGACTCCGAGCAGGGTGAATGCTGTGATTATTGCTCTGGATACACTTGTGCGGAGCCGGATTGCTCTGGANACACNTNTGCGGAGCCGACAGNGATTGTATCGGCTCTTGACGCAACTGATAATGGCCAGTTTCGACGTGTGATNTAGTTTATCCAGAGGAATCATACCACTATAACAAACTTTCTTCCTATTCTCTTTGCCTCCCATCAAATTTATCTAATCGCTTTCTTGTGTGGAATTTTACGAATGAGACATCGTTCTATGAAATTTTTTTGTAAATTTGCATAAAATACAGAAGAATATGTCGGAACAGGAATTGAATTCATATAGATTTCTATCGGGCGAAGAACCGTCGGATGAGATGCTTGAGTGTATTATGGAAGATGCACTGGAGTCGGCAATGACGCGGAAACGTGAAGCAGAAGCAAGGATCCGTGCTGAGGTAGCGCATCAGCGTGAATTGTTCAAAAAGAAATGGAGTGATAGATTGAATTCGATTAGTGGATGGAAGCGTGGTAAAGAAATATGTGGATGAGGTGCCTGAATGGGCACATCATATATTGGGGATGTAATAAAGTCGCTTTGTTTTTTGTTACAGAAGTAGTGAAAGTTTGTTGAGCTCTAAGAGCCTAACTGATTATAAACAAGAATTAACTTAAAAGGATAAAATTATGGATTTTATTTGGTATATTATTATAGGTATCGTTTCGGGAGCTGTTGCAGGTAAACTGATGCGCGGAGGTGGTTTCGGTTTGGTTGTCAACCTTATCGTCGGGATAATCGGCGGCGTATTGGGAGGCTGGCTGTTCGGCTTGCTCGGTATAACCACAAGCGGCATCATCGGCAATCTGATTACCTCCGTAGTAGGCGCCGTAGTGCTTCTCTGGCTCGTAGGTCTCCTCAGCAAATCAACCCGCTAACTCTATTCACCCGCTATGAATGAGAATAAAACTGCTTCTGCTTCGGAGCCGCAAATGAAGGATGAGAATAAAACTACTCCTGGCTCAGAGCCGCAAATGAAGGAAGAGGGTAAGGCTCCAGAGCTGAACGCTCACAACAAGGAGGAGTATCCTCCAATGCATACCGCAGAACATCTGCTTAACGGTGAGATTGCGCGTCGCTACAAATGTGGCCGCGCTTTCAGCGCCCATATCGAGCGAAAGAAGTCAAAGCTCGATTATCATCTGCCACAGCCTTTGAGCGATGCCGAATTGCGTTCGTTGGAAGACTATATCAATGGAATAGTGAAAGAGGACGTTGAAGTGACAGAGGAGTATATCACCCAAGAGGAGGCCAAGGAGCGTTTCGATATGAGCCGTTTGCCCGATGGCGCTTCGGATACGGTGCGTGTAGTGAAAGTTGGCCCCTACGACGAGTGCCTTTGCGCCGGCACTCACGTGAAGCGCACCTCCGAAATCGGAACCTTCCGCATCACCAGCACTCGCTACCAAGACGGCACCCAGCGCATCGTCTTCAAACTCAACTAAAGCTATGGTTAAGAAGATAGCAGTGGCGTTGGCGGCTGTCGCGATGGCAATGGGTGTTGAGGCGGCGGGGGAGTTGGGATGCTGGCCGGATGGGTCGAAGATCGGGGAGTGGTTTGCGAAAACTACGCCTGTCGATCCCGATAAGCTCGGGAAGCGGTATGTCGTGACAGATTATGGCGTGGTGAAAGGCGACTCTACNCTTCTTCAAACGGAGGCNATNCAGAAGGTGATCNATCTGGCAGCCNCCGAAGGGGGAGGGGTGATAACCATTCCGGAAGGTGTATACCTTTCCGGTTCGCTTTTCTTCAAACCGGATACGCACCTCAACGTGGCTGAAGGTGGAAGGCTCAAAGGGAGCAATGCCATCAAGGATTTCAAGTTGCTCAAAACCCGTATGGAGGGGCAGACGCTCGACTATTTCGCGGCCCTCGTAAATGCCGACGGTGTCGACGGGTTTACCATTACAGGTCCTGGCACGATAGATGGCGACGGCTGGAAGTATTGGGATGAGTTCTGGATTCGTCGCCAATATAACCCTGAATGCACGAATCTTGAGGCCATGCGTCCGCGCCTCGTATATATCAGCAACTCCAACAACGTGGAGGTGAGCAACGTATGCCTCATAAACTCCCCTTTCTGGACTAATCATCTCT